>SXGQ01250770.1_pt1 | contig 11932 bp, 25 predicted proteins | sample 3178371 | NCBI WGS metagenome assembly SXGQ01 (sample SAMN11356859, study PRJNA531348) | freshwater metagenome | isolation source: freshwater sample F1-20 | place: China: Fuxian Lake, Yuxi | collected 2017-12-25 | reverse complement strand
TCAAGCATGGGTCGTGCGGTCAACTCGCCGACGAGGGGAAACACGCCGGGCAGTCGATCCTCTCTGCGGTTCGGTCGCTGTATGCGGCGCGTGCCGAGATCGCCCGCCTTGTTGCGGAGGTTGAGCGGCATCGCATGACGGAGGAGGAGCGTGACGTTCTTGAGAAGGTATGGCCTGACTACGCCGCCAACAACGATGACGCCGGGTGCGCGCACATTGAGGCCACGATACATGGCTACCTGGTCCGCACTGAGCAGGAGCAGAAGACCATCAGGTGGATCGGCAAGCAAGGAGAAGACCATTGAGTGAATCAACAGTCGAGGAAAAGGCGTACGAGTATCTTCGCTCGACGCTCACGCCTGAGCAGGTGTGGGACATTTGCGTGCTCATTGACTACGCGAGGCAGCACCCCCTACACGACTGGGTATTTGACCACGTTGCGCAGGAGAGCTTTGAGGTCCCGGACGTTGACGGCACGCTCATAATGCTAGCGAATCGGTTCCGCTCGATTCTGGACGACGGCTCTGAGTTCAACCCCGTCGTTCCGCGCCAGGAGCAGGAAGGAGCAGACGGTGTGGCATGAATCGTGGCATGCAATCAAGGGCAAGGCGATTACGTTGGCGTCGATCCGCAAGCGGCTCGGCAAAGGCGTGACTGCAGACGCAGCCAGCGCGGCGAGGAAGGCGCTTGGCATTGAGGCAGCGTACCGGCACGGCAGGTACGAGTACACTCCGGAGCAGTCCGAGGCTATGATCCAGCATCTCAGGAGCAAGCAATGACATTCTTTGAGATCCTTGACTTCTTGCTTGGCATCTTCTTCGTGTTCATTCTTCTCGGCGGCGGCGCCATGCTCTCGGACGAGGGGTTCCCAAGGAAATGACAGCATACGGATACGGCCGAGTGTCTACCGACAGGCAGGAGAACGGCCGCGACGGCCAGGTCGCCAGGCTGACGGATGCTGCTGCCAACGAAGGAGTCGCGTTGGAGTGCGTCTACCTGGACGAGGACGTGAGTGGCAGCACGCCGTTCAACCGGCGGCCACAGGGCAAGCTGCTGTGGGATCGACTGCAGCCTGGCGACTGCGTGTACATCACCAAGGTTGACCGCGGCTTCCGCTCCATGTCAGACGCAGCGTTTACGCTGGAGAAGTGGAAGGCCATCGGCATCAAGTTCCGAATCGTTGACCTCGGCGTCGATGTCTCGACCCCTGCCGGCGAGATGTTCTTCCACCTGCTCGCAGCCTTCGCCACCTTTGAGAGGCAGATGATCGCCTCCCGCACCAGGGAGGCCATCGCATACAGGACTCGGCAGAATGGCATCCACAAGAACGCCAGGCCGATTGGGTGGAAGAAGGAGGGCAGCAAGAAGGATGGGTGGACGCTTGTCGAGGACGGACGCGAGCGAGAAATTGCAGAGCACGCACGCGCCCTGCGGGCCGGCGGCATGGGCTGGCGAACGCTGGTCGTCACTCTGTGGCGGGCCGGCATGAAGAAGCCGCGTGGCACGCACTACGACATGCGCGATCTGGCCAAGCTTATTGCCGCCGCGGATGCCGGATACCCAAAGACTCCGCAAGCATCTTTGCGAGTCGCCTCGACCGCAACGATGCAACCTTCATGCTGATGTCGTGAGCGCACGATATGTCTTTGATCGTGGCCTTTGAGACGAACCGCTGGATTGCCATGACCTGGTCCTCGTCGGGCAGTTGCTCAATGGCGATCCTCAGGTGGTCGATCTCGTCGTAGCCTGGGAGCTGCTCGTCCGCTTCCTCAAGTGTCACCCTGTTGCCGGGTGAGCGGGTCGCACGGCGGATATGCTTGAGCATGGCGTTCAGTGCAGCCCTGGCGAAGTACGCCTTAGGGTACGGCAGCCGCTTGGGGTCGTATGTCCTCGCCGCCTTGACCAGCGCAAGGTATCCCTCGCCCTCAAGGTCTTCGATGAAGACGCGCTTCTGCCACGACGGGCGGCACTGGACGAAGTGCCTGGCCGCGATTTGAACCAGGTGCATCCACTCAGTTACGAGCGACTGCTGGCGTTTTGAGAGCCTGGAGTTCCTGGTCATGGCGGTCCAGTCTGCGTTCGTGCTCATGGAGCGTGGCCTTCAGTCTATCAAGTACCTCCGGGATGGTGCTGACGGCAGATGCGATCAGCGCCACCTTGGCATGGATAGAGAAAGCCCACGGCACCACCGCTGTGGCAACGGTGATGAACAGCAGCCACAGTTCTGTTTCTGTACTCATAGCAGGTAGCAAATCCCGGCCGATAGTATCGTGGCTGCGTCAAGCCCGATGTCGCCGTCCTGGACTTGCCTCGCCAGAACATCGAGCGCCTGGATTTCCCGCCCTGCCTGGATTACGTAGACGTGGACGTTGCCGTCAGGACAGCTGACTGACACCGTTCTGAAAGGGAGAGCATGGCCTCCCTCTTGCATGCGGCCACCAAATCTTTGCTGCGGTCGAACCACCAGCGGATGATCCACTGGCTGACCAGCGAGATGAGCAGCGGCAAGACGATCATCGTGAAGACAAAGCCCGGCCGATGCTCCTCGATGTAGGCCTCTCGCATGGCGCGGCGAGAAGGCTTGCCATCGTCGCCGCAGGATGCCAGCCCGATCATCGCCATCGAGATGGCGTGGTCTGACATACGGTCGGCCTTGGTTTCTCTCACGCATTGCTCTGCGACCTGTTGGGCGTTCAATCAGGGAACCCTTTCTGGCACGGGCACGTCTTCGGGCATTTGCACCTGGTCTTGTGGTTGTCGCCGTGGATCAGCAAGCCGTTGTCGCATTTGCATCCAGACACGCATCCGCCAGGCGCAGGGGATGGCTTGTCTGTGCCGGCAGTCAAGGAGTAGGCCGCCTCAACGGCAACCCTTGGCGTCATGTCGGCAAGCGTCAGCGGCAGGAGTGCGAGCAGCCATTTCATGGCTCAACCCTTTCGCAGCAGGCCGATGCTGCCGCTGTCTGGCAGGTCGGTTGGCGGGTATCCGTCTACGTCCGAGATGGCCCAGCAGTCGCCAGAGCTGACGCACACCTCGGCGTCTTCCTCGGTAGAGACGATGGTCCCGGGCGGCGGTGGCGGCAGTTCGGCCGGCCAGTCCTGGATCGGGACGTTCCAGTCGCCCCACGAATTGTGAATGAAGTACACAGTGTACGGCCAGAACTGCTTGGTGTCGTCGTATCCGCCGATGTGCATGTCGTGATTCCATGGCTTGGCCGCACGCCTATGGACCATGCCAGTCGGCCTGTCTTGCCACGCTGCATGCTGGCCAGAGTGAACGCCGTAGCCATTGAACAGCGCGTCCTTCAGGTCGTCCATGCTCTTGATGAGCGTGATGGTTCCGACCTTTTGCTGTGAGCACAGCTTCTGGACTTCTGGCGGAACTCCGCGCCCGCCCCATCTGTCGCCAATAGAGTAGTTGTAGCGAGAGAGATCGACGATCCCATGATTCTCTCGCGGCAAATAACCAACGTCGCGGAGAAACCGGCTGGCGCGGGCTGGACTCATCCCATCGCTGCTGTCGCCGCGCGCCCCGTAGATCGGCTCGGTGGCGGTGCGGTTGCGCCATGCGGCAAGCTGCCTGCCAGACACGATGCCGGCCGCGCGGGCCTCGTCTACTGCGTTGCGAGACCCATGCGACGTGCAGTCATACCCAGTTTGCACTTCGCTGAACGCACCGCTGTCGAGCTGCAATAGGTACTGCCACAGCAAGGCGCGCTTGCCCTTGCCCGATCCCGTTGCGCAGGCGAAGAACTTCATCTCCTGGCTGGCAAGGAACTCCTCCTTGGCCCGCTGGTCTGGCTTGTACCCGCAGAGGCTTTCGTAGTTACTCACTCTGGCGACTCACTTCCTCGCACGCGGATGCGATCTTTTCCCACAAAGGCTTGCCATCCACAGAGTCAGTCATTGACCTGACGGTGTTGCCCATGGCCGGGAAGACGATCACGTCAACGGCCTTGTCCAAGCCGGCGTACTTCCCGACGAGCGTCGTTCCGCCGAAAGCCAGCTTCAAGGAGTTCGCATGCACGGCGCGCCAGGCCGCAGTCGTCGTAATGAGCTTGCCTTGGTCCCGCCTGGTGACATCGGCAAGCGAGCGATACAGCTCGCGCACGGCCGCCCGGTCGCTGCGGCTGGCGCTTGCGAGAGCGGCGGCAACTGGCCCGGACGGCGGCGTCAACTTGCCGGGCATGATGAAGGTGGCGGCCACCAGCCCGGCCGCAACAATGAACGGGAGATGACGATTCACTTGCCCACCTGGATGAGTGCCTGGAGAAGTGCGTTGCATGCGTCGGTGATCTTCTTGTCTTCCGTCGAGTCGCGGATGGCGATGACGTGCTCAATGCTTGTGAGCGTCCGAGGCTTGTCGCCGGCCGGCTTGGCGAATGAAGGCAGGCCGGCCTTGATGGAGCCGAGGTTGGGCAGCACGTACTGAAACACGGCGACAACGCCGAGCATCCCAAGCGCCAGCATCTGGATCTGGTTCACGTCTTGTCCTTTGAGTCAATGACCTTACCGCCTGGAATCCACACCATAACGCCAGAAGGCGCGGATGTTGGCCGATACGAAACCAGGCTGTGCGGATCGAGGAGGCCCCAGCCGTAGTGGTCGTCGCGGCCGACCGGCCCAGCATCTCGGCACGTTTCCTCGATGGCCCGAACAGCCATCTGGTGCGTCATCTTCCCGCCGTCCCGCTTGACCCTGGATGCGTACAGCGCGAGCACGCCGGCCACGAATGGCGCCGCCATGCTGGTGCCGCTCACCGTGGCGTACTCACCGCCAACCCAGGTGGACGTGATGTCTTCGCCAGGGGCAACTACCAGCACGCCCTTGCCGCGGGCGGAAAAGTCGCACACCTCGCCGTTGCGGTTCACCGCACCAACGCCGATGCACTCCTTGTAGGCCGCAGGATACAGCACGCTTCCTCCGTCGTTGCCGGACGCGCACACAACGACGATGCCGGCCTGCCATGCCCGCATGATCGCCTGGTGCATGGCGTCGTTTGGCTTGGTCGATCCAAGCGAAAGGCAGATGAGATCACACCCCGCGTCGGCGGCAAAGTTGATCGACTCAGCAACGCGGCTGAACGCCCCCATGCCAGAGTGGCCAAGCGCCTTGATTGCGAGGATCTTGGATTCCGGGGCCACGCCTTTCATCTCGCCGTTGGCCGAGATCACGCCGGCAACATGCGTCCCATGGCCAAGCGTGTCAAGCGCGTCGGGGTCAGACGAGAAGTTGCGCCTGTCGATGATGGACGTCACCAAGTCGGGGTGGTTCGAAACCCCGGAGTCAATGACCGCCACCGTGACGCCGCCCCCCTTCGTGCCGGCCCAGACGGACGGCACTCCATACGCATGCACACCCCAGTCGATCCGCTCGCCGCGGGACTGGGAGGCGCTGGCGATTTCAACCCGGTACGGGGGAAGGCTTACGAATCCGTCATTCACCGAACTGCTCGCTCAGAACCTGGAGGATGAAGCTGATGATCGGCACGATCACCCGCACGACGGTCGGCCAATCCACGCCCAACGCGGCCACGCCCTCGCGGTCCACCGACAAGGCCTCGACGACCTCATGGTTGCCGGCAGCGGCGGCCATCACCCGAACCGTGTCCTTGTCGAGGAGCGGCAGGACAAGGGCGGCCACCTTGGAGATCACAGCCCACTTCTCGGTCAGCGACATGTCCGGCCGCCACCCCTTGACGGCCTCAAGGACGGAGGTGACCAAGGCCCGGTTGGCCAGGAGCCACTTCATGACCTGGATATTCATCGACTTTCCTTGTGCTGAAGGCAGGCAATGGCCACCACGGCGTGGCCAGCAATGTCCATGAGAGTCTTCACAATATCTACTGTCTCCAATGGCCCCGACAGCCGGCGGCGTTTTTCTCCGATCCGGGCCAGCTGGTAGACCCATGGCTCGATGCCGTCCTCGGCCACGCCAAGGGCGTTCTGCAGGGGGTTTTCCCGGCACCCGTAGTACCCCCGCTTCCTGGTCAGAAGGGCGTGCAGGTCGCGGCAAATGGCCCCGTAGGGGTCACCAGGTGCTTCCTCTGGCTGCGACCTGGATTCGCCCGTACTCTGCCCAGAAGGTGGGGTGGTGGTGGGGGTCGTGTGCGTCTTTCTGGCCAGGCACTCCTTGACTAAGTTCAAGGAGTCCAATTGTTCTGGCGTGAGCCCACTCCTCGACGAGTGTGTCGATGAGTTGGTCGCGTGACAGAGAGTCACGCACGGCAATGACGCCGATCTCTCCGCGCCCCCGGGGACCGAGAAAGTAGCCAAGGTAGTCACCCATCCTTTCCGTTGGACGAACGCTGACCCGGACCGGGAACTGAAGCGGGAACCTGGACGCCGCCCACTTCCGGAACTTGCGGGCCAGCAAACGCCTCCAGCACAAATCTCTGGACATCGTCGAGCCTCAAGATTACCAGCCAGTCCTGCCTGTTCCGGCGGTGCAGGACGACCGGAACCTTGTCGCCGGCATCCTCCACGGCCTGCTGCATCCACGTATAGGGATTGCCCTGCTCGACGTACTTCGATTCCAGGTGGATGTTGGGGTACCCGTGGACGATGTCCGGACTGTCGCCGCCGCCGGAATACTGCTCGCCCCGGCGGGCCTGCCCACCCATCTGCTTGGCCCAGGCCTTGGCAGCCTGCCGCTCTCCGCGCTTTCCCTTCTCGCGCGAGTTCATGACTTCCTCCATTTGCAAGACTTTCCGCCGTAGTCTCGGACGACCACCTCGTCCAGCGACGGAAACTGAGCAACCACTTCTTGAGCGACCTCGCTCTGCGACCGCCGGTTCAGCGCGCGCTCGTTCTTTGAGACCCACACGCCAACGTCTGCCCACGTCCTGTTGTCAACGTGCGCGCTGCCGGCAAGCCAGAAGTATTCAATCTGGTGGACCGTCGTCTTCACCGTTCCGCCCATGAGAAGCATGGCTAGCACTCCGGTTCAGGGGCACCGCATCCGTCGCTGATGATCTCTTCGAAGTGACCCGGACGGTGCGTTGCGGCGCGCCTGCCGAGAAGCCAGGAGGTCAGCGTCTCTCCGCTCTGCGGATCCGCAAGGTCGCCAACAACGCGGCCATACGAGTCACGCAACCACTCTACAGTAATCATGGACAGGCGTCCAGCATCGGCGTGGATCTCGACCCAGTCCACAATCTCCTGCTGTGATTCTGGCTTGCAGTCAACTCCAAACAAGGCCAGATGAACAGTGGCGTGCGTTTGCATCTGCGGAAGAGGCGTTCGCACAATAACTGTATCAGGCCTAGTAACACGAATTACTGTGGCCAGGGTCGCCTCTTGTCCCATGGGCCGCGATTCCTTTCGCGCTCGCGCAGATAGTACTCTGGTATCGGTTCCGGGTCGTAGCCAAGGTGCCTCTTGTTCCGAAGCGCGGCGAGGTACGCCGGGTCGTACAGGCCTGGGTCGCTCTCCCGCTTGGCGAACAGGATCATAGCTTTCGTCAGGTCGGGCGACAACCCATATATCTTGCCAGAATGGTGGATGCCGTGGCACCGCTCGCACAGCAGAAGGAAGTTGCGGGCGTCATGGCCCTTGGACCTTGAGGCGCCACCGCAGATATGGTGAACCTCGACCTCGCGCCTGCCGTCGCCGCGCGGCCACCAGCAGACGGCGCATTCGTCGTGCAGCTTCAGCCACTCAACCAGGTCGGCCTGCTCCTGCTTGTTCACTTGACCTTCCTTTTCATGCAGGGCGGCAAGCCTTCGACGAGCCCTGATGCCGGAATGCTGAAGACCATGCCGTGACCGTAGCTGCGGACCTTGGCGTTCTTGATCATGTCGGCCGTTGCGTGACCAGCAACCCTCGCGCGGCGGCACACCATCTCGGCTTCGACAAGGATGTAGTAGTCGCACAGCTTCTTTTCTCGCACCATGACCTTGAGGTGCGGGTCGCCAACGTAGCAAGAAGTCTTGACGTTGACTGAGTTGCCATCGACTGAGAAGTCGTGGCCGTCATCGCCGGCCATCAGCAATCTGGCGTTAAGGTCCAGGCCGCTCTGCGCGGCCACAACCGCCTCGCCAACCAGGCCAACGAGATGCGTTGACCACTTGCTCAGCTGGCGTCCGCTGCGGAGGGAGAACTTCTGGACCTCGCGCTCCGTCGCGATGCGCTCCAGCTCTTCCCATGCGTCCTTGAGGTACCACCAACCAGACTTGGCCATGCGAATGCCAGGGATGCACTTTCCGTCCATGCAACCTCCATGCTTGGTGCCATCCGACTGAACGGCCGCACAGCATACCACCAGAGGGGGCGGGCGACTAGCGACTCCGCCAGGCGGCAGAGACGCTAGCTAGCACACCACCGTCGGTCAGACGAGCGAGCTAGCGGGCGTGCGTTGTTGTTCACGGGGTCCACGGCCTTTGCATCCTTCGCCCCGCCGGGACGGCCCTTGGCTGCATCAGGGCTGGAGTCGTCAGCGTGCCCTGCTATTCCCGGAGACGCCGCGCGCATTCCTGCCGCAGCGTGAGTTGCCCGCTCTTGTCGCTGTGCTTGCGCCTCAGCTCTCGGCGGCGGGCCGATCTTCAGGCCGTCTGGCATCCATTGCCTTGCAGGGAGCCTATGCGTCCCCCCACGTACTGACCAGCTTGGCACGCAGCCGCGCGTTCTCTTCGCGGAGGCGAGAAAGCTCGGCCATCATCGCATCCTCTTTGGCTTTCGCCAAGCCGTCCAGATCTCCTCTGGCGCCGGGTCCCCGGGCATCACCCACGGCGACAGGTCCAGCCTGGCCCCGATCTCCGCGCAGAACTCCTCCCTCCGCTCCTTCGCCATCTCTGCCCATCGCTCGCTCCTGCCGAACATCTCTGCAATGTCTGATGCGTCCAGCCCCTGATCCAGGCTGGCCACGCCGGCGCACACCTCTGGAGGAGGAACGAAGTCCAGCTGCGCAAGAAACGACCTGGCGGCAAGCACCTGCTCGCGATCAAGACCGTACTTGTCGGCAAACACGCTGCACGGGATCTTGTTGACGATGCAGTTGCGGCGGATTTCCTTAGCGTAGGCCAAGGCATGACGCAATCGCACGGCAGGCGCGGACGACAAAAGAAGGCCGACGCTTTCCAGGTTCATTGACGATTCCTTTCGTGACGATGATGGGCGGGCCAAACGCTTCGTGCGTCGGCGGTTCATTGACTACCGCAGGTCGGTCGTCAATAGCAAACACGTCCAGGATGTAATCGCGCGTCTCATCGGTAAGCAAGCCGTCGCTCATGTCGCCTCTCCCTTTCGCGAACGAACAGGCTCCTGATCCAGCCGGTGACGCCCTTCTGGCCAACAGCCCACGACAGATAGTAGTCTGGCAGCTCGCTCATGGTGTAGCCAGCAAACTTGCCCTTGAGCGGGTTGCGGTACGTTCCAACGTCCCGCCTTCCGCCGGCGGAGATCTCGATGTCATGGCCGACCACGCTGCCCTTGGCGCGGCCAACAGTCGCCGCCCGCCGCGCCTCGATCTCCCTGGCAATGCGAATGCGCTCAAGCTCCTGCTGTGCCAGCGCGTCCATCTCCTCCTGCGTCATTGGCGCTTTGGAGGCGGCGGCACGGACTGCCTTCTTGACCTCCTCGCCGGCCGTGCAGAACATGTCCACCGACGTGATGACGTTGTGGTCGAGGGTTGCCGGGGTGCAGTCCACGATCTTGAAGTACTGCTTCTCGCTGGCGGCAATGGCCGCCGCCCGGCTGTCCGGAGACGAGCCGGCGAAGTCCACCACCCCAGGCAGCGGCCTGGTGGCACGGCCGACACACTGCAGCCAGAACGACCGGCTGCGCGTCGGCCGGCCGAGGATCAGCGTCTTCGTCGGCGGATGATCAAACCCAACCGCCACCACCTGGCAATTTACCAGGACCTGCACCCGCCCAGACTTGAACGCAGCCAGCGCCTCGACTCGCTCCTCGTCCGGCATGGTGCCGTAGACGTAGACGGACGGGACGTTGTAGTTGTTGGTGAGGTAGTGGCAGACCCCGCGGGCGCTGGCGACAGACGTGCAGAACACAACGGTCTGCCCCTCGCGCTCCTGCTCCGTGATCATCGCGATCCGGTGGAGGTTGGCTTCCTTCTCGACGGCGGCCTGAAGCTGCGACTGATTGAAGTCGCCGCCGACAACCTTGACGCCCGACAGGTCAAGGCCGTCAACGCGGGACAGCTTGCATCGCGGCGACACAGACCAACCGTTGCCGATGGCCCACTGCAGGTCGTAATTGCAAATCACTTCTTCGTACATCACGCTGCTCCTTCAGCCCGCGACCATTGCCCGCCCGTCCATCCTGAACGGGGTTGCAGTGAAGCCAGCCACCATCGCGCCGCCATCCTGGAAAAACTTCAGCATCCGCTGGACCGGCTCGCTCATCATCATGTGCGCCTCATCGACGATGACCAGCGAGAAGCCAGCAAACCGCGAGTACCGCGGCTCGCTGCCCCTTCGCGACAGAAGGGTTTGCTTCGACGCTACCACGATCTTAGAAGGCCAAAGCTCGTCAACCTTGAAGTCGGCCATCTCGACATCGGCGTCGTTGCCGGTGATCGACCGCACCTTGTCGCATGCCTGCCAGACCAGCTCCCGCAGTGGACAGATGATCAGCGTGCGGCCCTCAATGCGGTCGGCCAGCGACACGAAGATCACGGTCTTTCCAGCGCCGGTGAACAGCCCGTTGAGGACAGCCTTGCGCCCAGCCTTCATCGCCTGCAGGTTTTTGTGGACGATCTCTTCTTGGTAGTCACGAAGTTGCACTGCGGCTCCTCGTCAGCCTTTCTTCAGCGATGGCAAAGTACTCTGGGCTCTTCTCGATGCCGATGGCATCTCGCCCCATATCGACGGCGACTCGCAGCGATGTCCCGCTGCCAGCGAAGGGGTCAAGAATAGTGTCTCCCTCGTTGGTCGCAACCCCCAAAATGCGGCTTACGAGCTTGTAAGGAAGCTGTGTTGGCACGCCCTTGACTCGCTCCCGGAAAGTACCGCAGACCCTGCTGATCGACCAGACATCTCCCATGATCTTGCCGTTTGGGTGGGCGCGCTTGTCTCTGTACTTGGATTGCCTGGCGCTGGGGATTCTCACTTCCATGTCGTTGAACGTGAATGGCGCACCTGGCTTGACAGCGTAGTAGATCGGCCGGCTGGTCCGTCCGAACTTGCGGTGGCAGTAGACTCCAAACGACTCATGCCAGGTGATCCGATTCCGGATGATCAGCCCGGCGTCCTGAATGGCCAGGTCAATCCTCGCCCCGTGCTCTTGACCAGACACGACCCACAGCGACCCGCCTGGCCGCAGCGCCCTGGCGCACAGGCCGATCCACTCACGACACCACTCGCCGTACTCTTCCGGCGCCAGCATGTCGTCGCCCCTGCCGCTGCCGTAGTCCACGCCAATGTTGTACGGAGGGTCGGCAAGAACAAGGTCCGTTGTGCCGCAGTCCCCATCTGCAACCCACGCCTGCATGACCTCAACGCAGTCGCCGCGAATCACCGTTCCACAGAACTTGTCCTTGCGCTTTTTCACGGGAAGAACTCCTGGGGTGGCATGGGCGGGATGGCATCCAGTGGGTCGGCAGCCAGCCCTAGTCTCCATATCCGTCGCTGAGTATCTCGCTGAGTGATTCCCGCAATTCCCTCGCTCCCGGCACCCCGGCACGCTCCAGCACGCACAGCCCGGCCAAAGCCGGAAGCGCGACAGCGGCAATCGCAAGAACCAATGGGAGGACGAACACCATCACCAACACGCCGACGGGAACCGCGAGCAGTAACGTGATCAGGGCGGCGAGGTTGCGGAGCGCGTCCATCACCACCTCCAACGATTGAGGAACCACGCTACCACTGCCGCGACCAGATCAGTAAAAGCCTGACCCAGTCGCCACGCGCCAACGATCATCGCCGCCAACACGACAGACGCGAGGAAGTGCGCCGTGAGCGAGTCCGTTCCAGAAAC
>SXGQ01867647.1_pt1 | contig 11934 bp, 9 predicted proteins | sample 3178371 | NCBI WGS metagenome assembly SXGQ01 (sample SAMN11356859, study PRJNA531348) | freshwater metagenome | isolation source: freshwater sample F1-20 | place: China: Fuxian Lake, Yuxi | collected 2017-12-25 | reverse complement strand
TAGCCAAAAGGATCTTCGTGCGCGCTTCCTAGTGAAGCTCGAGGTCTTCTCGCGGCATCTGGTCGGTCAATTATTTGTTTAGTAGCGTAATCCCTGATGGATAGTGGCTCTATCACACCGTTCATTGATCCAGGATCTATTTTTCCAGGAGTATCGAGAACGTATGGATATATTAAATCTATTAATTGATACCCAGTGCTAGGATCACCTTGCATTTCAATATAACTTGTCGCAGTCGCAGCAGAAAATTCTTCGAATGGTGTTTCTTCTCTAAATAATTTTAACCTTCCAAGATCTCTACTTTCTATTTCATGTGTTGGTACAAAAAACTTTTTATTTGAATTAAATTTATCTACGCTACCGTCGTCAAATGGTCCATCGCTTGATCTAACAACACCATCTACTACTACGCGAGAATCGCCGTTCGCCATCATCCTCGGAAGAGTCGTATTAAAAATATCTTCATAGCGTTTGATTTCTACGCCCTGTCGACTATACAAACCGTCAAGAGATTGTGAAACTACTTGAGAAGTCATTAAAATCTCCTGACGCTGGTGCTTAATCTTGCTAAACCAATTGTACCACGCAGATTCCTTCTGTTATTTTCGCCTAAATACAAATCACCCCAATGATATTTCATTTTACTTCTTTCGAGCATATGACTTTCGATCACTAAATTAACTCCTAAAAATCTCGAATTTGCAGGTAAAAATTGTTCTATTAATTTTGATAAAGTTGATTCGAACCATTTACTAAATAAAATTACGTTGGAATAAACCGGTTGATTAGTCAATCGATTAAAATATACATCTCTCATATCTTCAAGGTCTGGATAACTATCATCAAATAAACTCGCCGGATCGCCGATCGCGTTATCGATTGCAGTTAGGTCAGAAAACATTTTTATAATGTCTTCGTTCAGGCCCTGGACGATCGATATTTCTACTCCGAATCTATTATCATCATTTCCTTGTTCATATTTTGGAACCTCATAGATCGGAGCGATTTCAACTCCTGCTGCTTTGGCAAGCGCGTAAGACTGAAACGATCGAATCCTAACTTTATTGTCCGTACTTCTTTCATCAAATTTTGGATCTATAGAAGAAAATAATACATCGTCAGTGCCTAAAATAATCTGATTAGATTGAAATCCTTCACCTAGTAAATGAAATTCATTTTGTGAGTAATCGAATATCGTTATGTTTCCTAATGAATCGGTCATAGTTTCATCTTGATCAAACGGCGTATCTAGTCTTAGACGCTCGAATGAACCAGATTCAGACATAGCAAAATTAAAATTGATTAATGGATTTTTAACACCTAATGATTCATGATTTATAACGTGTTCGTACCATTCGGTGTCGAACAAATATTTCGAATAAAATTTAACACCTGAAATTTCTCCACTAAACGTCGAAATAGCAGCTTCTGGAGTCAGTGAAGTATTTATAAAATGATTATTTATACTTCCCGCGTAATCGCCAAGTCTAAAATATGTTCCGGACGCATTGTACGTCGAGTCTATAAAAGAAAAGGCGTCGGTCGTTGCGCTGGAGTTTGTTAGATACAAGATTTGTTCGTCCAAAATCACAGGTTGTCCAGAGATTTGCTTGCCTAGTCTTAAAAAATATTTACTTTCGAGCTCTCCAATTTTTTCGCGACCAAAACTTATGTGCCATCGATCACCATCGTATAAAGTTCTACCATCGATCGCAATAGAAAATCGATTAGGAGAAACTAAATCTGTTGCTCCATACAATGTCAAAGTAACGATATTGTCATCATTCGAACCACTTTTCGAAGAAATAAGGTTGAATAATAACCCTTCACCAGATGATCCAGTCATATAAAATCTAACTAGTGATTCGTTCGAAAACGCGACGTCATCTTTAAACCTATAGGTTGCTTCGTACGTCCACGAACCACTCGTAAACAAACCATCAGACGGTTCATCACTACCATTTACTCCAATGCTTCCTTTGGGCAAAGGATGTCCTGGCTCAATTCGAGAGCCTGATAAAAATGGTGAAGTTATAGTATATCCTGTTAAAGGTAATAATTTTCCTACCGAAACTCTTCGAGGCCTTCTCGCTTCTATTATTCCTTCGCGAGCGCCACCGTATTCTCTTAGTCTAACTGACGTGTCGGGATTGACACCGAACGCTCGTATTAATTCTTTTATGGAAGATATGGTTCCTTTGCCTCTAAGAATGGACGGCATGGATGCCAATAGTCGACGCCAAATTTGTGATTGTATTTCTTGTAGTGTCATTGTACTATCGATAGATTCAACTCCAAAATCGTTGTTATCTATTTCATCACTTGGTTTGACTGTAGAAAATAATAATGGCAATTCTATTCCAATATTTCTTGCTTGATGTACTAGAAACTGATCTGCTATTGAACCAATATTATTATATTCGAAAGATTCTATCTTCGAAAAGTGATCTAAAAAAATCTTAATTTCATCGAATTGTTTCGCCCAAATATACAACACAGCAGATAAAATTTGTGCTGCTCCAAGCTTAGAATTTCCTGGCATGTCTCCACTTGAAGGATACGATTCAACCACAGGCCCTTCATCTGTTGCAAAGCCCTGCTCCAATCTCCCTTCGAAAAAATAATGTGGCGGGACAAGTCTTGTTATAAGATTAGGATTTATTTCATCATATTTTGATGCTGACGTCAGTAGTGTTTGATTTAAAACAACTAATTCGTTATAGTCAGGGAAAAGTATTGGATTTTCTTTTAATAATTCTTTAAATACCGATACATCGTCCGGATTTGTTCTTAGAAAGTCAGAATATCCGAGTATATTAGAGTGTAATCCGTTACCACTACTATCGATAACTAGAGTTTTTTGAGAATAGCTACCAGAAGGTTCGTTAAATTTATAGAATAGTTTTAGATTATCTTCAGGGTAATGACTTGAAGATACAGACGCTTTGATTTGTTCTATTGTTCTATTACCATGAAATAATTTAAAATCGTCTAAAGATGCAGAAAGTTTTTGTTTTGGTAAAAAAATATTGGAACCATACGTGTGCGAACTACCCGATCCGAGAGTTAAAAACGAACCGACTGTATTAAATTCATAAAATTCGTATGTTCTTGAACTAGTTGCAACTAGATCGCCATCAAAATATAAAAAAGTTTTATTAGAACTTGGTCTTCTATTAAAGCATGCCGCGATATCAACCCATCGCCCTTTTTCTATTGAATATGATGAACTAAGATGTGCTGATCCAGATGATACTATAAATAATAAATCACATTTATCTGGTGAGGTTGACGATGAAATAGCTAACGTATATCCACTTGTTGCTGATAATCTCTGTAATAAAATTTGATTATCATTAACTTGATTGGGAAAAAATGCCTTGAATTGAAAAGATATGCTACCATCACCTGGGTCTAAGACTGGTTGTCCGTCGATTTTTTTTGATAAATTAGGAGCCAAAGCGCCAGGAACATCGTTAATCTCGATGTGAGAATTTTTAAAATGCAATGTACCACGTCGTTTTGGAAAATTATCGAATATCCATTTTTCAAAACCAGTGAGACCATCTAAAAAGTTTTCTATGTCTATTTTTTGTCCATCGAATGGAAATCCATTTATTATCTCATTAAAAGCTACATTAACATTAACTTCAGCACTACTAAAAAATGTATGATTTTCAAATTTTGACCAATCTAATGGTATTTGTTGCGTCGATTTTAATGGACTACCAGGTGGTTCGTTTCGAAATGATATTGCGCCAGATTCTATTGACGTAAAATCAGCGCCTCTCATCGTTAAGATAGCGTTACCTTCCGATTTAAATCTTGATAAACCTGGTGAACCTAAAAAATCTTTCGTTATTCTCATGTTACACCTTCACGCTGAAGACGTAATTTTCATCGCTTATTATTCTTTCAACCCCTGCGTACATTATTTTAAATTCTAATGACAAAGGTCTTCCTTTGGGAATCGATGTCGTATTAATATTAACGTAATTTCCAAAAGAGTCGAGCGATAATTTTGTATAATTTTGATCAAAATCAAAGACTAAACTTTGTTTTTGTATATCTTTCACTCTATATTGCGCATTTAGAATTTTTAAAGGTTGTCGCTCATAACTAAATTTAACTGCGTCTTCTTCTATCGCGATATCATAAAAAGAAGTTCTTACGTAAAAAATATCTCCGTAATCTATCTCATGTGGACCATCACACCTTGAAATTAAACGGACTCTATCGGTAAATGTTGTCGACGCATCTCCCGATCCAATGCTCAAACTACCAGTGTAAAATATTTTTGATCCGTCTAAACTTTTCCACGTCTCTTTAAAAGTAATTGAACCACTTGAAGTTATGTGATCGGCCAGTGTCAGACTCCCAGAAACCACTCCAGAATCATTCGATTGTATAGAGAATGGTAATACATACATTCCTACAACGGGCGCGCCCATGAGCTTCTGGGATCCAGTATGTATAGAATTATATGATCCTGTAGATAGCTGGACTGCTATACAATTACTTCCTGTTAGTTGTTGTCCACCCGCTATGGTTAAATTTGAAGGAATTCCCATTTTTTTTGAAGTTAGGTAGATACTTCCCGTTGAATCAAATACAAGATCACTTCTTTGATCTATTATGGAATCGTCAAATCTAATTTCTAAGCTCGGCGCAAGATATTCATTTTTAACGTGTCTTGATCCAAATCTTTTTACAAATTTTGAAATTTTATCGTTTTCTTGTGATTCTATAAACGAAATTCTAAAACCATTATTCTGTATGATGTTTGCCAACGTAGCGCTTACGATTGTCGTTACATCGACGTCAAGATCCTCGGTACCTAAAATAAAACTTTGCGTTGATTCTAAAGATATGGGTCCGGACCCTAAATCGCCTGTCGAATAATAATCAACTCCTGTAACACCTAGAGAACCTGACGATTGACAACCACTTGCGAACCACGTTGAGGAATTACTTGCAGATAAAAAATTAGAAGTATCTACGTCTGAGAATGAAATGACATCGCGACCCATTCCTTCTTGAAAAGGTATCGCAAGAGGAAATATAGAAGTCGTAAAATTACTCGGGCAAGGATTACCAGTCGTAATCGTACGCATCTTTAGTCTTGCTTCAAAATTATTTGGATCAAAATTAGTCGGTAAGTTTTGTATATAATCTAAATTAAATTTAATTAAAATTCTTGATAATTCCTCTATATTTGGAATAGTTGTTACCTCGTCATAAAGATAAAATAAATCAAGAGTACCAGCTTTACCAACGTTAGCGTCAATCGAAGGTTTAGAATCTACGTATTTATTAGTGATGTATGTATCTGCAGATGCAGTAAGTGATATTATCATTAGCTTGTACTCACAACTATATCAAAATTCGGATATCTTAATTCAAAAATAGAACCTGGCGTTCCGATTATAAGACCTTTTGTAGTATTCGATTGCATATCAAAAAATATACCAGGATAGTCTCGATTATCGTGTCTACCATTTATGTTGAAAAACTCAAGTCTTGTTAAAGAAAGTACTCCGGGTATATTGATAACGCTTGACATAATATCTGCAATAACAATCGGTTGATCAATTTGAAATTTTTTAGTTTCTAATAAAGCTTGAAGAGTAGAAATAACCGTTTTTATAATATCTGCGGGATTAGTGTCTGGCGCGGGAATTATTGAAATAGATAAAGAGTAATTAATAATAGCTGCGTCTACTATATCAATAGCGTCAGATATCAGGCGATATTCGTTAATATATGTCTTTAAATTTTGCTTTAGCGTATCGGGTGATGTAATTAGGCGTCCAGAATCGTCCCTCGAAAGTACGAATAACTGCGATGAAAGAGGATTGTTAGGGTTTTGCCTAACACCTGCTCTATAAACACTCCCAAATTTTGAAGGTAATGAATATACTCGCGATAAAAGATCAGTTTTAGTTACAATTCGAGATTGTGAATTTCTTGCTGCTGGTATTAACGATCGTAAAGTATCTACTGTGGGTGCAGGAGAACCACCTATAGCAGGTTCGTTATTTATGACATCAACAGAAGCCCTAACAGAACTAGCGACCGAAGAAGAAGCTCCGTTTTTAAAATCGATTCTTAAAGTTTTAATAGATCTTATTGCGTTAACTCCAACATTATGCGATATGCCGCCGCCGGCTCTATATGTTATAAATAATGTTGTTGATGCTGGCGCGATGCCGAGAGTCTTACTTTTTAAAAGACTATTGGGATCGATAGAAAATCTCGTCATTGTATTCTTTCCATATAATGGAACTACTAGTTTCGATGGATCTGGGAATACGTCGTCGTCTGTTAATGTTGGATCTCCACTACCAAACATTAATGTCATATTTCTATTTTGCAAATCTACAGATGTCATAAAACGCTTTGGAGCTGGTACAATGCTTAAGTTTTTCTTAACAATATGACCATCTTCATTTGTATTAACGATTCCAACATATGCAGTGTCTTGAGTTAAACTCTCTACTTCGTACCAGTTATCTCCGTCTGAGTCTACAACGCTTATAATTTCTGTGACGCTTGGATTGCTTAACGATATTGTTCTATATGGAACATACTGTGAACCGAAAGAATAAGATTCTACATATATTTTGCCAGAAACTGCGTATACGTCTCGTGAAAGTATAAATGTGACAGGTTGTCCGTCTTCATCGACATCTCCTACAATAATTGTCGCAACTAAATTTCCAAATCGATCCGTTTCCGAAAAATCTATATCTTCGATCGTTGTGAATGGAACCCCATCTCTAGACGATACTTCGGTGGCTTTTTGTATAATTGGTAAGGATGAACGATCAGGAACTCGTCTACCTGATTCATTAATCGCCGGTACTTCGATGTAAAAAGATAAATTAACTGTAGACGGTGATGATCCGACTATTTTTACACCATTATTTCTTATCATTTTTTCAATATTTGATATTTCTACAGCATCTGACCAGAGTGTTTCTCTAAATTGATGATCTAAATAAAATGACATATTATCGCCAACTGCGGCGGCCATATCTAATAACAATCCACCAACTGACGCTTCGCTAAAGTCTTGAATTTTATCTGCGAAAAATGTTTTTGCGTACTTTAACAAATCGCTTCTTAACGAATTGTAATCTTTCGCAAGATAATTTCTCGTAGGATTTACTTTTCTTTGTCCAGCCATTTTATCCCACCGTATAAAGTATTACTTCTACAGCCCTTTCCTTCGTATTAGCAGAAGGGACCGCATACGTTATTCTAATTCCAATTCTTGCAACGCTTTCTTCGTTTGTTCCCAATATTACAGGTTCGAAAGTATTAAGAACAACATAAGGCATATATCTTGCACATGCGCGCTGAATTCTTCTAATTGCTTCCTCGTCGGTTTCTTCACTACCTAATTCGAAAGTTAGTTCTTTTAAATTTGCGCCAAAATTATAATCAAAAAGTCTTTCTCCATGATTCGTTAAAATTAAATTTTTTAAATTATCGGAGATAACGTCTTCGATATTACTGTGCATTCTAACGAAACCATCATCACCTTCAGATAGTTCCAATGGTGTTTTTATACCAATCGGTGGACGCTTTACTTGTTGCGCTGCGCGCTCGCGAGGAGCGCTTGGTTCCTCTCCAACAGATTTAAAACTATAAACTTTAGCTGCCATAGCAAATATGTAGGTTGCTATTCAAAGTTTAAGACGTACCCGATGATGTTGTTTTACCTTCACCGGAATATTTTCTTCCGTCGATCTCCGTATCTACATGAACCTGTATATTTGATTTAATCGTTACGATTGTTTCTTTAATGTATTCGTCTATAGCAAAAGCGATTCTTTCGGATAATTTAGACGTAATAAGCTCTGTAATTTTATCGATTTCTTCGGTAGTTACTTTATCGTCTTTACTTTTACTATCCTGTAGTTTTTTAATTTCTAAAGCTGCGTCGTATTTTGATTCAGAAAATGCAAAACTTATTGCGTCTTTTAATGATAAGTTTTTATTAAATAATTGCCCTACCACATCTTTTTGATCGTCTATTAATTTAAGTTGATTACCACCAGGAGTTTTTATAGGCATATTATTCTCCAAATATTCTTGTACTTTTCATAGTATCGATTTCATTTTTTCTTGTATTAACTTTACTTAATAAAGTAGACGCTGCGCTTAAGATTTGTGGAGAAGGCATTCCATAACCTGGGGTGACATGTGTTGATAATGTATTGCAAAATGAAGATATATCGCCTAAGATATTTTCTAAAAGTTTTTTTAATTCTTGAAACTTAACATATGGTTGCGATGTCGTATCTTCTATCGTTAGCTTTCCACCATTAACCTCTGTCAAGCCTAAATAGATTTTTTTAGAAGCTATGTGAATTGCCCCATCGTCGTGCAATAATATAGAACAACCGTCCCCTTCTTCTCCTAGCTGTCCTTCTTTTATTAGTCTAATTGTTCCATTTATTCCTAATTCTTCATCTTTTCTTGCTATCAATCGTATGTGGTCAGCTTTCATGATTGTAGAAGATCCTACAGACGTCGGGCGGACGCTTTCTTCGCCAGGAAACACAGGCGTAAAATCAACTAATGTTAATGCGTCGTCTACCTTCGTATTCATAGAAATATAAATTCTTGCTGCATCAGAATAAAAATCAGGATCGCCTTCAGAATTAACGCTTTTATCACCTTTTCGTGGGTCTTTTACTACTTCTTCGTATCCTCTTGAATTTTTAAATATTGATGGTGCAGTTCTTGAAACGCTTCCCGATATTATTCCGCGCCCTCGACCAGCTACAATGTCAATTATTCCTGTAAATGGTTCTGGCTTCTCTGATGCGTTGCTCGGTTCGTCTTCAGGCGTGTCTAGTTGAGTCCAGTATCGTTCGGTACCTAATAATATCATAGAATTATTGCTACCGTGAATAACGAAATCGCCAGGCCTCTTAGTAAATCTAGGAACTGGTTCGTATATAACTGGGTCGTTGACCGACCCAACTATTTTTTCATATTCGTTTTTACCATTTTTTTGTTTTAAAGATAAATTCGTAAAATCATCATCCGGAGCTTTTTCTTTTTTATCTCCTTTTGCCTTTTCTACAGTCTTAGGAGAATCGTCGTCTCCTTCTTGAGGTTTATAGATTCTATCGTAGTGCGAAAAACTTAGATCTTCGCTATGTTCATCACCATGCACTCGACTCATCCAGTAACCAGCTGTTTTTATTTCTCTATCGTATAAAACCCATACTGTTTCTCCTGTTTTAACAGGCATGCATAAATGTGAAGAAAAAAATGGATATGCAAGAACAGTCGATTGGGCGGTCGCATCTACTCCACCTGTGATTCTTCTTACTACGCATGTGTTTCTTGGTATTCTATCAGGCGAAAAATTTTTAAAAATCTCAGGGTATGTCGATCTTAGATCGCCAGCACTTGTTTGATCCGTAATTACACAAGCAACCACAGCCTTTTCTAATTGACCAGAATCTTGTTTTTCTTTATTTAGTTCATTTTTTTGCGCTATATTTCCAATAGCAGAATTGATTGTGGTCACGATCGAAACCTTTAATTAGATATTTTTGAAAAAATATCATCAGGCATAATTTTTTCTTCTTCGTCCTGCGTTGACTTAATAATCTCTGCAAGTTTTAATAGCTGTTCGTTGGCCTTGGACATTCTTTCTAGATATTTCACCATTATTGGACCAATAGTGACATGTTCACCTTGTCCACCAGAAAATCCTGTGTATGCGTTTAAATATAGAATATACGCGTTTTCTCTATCAGTCACTGCATTATTATAAACTTCTTTCCATAGTATTTTTCTTTTATCGTCTGTGGAAGATAATGTGTCTAAAAGTTCAGAGAAAGATTTGACTTTTTCCTCGGTGCTTTTAATTCTTTTTAAAATTTCATCATGCACGCTCATGAATCGTTCTCCTGAATGATTATTTCTTTATAGTGTTTTCTTATCGCAGACAACGCGGTAGATAATTGTTTTTGATTTAAGTTTGACATATCTCTTATGTACACGAATATTGCCCTTTTATGCAAAATATCAATATCATCGATATGTTCAAATATCGTTATAATCGATTCCATACAAATCTTTTCATTATCGTCGATTAAACGTTTGCTTATTTTTTTAAACACTTCTTTAATATGTTCTTTTTGAGACGCCTGAATCATTACGTCGTCAGGCGATTCTACAATCGAGTGATACGCTATTGTAGTTCTATCCTTCGAAGAAAGCGAACCAATGTCCTCAAAGGATACATTTCTTTTGTTAGATACTGTCTTCTTCCTTGCGTTTTGTATTAACCAATTTCTTGCGATAACATTAAAATAACTGAACGCTTTTGTTCCACGAGAAGAATCAAATTTTCTTAAATTTTCGTATAAAAATGCAACGCAATCTGTCTGCATTTCAAATATGTCCTCTCCTGGTTCGGAGAATCCATAAATTAAAATTAAACTCTCTGCTAACTTCATTAATGCAGGAGATATTGTATTATGATATAATTCTATTTTATCGTTCTCATTTAAAATACAGTTATAGCGTGATATTGCTTGTGTAACTTCTGGTCCGAAGTACATTTTTTTTTCGCTACTTTCGTTTTGCTTCTTGCGACGACGTATTTTTTTTGATCCAATCATATTATGCTTCCTCTTCGACTTCATCCTCGATCGTAGAGAAAGTCTCAGCAACTTTTATTATCGCATCTCTTGATAATCTTAAGTCGTCGTGTACTCTTCTAATTTCAGGACTATCAAAAAATAATGGTATTTCTAAAACCTTATCAATAGATTTAATTCTTTCGTCCATAACTGACAAACAGTCTTCTATCGAATCCTGGACTCTCATTATCGTTCTTGCGAATCTATAGCAATAGATAGAAAAAAATATTGTGGTAGACAATAGTATTAAAATCGCTAACCACAATAAATAAATCACGCTAGACTCCCAATTACTTGATCGTATAAGTCACAAATAGCTTCAATAGAATATTTTTCTCGAATAACATTTGCAAGTTCATTAGCCCATTCTTTTGGCTTCGTATAAGATTCAACAGTTTTTCGCATTCTTTTCTTAGCATCACCTTCACGAACTTGAGCCCAACGAGCGCCTCGAACGAATATAGTTCCATCTATTTTTTTATCTGAGACAGGAACAAGATCATATTCTACTTTGGAAAAATGTCCTTTTGATAAAAACTCTAAATGACCTGACCAATTCGTCGCTAAAATTGGTAGACCTGACGCCGCGGCGTCGATTAGAGGCAAACCATACCCTTCACCTCTTGTGAAAGAAACCATAGATTTAATTTTAGGACTCTTCATTAAACCCGCGACTTCTTTTGCAGACATATCGCCATTTAATAAATAAACTTTTGGAAATTCTCCCTTTCTAACTTCTGACAGCAGTTTTTGAAACACTGAAACAAGTTGTTTGCGATGAAAAATACAATTTGTTCCAAGATTTGATTTAATTATTAAACCTACATTTTTATCGTTTTCAAATTCTTCGCAAAACCACTTTACGGTATGAAAAATATTTTTTCTATCAGAATCTAAGTCAATACCGGTTATTTGACCAAATAAAAGAAAATTAAAACCAGTACTAATTTCCGAAAGTTCAAGAGCGTTAACGTCTTGATCTATTTCGACATTGTATGCCTCTGGTACGACAGATATTTTTGTCGTAACACCACCACCTAATGTCAAAGAGTCTGACGCAAATTTAGATGGAACAATAACATGAGTCATTTTATTACATGCTACTTTCCACTCAGGATTACATTTATCTGTTTCAATTCCTGCTGTGATTCCAACATTAATTTTTGCTAGTGTAGGATCCCATTCGTTTGGCAATTGAACTTGCAAACTTAAATCTGCCATTTCTTCGAACGGAATAGAATTGTCCATAATCTGTCCG
>SXGQ01176883.1_pt1 | contig 11934 bp, 8 predicted proteins | sample 3178371 | NCBI WGS metagenome assembly SXGQ01 (sample SAMN11356859, study PRJNA531348) | freshwater metagenome | isolation source: freshwater sample F1-20 | place: China: Fuxian Lake, Yuxi | collected 2017-12-25 | reverse complement strand
GGCGGCCGGCACGAGTGCTGCGGCGGCCCGTCGGCCGCCGCAGCCCCGGCAGGTGCCGTCGCCGCCGTCGCCGCAACCCACTGCTGCGGATCGCACGCGAGTGCCGATCCAGGCCAGCGGCCGGACTCCTCGTCCGGCAATCGCATGCCGAAGAGCAGCGTGGCCGATGCGGCCGACGGTGGCCCGCATTCTCCCGGCGGCTGTCGCTGCGCCTGTTCGCCCCGCGACCCCACGGAAGCGGGCCACGTGCCTCGGCCGACGGCCGCCGGAGCCGCCTTCCCGCCGTCGGCCGTGATCGCGGCCGCGGCCGCCATCCCGGCGGCCACGGTCTTCGTGCCCGACGCGGCCACGTTCGCCCCACCGCGGCCTCTCCGCGTGCTCTACGGCGTGTGGCGGAATTGAGCCGACACCCCCGGCGTCGCTCATTCCTTCCATCACTTGTTTTTCGAGGAGCATTTCCATGACCAGTTTCATCCTCTGGGCCCTGTTGGGCCTCGTTTCCCCCGCGGCCGGCAGCCAAGCCGCCTGCGGGTCGTGCGGCTGTGATTGCTGTGGCTGTTGCGACAGCGGGCGGTGCACCTGCACGGCCTGCGACTGCGCGTGCTGCGACCGCGACTGATGGGGGTGCGTGTGGCATCGGACACCCATGTGCCGCGTGCCATCCTGCCCTTGCCAGGTGACGAGCCGGGGGTCGGGGGAAGTCGAGGCGAGTAGGCGTATCTTCGCCTTCCGAAGCCGAGGCTTTCACCGCCCCCGGCGGCTTGGGCTGATCGGCGACCGTGCCGTATGCTCGCCATCCATGAGCACCGGCCGCTGCCCCATCTGCCAGGGCGAGACGTTCGAGATCCGCGCCAAGCTCGTCTGCCGCACCTGCGGCGCCATCCTCGAGACCTGCTGCGAAGGGGGCCCGATGGGGGCGCCGTGCGACCGCGAAGCCGCACGACCCGCGGAACCGTCACCACCCGACGATTCCCGTCGCGGTTGAGTTTTTCGATCGGCGAAGCCCGATCTTCTGACGAGAGTTTGCCGTTGGCGCAAACCCTTCCGGTCGCGGTGTCTCAAAGGACGGGCCCGCCCGGAAGCGTTTCGCCATCGGCGGCTCTGCCGGGCTCCCGCCTTCAGGAACGCCACCGACTGGGGATGGCCTCCGGGCGGCTCCGGAACACGTGTTTCGCGGAACGTTTCGAGTCCCTCATTCCCTCTGGAGGTTTCTGTGAAGAAGCGTTTGACGTTCAAGTTCCTGCCGTGGGTTGCGGCTGCCGGCGTGTGCGTCGGTGGCACGTTCGTCCGCGGGCAGACCCCCGCCGCCCCGGCGGATGGCTCGGTGCTCGCCAATGCGGCTGCGGCCGCCCCGGCGGCCGCGGGTGAGGCGGATGCCGCCGATCCCTGCATGCAGACGGTGAAGCGGTGGCGCTGGGTCACCGAACTGCAGGACGTGGAAAAGACCGAGTGGACGACGGAAGTCCGCGAGCGGTCGTTCCAGGTCTCGAAGAAGGTGCCGCGGATCGAGGAAAAGACCCGGCACTTCACGGTCATGGTCCCGGAGAAGCGGACGAAGACGGTCGAGTACACCGTCAACGTCAACGTGCCGGAAACGAAGACCGTGGAGTACAAGGTCAACGTTCCCTTCACCGAGCAGGTCGAGAAGGCCTACACGGTGATGGTCCCGGTCAAGGAAGAGCGGACGGCCACCTACAAGGTGAACGTGCCCTACACCGAGGAGCGGACGGCCACCTACAAGGTGAACGTGCCCTACACCGAGGAGGTCCAGCAGGCCTACACGGTGCGGGTGCCCTACACCGAGCAGATGCAGGGTTTCCGCACGGTCTCGAAGCGGGTGCCGGTCAAGGGCACCAAGACGGTGACCTGCCGCGGCGGCCACTGGGTGACCGAGGCGAAGGAGATTTCGGCGAACGGCAAGTATGACGCCGCCGGCAATCCCTGCTGCCCGAAGGTCGTCTGCTGCCGCAAGTGGGTGCCCACGTGCGAGACCAAGGAGATCGCGGTCACGACCTGGAAGACCGAGTGCGAGCAGGTGCCCTACACCTACTGCGTGAAGAAGTTCCGCTGCGAGGAGCGGACGCGGACGGTGTGCGTGCGGAAGAGCCGCTGCGAGGAGCGGACCCGGACGTACAAGGTGTGCCTGTCCCGCTGTGAGGAGCGGACCCGGAACTACTGTGTCACGAAGATGGTCCCGGAGACCCGGACGAAGACCGTCTGCGTGCACAAGAGCCGGTGCGAGTCCCGGACCCGCGAGATCAAGGTCAACCGGTGCGTGCCGGAGACCCGGACCCGCGAGGTCTGCTACACGGTGATGGTGCCGGTCCAGAAGTCGGAGACCTTCACGGTCTGCGCCTGCGACGTCGTCTCGGAGACGAAGACGGAGTCGTACGTGGTTCGCGTGCCCAAGAAGGTCACCGAGAAGAAGTGCGTCAAGGTGAAGAAGTGCGTCGAGGAGCAGGTCCCGGCCGGTGCGGCCGCGGGCGGCTGCGGCTCGGGCAACGGCAGCGGTCGCGGCGGCCTCCTCGGCCACTGCAAGAAGGGCTGCTAGTCACCCAACGGCCGGCCCCGGGCCGGCCGTCTGACGCGGGAAAAACGGCGGCGGGTCGGGCGAACAGGGTCGCCCGGCCCGCCGTGTCGTTTTTCACGCGATTCTCACATTCGCCTCACGGCTATCTCACCCGGTCCGGGCAGACTTGCGACCGATCCAGGAATCAGGAACGAACACCTGTCCCTGACCGGAGGACCCACGATGACGAAATCCGACCGCAACGCAAAGGTGCCGGCGAATACCGCGGACCAAGGCGTGGTCCGCGAAATCGTCGGCATGCGACGCTGGCTTCGGCTCACCGCCCGCAAGCACTCTGCAGCCAAGCGAACCGACAACGACGCCGCGAAGGCGGCGGCCGATGCACTGGTCCTCATGCTCCGCGATGCCCGAAAACTCGGCTGAAAATGGCCATTTGATCCTGCTCACGAGAAACTCACGGTTCTTTGACGGTTTGCTCATCCCTTTATCCCATCCTGTGCCTGTCGCCACGGAGCGTTCCAAGGCGGCGGCTCGGGGAATCACCATCAGGAATCCTTCTATCATGTCCCTCCATCGTTTCCCTGCCACGGCTCGCCGCGGCTTCACGCTCGTCGAACTCCTCGTCGTCATCGCCATCATCGGGCTTCTGGTGGCCATCCTGCTGCCGGCCTTGTCGTCGGCCCGCAACTCGGCCCAAGCGGCCGGCAGCGGCTCGAACCTGAGCACGTTCGGTCGCGGCTTCATGATCTTCTCCACCGAGGACAAGGGCTCGAAGCTCTCCACCGGCGCCTTCGACCACCTCCGCGACGGCGACAGCCGAAAGACCGGCTGGGTGGCCGACATCATCAAGATCAAGGTGTCGAACCCGGGCAAGGCCCTCGACCCGGCCAACTCCTCGACGGTCAACGAGAAGGTGGCCGACTACATCGGCGCCCTCAACACGACGAAGGCCAACAAAGTGCGGTGGAAGGGGCAGACTTCGAACGTCCACTTCGGCGGCGCCAACGGGCCGACCGACATGACGACGGCCGACGCGGCGCGGAAGTTCAAGCTCTGGGAGGACGGCTACAACTCCAATTACGCCACCACCTGGCATTTCAGCCGCGGTGACGTCAATGCCGGCAGCGACGGCAAGATCAACGGTGACGGCAAGATGGACCCGGTAGCCTCGGATCCCTCGAAGTGCCCGCTCGACGGCGACGGGCCGCTGACGGAGAAGAAGCTGATCGGCGGTGGCGTGAGCCGCGACCGGATCGCCCTCATGGGCGCCTCCCGCAACGGCGACGGTGCGGACGCCCTGGTGACGACGGCCGTGTTCGACTCGTTCAACACGTTCTTCGGTGCCGACCAGAAGATCGTGACGAGCGGCGCCATCCTCGTCGAGTCATTCACCGACGGCATGAACTGCCCGTTCACCGACGTCACGCTCGGCGGATCGGCCGACGAGAAGATCCACGAGATCAACGACATCGTCCCCATCCACGGGGCCCGCAAGACGCTCGTCGGCACCAACACGCTCCTGACGGGCGGCTACGCGCAGATACTCTTCGCCGACGGCCACGTGGCCAAGGTGGAGGATGCGGGCGGGTATCAGGACAACCCCGACAGCTGGCTCGGCCCCTACAAGGCCGGCGGCGTGCCGACGGCGAGCACGTTCGAGATCAACAAGAGCGGCTACGACGAAGTTCGCGAGTTCATCTACCTCGGCCAGATCGGCAACTCCTCCGGCGGCGTCGGCGGCGGTGCGGTCGAGTGACCACGGGCTGATCGGTCCCTTCGTGCACAAGCCGCGGCCGCCGTCGGGCGGCCGCGGCCGTTTTCTGGGGATGCTATTCTCGTCGGGTCAGAACGTCTCCTCTTTGGATTTCCTCCGTCGTGTCGTCCGCCACGCTCGTCGAAACCCCGACCAGTCCCTTCGCCCCGGCCCCCGCGAGCGGCACGGACCGGCGGCCCGCGCCGCCGATCGACGTCAAGCTCGGCTGGTCGCTGCGGGCCCAGATCGCCGCCACGCTCGCCGGCGGCACGCTCCTGATCTGCTCGATCATCGCCGGCTGGCTCTGGAAGCAGCCGTTCTTTGCGGCCGTGCCGGCGGTGCTGGCGGTGGTCCTGCTGGGCGGGCCGCTCGTGGCGGCCGCGATCCGCGACCTGCTCCGCGGCCGGGCCGGCCTCGACGCCCTCGTGGCCCTGGCCGTGATCGGCGCGCTCTCCACCGGCCAGTACCTCGAGAGCGCGGCCGTGGCCTTCTTCATGATCGTCTCGTCGTTGATCGAGAAGCGGACGGCCGCGGGCGCCGAGGCGAGCATCGAGTCGCTCGTGCGACTCGCCCCCACGAAGGCCAGCCGGCTGGTGACGGCCGGCGGCCAGACGGAGGAGGAGGCGGTCGAGGCCACCACCCTGCGGCCGGGTGACACGGTCCGCGTGCGGCCGGGCGACACGATTCCCGCCGACGGCCGCGTCGTCCGCGGCGCCAGCACCGTCAACCAGGCGAGCGTCACCGGCGAGTCGGTGCCGGCGGAGAAGGCCCCCGGCGACGACGTGTACGGCGGCACGATCAACGTCACCGGCGTCCTCGACATCTCGGTCACCAAGGCCGGAGCCGACACGCTCCTGGGCCGCGTCAAAGACCTGATCCTCCAGGCCGAGCGGACGCGCACCCCGATCATGCGGCTCATCGACCAGTATGCCGCCTGGTACACGCCCACGATCCTCATGCTCGTGGGCGTGGTGCTCTTCTTCGCGCTCAAGAACCAGCCCGCCACGGCCTTCAATCGGGCGATCGCGATGCTCGTGATCGCCTGCCCCAGCGCCCTGATCCTGGCGACGCCGACGGCGATGGTCGCCGGCCTCTCCGCCGCCGCCCGGCTCGGCGTGCTCGTCAAGAGCGTGGCCACGCTGGAGGCGGCCCGCGGCCTGTCGGCGATCGTGTTCGACAAGACCGGCACGCTGACCACCGGTGTGCTGGCCGTCACCCGTCTCGCGCCCACGGACGGGGTGGCGGCGGCCGATCTCCTGGCCGCGGCGGCCTCGGCCGAGCAGAACAGCCGGCACCCCGTGGCCCGGGCTGTGACCGACATGGCCCGCCGGGCCCGCGTGCCGCTGGTCACTCCGGAGCGATTCGAGGAGGTCGCGGGCAAGGGCGTCGTCGCCGGCTTCGCCGCTGGCGGCACCGTGCTGGTCGGGCGGGCGAGTTGGCTGGCGGAGGCGGTCCCCGGCGCGGACACCGTGGCGCTGGAGGCCGTGCAGACCGCGCCCGACGCCGAGGGCCTCTCGGTGCTCCACGTGTTTCGCGACGGCCGGCCGCTCGGCTGGATCGGCCTCGAGGACAATGCCCGGCCCGAGGCGGCCGGGGCCGTCGACCGGTTGCGTGGCATGGGCATCTCCAGGCTCGTGCTGCTCACCGGCGACCGCACGAGCGTCGCCCGCCGCGTGGCGGGGCAGATGCACTTCGACGAGTTCAAGGCGGAGGTCCTGCCGCACGAGAAGCTCGAGATGGTCGACGCCCTCAAGGCGGCCGGCCACAGGGTGGCCGTGATCGGGGACGGCGTCAACGACGCGCCGGCCTTGGCGGCGGGCGACGTCTCGATCGCCATGGGGGCCGCCGGCAGCGACGTGGCGATCCATTCCGCGAGCATCGCCCTCCTCAACAGCAACCTCGACCGGATCCCGTTCCTAGTGGACCTGTCGCGCCGGACGATCACGGTGATCCGGCAGAACATGGTGATCGGCGGGCTGTTCATCCTGGTCTTCATGTCGCTGGCGGGTGCGGGATACGTGTCGCCCGTCCTGGCCGCCCTCCTGCACGTCGTCAGCGGCCTGGCCGTGGTCTTCAACTCGGCCCGGTTGATTCGCTGCGGCGAGGAGATCGAGCAGGCCGAGGCGGCGCGGGCGACGTCAGCCGACGTCGCGTGACTGAAACAGGAGCACCGCCAGCGCCAAGGCCGCGGTGACCAGGGCCGCCGCGTAGGCCGCCAGCCAGCCGAGGTGCCACAGCGGGATCGCGTGGCCCTGCGTGAGGGCGTCGGCCGGCCAGAAGAGCTGCAGGTTCGGCACCACGGCCGCCAGCGGCGCCGCGAGCCGCGGATCGGCCAGCGACAGCACGTATTCGCCGACGAGTCCCAGGAGGAACGTCCCGCTGGCGACCAGGAGCGTGGCCAACCGGCCCAGCCGCGTGGATGCCGCCACCGCCACGGCGGCCAGCACGAGGACGGCGAGCAACACCATCACGAGGCCGATCACCAGTTGCGGGTCCAGGTCGGTGGTCGGACCCTGCAGCCGCCAGGAACGGCTGACGCACGAGATGAGCCCCCAGGCGGCGGTGGCCGCCACCGCGGCAACCACCGAGAACGTGGCGGGAAACGGCCAGCGATAGAGATAGTTGGCCGCGGCGGAGATCCCCAGGGCCAGGACCACGGCCGCGACGCCGAACGCGAGGACCGGCCCGTCGAAGGTGTCCTCGAGCCGGACGCTCGATTGCACCCGGTGCCGCACGGTGACCAGGAACGTGACCGCGAGCAGCCAGTAGGCCATCCCGATCGCGGCGGCGACGCCGAGGAACTTACCCACCACCACCGCCCACCGGGGCACCGGCTTGCTCACGACCACGAGCACGGTCTTCGTCTCGATCTCCCGGGTGAGCGTGGCCGTGGCGGTGAAGGCGGCCAGGAGCACCCCCACGAGCAGGAGCGTGCTCAGGCCCATGTCGACGAGCAGTTTGTTGTCGTCCTCGAGCGTGTAGGCCGCCACATTGACGTTGAGGAGCAGGGCCAACAGGCCCGCCGTGATCAGCACGGCGTGCACCGGCTGGCGGATCGATTCGCGGAAGGCGTTGGCGGCGATGGGGAAAATCGACATTTTCCGCATCGTACCCGGCGAATCATGAAAATCACGTGTGCCGGGGCGGCGGTCTCGGGTTCTGCATACACTGGATCCTCTTGGAGGTTCGTCGCCGCTTCCGGCGGTCACCCGCATGGCAGTGCCCCCCCGCTCCCCCGTCGCCCCGCCGAGCACCGCGGCCGATCCCCGCGCTTACCAGCGGGCCACCACGGCCGCGTTGGCGGGCCTGGCCATCCAGGTGGCGCTGGTGGTGGCGACGGGATTGGTCGCCCTCTGGTCCGACAGCCAGGCGGTGTACGCCGCCGGCTGGCACATGCTCGGCGGGCTGCCGATCTGGATCGTGCTGGCGCTCCTCTACCACCAGCACGAGACCGAGCGGACCCAGCGGCTGGCCGCCGACAAACTGGCCTCCGATCCAACCGCCTCGGCGGCCATCTTCGGCAACCTGGGCGACGACCTCGACGCCGCCCGCCGCCGGCTCGACGCGCTCTACCGCTACGGTCTGCCCGCGGTGAGCCTCGTGGTCGCGGCCTACCTGATCGTGGCCGGGGGCGTGCTCGTCTCGGTGCGCCTGCGGTCCGGTGCCGCGGCGGCGCTCGCGGGCCGTGCCAGCCCCGTGGGGCTGCTCTTCGCGCTGGCCGGCATCGCCTTCGTCGCCTTCGTGGGCGGCCGCTGGCTCGCCGGCTACGCCCGCCAGCGGGACTGGCAGTTGCTCCGCGGCGGCGCGAGTTACCTGATGAGCTGCTTCGTCGTCACGGCCCTCGTGCTGGCCGGCGCGGCGGTGATCGCCGTGGCCGGGGTCGCCTGGCCGTTCGAGGCGCTGGCGCTGGTGATCCCCGGCGTGATGACGGCCATCGGACTCGAGATCCTGCTCACGGCCCTGCTCGAGTCCTACCGCCCCCGGGTGCCGGGCGAGATCCCACGGCCGGCCTTCGACAGCCGCGTGCTCGGCCTGCTCACGGCACCCGAGTCGCTCGGCAGTGTGCTGGCCGACCTGATCAGCTACCAGTTCGGCGTCGAGGTCTCCGGCAGCTGGCTCTACCGCCTGCTCGGCAGCGCGATCACGCCGCTGACCATCTTCGGCGCCGCCTTTCTTCTGGCCTTGAGCTGCCTGACGATCGTCGGCCCCGACGAGCGGGGCGTGCGGCTGCGGGGCGGCGCGATGGCGGGCGCGCCGCTCGCGCCCGGCATCCACCTCAAGTGGCCCTGGCCGCTGGAGACGGTGGAGATGCACCCCGTCGGCCAGGTGCAGCAACTGGTGGTCACAAGCGACCTTACCGGCCGCTCCCAACAGGCTCCCGCCAACCTGTGGACCAGCGACAGCGACCGCGACGCCCAGCTCGGCCAGGAGGATTTCGTCGCCGCGCCCGCCGCCGACGGAGCCGGCGTGTCACTCGTCTCGGCCGACGTCAGCGTGCAGTACACCGTCGCCGACCTGCGGACGTTCCTCCTCGGCTCCGCCGATCCCCGCCAGACGCTCCTGGCCATCGCCCAACGGGAGGCCGCGCGGTTCTTCGCCACGCACGACATCGACACGCTGCTGGCGACCGGCCGCACCGCCGGCGGGCCGGCGCTCGAGGCGGCGATCCAGGCGGAGGCCGACCGGGCGGGCCTCGGCATCGACGTCGTCGGGGTGGCGGTCACCTCGCTCCACCCGCCGATCGGCAGCGTGTCGCGGGCCTTCCATGCCCAGATCGGCGCGATGCAGGAGCGGGAGACGCGGATCCAGCGGGCCCGCAAGGAGGCGGTCGAGAAGCTCGCCCGCGTGGCCGGCTCCGTCGCGCTCAGCCAGCGGATCGACGCGGAGATCCGCGGCCTCGACGCCCTGCGGACGGCCGGGACGGCCGACGCGGCCGCGCTGGCCGCGGGCGAGCGGCGGATCGACGGCCTCCTGGCCGAGGCCCGGGGCGAGGCCGCCGAGATGCTCCATGCGGCCCGCGCCTATCGCTGGAAGCGGGCCGTGGGCGAGCGGGCCGACGGCGAGCGGTTCGCCGGAGAACTGCTCGCCTTCCAGGCCTCGCCCGACTACTACCGCACCCGGCGGTTCCTCGAGGTCCTCGCCGAGGGTCTCTCCAGCCGCCGCAAGTACGTGATCACCGGCGACGCCGGTGACACGCCGGTGTTCCGCATGGACTTCAGCGACCCCGCCTCCGCCATCGACACGCTCCTCACCGAGTGACGTTCCCCCGCGCCCCGCCCCCGTGGCGGCCCCTTTGCCATGAAAAACTCGTTCGTCCTGCTCGTCGGCCTCGCGATCGTCGGCGTGCTGCTTTCGCACATGTTCCTCTACCAGGTCCGCTACGACCAGGTCGCGGTGCGGACCACCTTCGACAAGGCCGACGCCGCGAGCATCCAGGAGAGCCCGGGGCTCAAGTGGCGCTGGCCGTGGCCGATCAACAAGGTCACGCTCTATCCCCGTCGGCTGCAGTTGCTCGAGGACAAGATCGAGGAACTGCAGACCGCCGATGGCAAGAGCGTGATCGTGCGGACCTACCTCACCTGGCGGATCGTCGACCCGCTCAAGTTCTACGTCACGCTCAAAGATCCTGCCGAGGCGGCCAAGCAACTCTCGTCGTCGCTCCGCGAGGTCCGCGGCCTGATCAGCAACCACCGGTTCGACGAACTCGTGAACCTCGACCGTGCGAAGCTCAAGCTCGGGCAGATCGAGGCCGATGCCGCCCGGATGCTCGACCAGGCGCTCGCCCAGGCCGACTACGGCATCCGCGTGGAGAGCGTCGGCATCCACAAGATCATCCTCCCCGAGTCGACGACGGCGAAGGTCTTCGAGACGATGATCGCCTCGCGGGAGCGGCTGGCGGAGAACGCGTTGCAGGAGGGGCAGGCTCAGGCCTCGGCGATCCGCAGCGAGGCCGAAAGCGCCCGCGAGCGGATCCTGGCCTTCGCCGAACGCCGAGCCCAGGCGATCCGCGCCCAGGGCGACCGCGAGGCCTCGACGCAGTATCAGAGCTTCGCCAAGAACGAGGAGTTCGCGATCTTCCTGCGGAAGGTCGACGCCCTCAAGAAGATGCTCGACCACAACACGACCTTCGTGCTCTCCGCGGAGAGCCTGGGCATCCTCGACTGGTTCAACAAGGCCCCCGGGCAGCCGGCGGCCGGGAACCGGCCCGCCCCCGCCCCCTGACGCACCCATGACCGACCGCACCACCCCCGTCGCCCGGCCCTTCGCGCCACCCGGCGACCCGGCCCAGCAGTCGCTGGCCGAGGCGCTCAAAGTGAGCTTCGCGATCCTCAAGCTCGCGATGGCCGCGCTGCTCGTGGCCTACGCCTTCAGCGGCACCTTCAGCGTCGGCTCCAACGAGGTCGCCCTGCGGCTGCGGTTCGGCGACTACGTCGGCGACCCCGGCCGGCGGGTGCTCGAGCGGGGCACATACCTGGCGGCGCCATTCCCGATCGAGGAGATCGTGAAGGTCGACACCCGCCCGGCGACGCTCGTGCTCGACCGCGAGTTCTGGTTCGAGACACGGGCCGACGAGAGCGGCATGACCCGCTCCCAGATCCAGGCCCGCAAGGCCCTGCCGCTGCACCCGCTGCGAGACGGCTCCCTGATCACCGGCGACTCGAACATCGCCCACGCCAAGTGGACGATCACCTGGCGGGTGACCGATCCGGTCGCCTACCTGACCAACGTCGGCAGCCGGCCGCTGGCCACGGACCTGGTGCGGCTCGTGGCCCAGCAGGGCATCGTGCAGGCGGCTGCCGGGATCGCCGCCGAGGAGTTGCTGCGTGGCGTCGTCGATCGCGAACTGGCCGTCGGCACCATGCAGCGGCGGCTCGACGACATGCGGTCGGGGATCGCCATCGACCAGCTCGCCCTGGACAAGGTTTCGGCCCCGATGCGGGTGGCCGCCAGTTTCGACGCCGTGACAAGCGCCGAGAGCGACCGGGCCGGACGGATCGTGGCGGCCCAGCAGGACCGGGCGCGGATCCTGGGGGAGACGGCCGGCGAGGCGAGCGCTGCCCTGCTCGGCCTGATCGCGGCCCACGAGCAGGCCGCCGAGGGGGGCGACGCGGCGACGGCCGCCACGGCCGAGAGCAGGATCGACAAGGCTCTGGCCGACCTGGCCGTGGACGGCGTGCCGGTCGGCGGCGAGGTGGCCCGGGTGATCAACGCGGCCACCACCTACCGCTCGCAGATCGTGGAGAAGGTGGCGGGCGAGGCCGGGGTGTTCGAGCAGCTCCTGCCGCAGTACGAGCGGAACCCGCGGCTCGTGCTCACCAAGATCTGGGAGGATGCCCGCGAGCAGATCCTCACCGGCGACGACATCGAAACCTTCTACATGGTGCCGGGCCAGCTCGAACTGCAGATCAACCGCGACCCGAACCTGCAGAAGGAGCGGCAGAAGGAGCAGCTGAGCACGCGGAAGCAGGAACAGAAGCGGGTCGAGCAGAACCGCTGACGGTGTCCGGGAACGTCTGGCAGGGAGGAGTACATGGTGGCCACGGTCGAGGGTGGTGGGGCGGTCGACATCGCCTGCGTCGGCGTCACGAAGACGTTCAAGGACTTCTGGATGCGGCCTCGCGTGCGGGCCGTGGACGGCGTCACGCTCGAG
>SXGQ01852469.1_pt1 | contig 11935 bp, 6 predicted proteins | sample 3178371 | NCBI WGS metagenome assembly SXGQ01 (sample SAMN11356859, study PRJNA531348) | freshwater metagenome | isolation source: freshwater sample F1-20 | place: China: Fuxian Lake, Yuxi | collected 2017-12-25 | reverse complement strand
TCCTCGAATTCTTTTGCAACTTAGATACCATGGCCTCTATTTGTGTTCTCTCCAGGCTTTATAATCCAAATATTTTTAGATGGAGCAGGTGATTAATAATACCCCCGCGCGGGGCGGCGAGCGCAGGCCAGAGGCCCTCGGCGAGGGTGCGGAGGGCGCCGGGGGTGCACGGCGGCGGGACCCGGAGGGCGAGGCCGAGGCCGAAGGCGCCAGCCTCAAGCGTCGGGGTCGGACGCGCGGCGTCGAGCGCGAAGGCGTCGGAAGCCGCCTCAGCGAGGCGCAGGCGGGCTCCCCAGACCTCCATCAGCGCCGACGCGGCACTGTCCGAGGCAGGGGTGAGCGTGCCGAAGAGGGCGATCCGGGCTGGCTCCCAGCCTTGGCGAGCCTCCCCGGGGGCGTCACGACAGCCGACGAGCCCCATCAGCCCCGCGAACGCGGCCATCGCGGGTCCGAGGCCCAGCCGCGAGGCGTGCGCGCCCCCGAACAACGCGAGTCCCGCGCGGCGCGTCATGACCCTTCAGCCATCGCAACGGCGCCATCCTGACGCACAAAGCAGGCGAGGGTCTCGATGTGGTGCGTCTGCGGGAAGAGGTCAACGGGCTGAAGCGGCCCCTCGAGGGCATAGCCGAGGCGGGCGAGGACGGGCAGGTCGCGGGCGAGCGAGGCCGGGTTGCACGAGACGTAGACGAGCAGGCGGGCGCCAAGGGCCGCGAGGTGCTGCGAGGCCTGCGGCATCAGTCCAGCGCGCGGCGGGTCAACGATAACGGCATCCATATCATGAAAATAACGCGAGAGCGACGCATCACTCAGCACCGCGCCGACGTCGCCCGCGAGGAAGGTCGCGTTTTCGATACCGTTCCGGGCCGCGTTGGCCTGCGCGTCGGCGACGGCCTCGGGGACGAGCTCGACGCCGACGAGGCGCGCGACGACGCCCGCGAGCGCGAGCCCGAGGGTCCCGGTCCCGCAGTAGAGGTCGGCGAGGTTCAGCCCGCGCCCGAGCTCCACTGCTTCAGCCGCGAGGCGCTCGCCGATGCGCCCGATGAGGCGCTCGGCCTGCCGCGGGTGGGGCTGGAAGAAGGCCTGCGGCGAGACATGCAGTGACAGCGGCGGGCCGTTCGGGCGCGCGAGGTCCTCTGGCAGCCATCCCTGCCCTTCAAGACAGACGCTCGTCCGCGTCGTCGGGCTCCCACGCGCCGCCCGCCGTCGCGTCCAGAGGACCCCGACGACCTGCGGAAGGGCGGCCGCGACCGCCGCCAGGGACCGCGCCACGGCCTCGGGGGCCTCGGTCCCGTCACGCGTCGCGACCGCGTCGACGTCTGCCGTCGTCAGCTCGACGAGGCGCCACGGGGCCTCGGCGAGGCCGGCCGCGTCATCGACGCCTGTGGCGCCCGCACGCCGGCTCTCGCGGATGGACAGCGTCTCGAGCCAGCCCGTCTGGTCGCGATCGTCGCGCGCCCGCAGCCCGAGCCCGCGAGCGGCCTCGCGGACCGCCTCGGTGATGGCGAAGGCGCCGTCCGAGAGCATGAGGCAGGTCGCGAGCGGCAGGACCTCCCAGCGGTGGCCGCGTGGGTGGAGGCCGAGGACGAGCTCGGCGTCCGCGTCCCCGCGCCCTCCGCTCCGCCCGAAGCTGAACTCCATCTTGTGGCGGTGGCGGAAGCGCACGTCGGCACCCATCGGCTCGGCCACCTCGACCGCGACGCCGGCCTCTGCGAGCTCGCCCGTGACACGCCCCCGCTTGGCCGCGAGCTGTGCGGGATACACGAGGCCCTGCAGCGTGCAGCCGCCACAGGCCGTCGCGTGAGGACACGGCGGGGACACGCGGTCTGGCGAGGGCGTCAGGAGCCGGATGACTCGCCCCGAGACCACGCCGCCCCCGCGGGCCGTGACCTCGGCCTCGACCTCGTCGCCCGGCAGCCCGCCGCGGACCGCCACGCGCGCCGAGACCGCCGTCTTGCCTCGGTCGAGCAACCCCTCGAGCTGCCCTGTCGCGACGCCGTCCGCGTCGACCCCGTCGAGCCACAGCCGCACGACATCCCCGCGCCGCGGCAGCCGCCCGTCGATCCGCGTCATCACCGCGACCGACCCCATCACCGCATCGTCTGCCTGCTCCATGTTGCCTCCCGCGCGCGCCTTCCCTCTGTCACGGCGAGGCCCTCGACGGCAACAACCGCGTGGCGAGACTCGCCCGTGCCCCCCGAGAACTCATGCCCTCGGACGCCGGTGCTCGGCGTAGCAGCGCAGCACGTGGGCGCCAGCCCGGGTCGCGCGGAGGGAGGCCACGAGGTCGAGGAAGGCGGGCGGCAGGGTCTCGCGCGGCGGCCACCCGAGCGGATGCCCCTCGGGGAGCAGCAGCGGGCCCGCGAGGCTCGCGAAGGTCAGGTCGGCCGCGCCGAAGACCTCCCCCGTGAGCCACGGCTGCCCCTAAAGGCGAGCGTCGATGGCCACGAAGGTCTCGCGCACGCGCGCCTCCGAGCGGGCCGCCCGGGCCGCGTCGATCCCGAGGCCGCGCTTCAGCATCGCGACCGCGAGCGGACGCGTCAGCTTCATCGCGCGCCGCTCCCAGGCGGGGACTGGCGCCGAGGCGAGCACCGCGTCAAGCGCCGCGCGAGCCTCGAGCAGTTGGAAATAGGCCACGCGACGGCTCTGAGGGCCGAAGCGCTCGTCAAGCTCGTCCTCGAGCGCGAGGACCGCACGGCGGGCCTCCGGGGCTTCCGGATAGAGGGCGCAAGCCCGGTCGGCGAAGGCGAGGATGTCGCTCGAGTCGGTCAGGACGCGTGACGGGGTCACGAGGGCTGGGACAGTCGTCGCGCCGACCGCGCGCGTGCCGCGGCGCGACAGGAGCGGCAGGTGTCCCTCTTCAACATAGGCAATACCCGCCACATCGAGCGCCCAGCGGGCCTTCTCGCAGTAGTGGGAGAACGGGATGGTGATGAACCGCAGCATGAGGCCGCCTCCGGTTGCAGTCGTGGTCATCGGACGAGGACGCGATCGGAGGCGCCGCGGCCAAAGGTCTCGGGCGCGTACATCTCCTCAGCCTTGGGAGCCGGGGCGAGGAAGCTGCCCGGCGTCGTGGCGCGAGCGAGGTAGGTGTAGCGATGGACGCCCTCGGGCAGCAGCGCCGCGAAGGCCTCGGCCCGCTCGTCGCGCAGGTTGTCGTGTTCGTACCATGGACCGTGAAACGACCGCCAGCCGCGGCGCCAGCCCGATCCGGGGGCGTCGGCGGTCGCACGTCCGGCCTCGGGCGCAGCCTGGGTCCCGCGCAGCTCCGGATTCAGGGGTTCGAGGCCTGCTGGCAGGGGGTCCACGAGGGCGACGTGGTAGCGGCGGTCCTCGGTGTGCATCAGCACCTTGACGCGGACGCGCGCGCCCGCCCGGAAGACCCAGCGCCCGTCGGCCTCCCGGGTCACGTCTCCGGGAGCGTCGACCGCCTCGTAGGTGCGCTCGACGTGGAAGCCATGGTCGGCGGGCGCCTGCGTCAGCGACGCCGGGGCGTAGCGCAGGCCGACGCGGTAGTACAGGCGCCCGGCGCCCTCCTTGCCAAGCGTCAGGTCGGTTGCGCCAGCCGCCGCGAGGTCGGCCATCGGGACGTGGATGGCGTGGCGCTCGGTCGTCCGACCGCGGAAGGCGTGCTCGCCGGCGAACCGTTCGCCAAGCCAGGCGCGCGCGATGAAGGACGGCGGGGTCGCCTCGTAAGCTCTGAAATACCGATTGAGCGCAAGGAGAACCCAGCTGCTCTCCTGCGTGCTCTGCCACGTGCCGCGCGTGCGGTGCGCGAGGAGCCCACGGACGAGCTTCGGGATGAGGTCCGAGTCGGGCTGGTCGGCGATGAGCCCCTCGAGCAGCAGCGCGTCGACGCGACGCTCCGAGTGCAGGAGAAGCCACGCCCCGTCTTGCCAGCGGGTCGTGAAGTGGGCCGCGCCCGCCGTCTCGGACACCCGGTTCAGCAGCGCGCGACGCACCGGCGCGATGACTGAGGGCTCATTCAGCGCCGACAGGATGGGGTACAGCCAGCCAATGAGCTCGAGGTTGGCCTGCTCCGGCCCGCCGTCCGCCGCGAGCAGAGCCTGCGCGCGGGCCGAGAGCTCGGCGCGCGAACCCGAGCTCCCGTCACGGCCGGCGGCTTCGCGCTGGCGGACGTAGAGGGCGAAGGCCTCGAGGCCACGCGAGACCGCCGGCCCGTAGCGGTCCTCTGGAAGATGCTTCCGAATGTTTTTCAGGTATCCGAGCGCGCGTTCGAGCATCGGCCCCGGCACCGTGTAGCCCGCGTCTCGGACCCGGACGAGGGCGTGCGCGACGTGGGCCGTCAGGAAGGGCCACGTCTCGCCGTCACGGCGCCAGAACGCGAAGCCGCCGTCACGGCCCTGCAGCGTCCCGAGGCGCGCAAGGTCGGTCGACACGCTCGACGCAAGCGCCTCACCAGACGGCAGGCCAGCCGCCCGGAAGGCGGCGAGGACGTCTCTCAGCGCCGCGAGCGACATCATGCGCGAGGCGATCTGCTCGGCGCACCCGTACGGATAGGTCGCGAGCTGGAGGACGGCGTCCGTCAACGCCTGCAGCTGCGTCGAGGACGTCTCGATGTCGAGGCCTCCGAAGCCCGGCAGGACGTCGTCGGGCGCCCGGACCGGCTGGCGGACATCGGCCTGGTCGAGCTCACCGTAGGTCGCGAAGGCCTCGGTCGTGGCGGGCGTCCAGACTGGCAGGCTGACCTCGGCCGCGTCCTGCCAGCGGCCGCTCGTGACGCCGACCTGAAGGCGCGCGACGCCGGCCGAGGCGGCCGCGACGGGCACGCGCACCTCGACGCGGTCGTTTGGCGGAACGGTCACCGCGCGACCAGGTGGGCCCTCGACGTTGGCGTTCGCGGCGCGGACGACGAGCGCGACCGGCAGCGGGGCGTCGGTCTGGTTCTGGACCGTGACAGGCAGCTCGAAGCGGTCGCTGTAGTTCAGAAAGCGCGGGGCGGAGACCCGCACCATCAGGGGCAGCCGCGCGGTGATGGCGGCCTCGCCCCGACCGAACAGGCGGGCGCCCGCGAGGGCGAAGGCCACCACGCGGTAGCGCGTCAGGGTGTCGGGCAGGGTCACTGGCACGCTGACGCGCCCCTCTGCGTCGGTCGTGACCGCGGGCGCGAAGACGGCGAGCGGGTTGAAGTCCGAGCGGACCTCGATGGCGGCGGGACCCGAGGACGCCCCGTCGCCGCTCGCGAAGGCATCGTCGAGCGGGCTCGGCTCGGCGGAGCTGGCGTTCAGCTCGACGCGCCTCGGGGCGGCGGCGGACTTGGGCGAGGGCTTGCCCCCTGTCGCAGCGCCCTCGCGCTCGGGGACCTCGCCGTCGCGGCTCCTGGGTTCGGTGGCGAGGAGGAGGTCCGCGCGCGAGTGGGCAGCCGTGAGGCGGCCTTCACGGGTCTGGTAGAAGGCGAGGACCGGGTCGGGGTGCTGGTGGCCCGAGAGGGCGAGGACCGCCTCGTCGACGACGAGGACAGCGACCTCCGTGCCCGCGACGGGGCGGCCCGCGTGGTCGCGGACGGTCACGGCGATGCTGGTGCGTGCGCCGGGCTCGAGGCGGTCGGCGGCGGGGGTGACTCTCACGGCGAGGCGGCGGGTGGTGGTCGCGACGTCGAGCCCGACGACAGCGCTCGCGAAGGCGGGCTGACGTGGCGGGCGGGTCGCGGTGGTCGAGGTCGACTCGCCGGGCGCGGGCTCGCGCGGGCGAGATCCGTTGACCTGGACCCGCACGACGACGCCCGGGACCATCCAGTCGGCGACCGGGACGCGAAGCGTCGCCGAGCCCTTGGGCAGGTCGAGCGGGATCGTCTCGGCGACGTCACCGCGGATGACGAGGGCCACGCCAGTGGCGGGAGAAAACGGCGCCTGGACCAGGATTTCGGCGGTCTCGCCCGGCTCCCAGACGCGGCGGGTCGGGACGAGCGTGACCCGCTCCTCAGCGAGGCCGCGGTCGAGCGGCTGCATGCCGCCCGGGACCCAGACCGTGAGCTCGCTCTCATGCGGCCGCCCACGCGCGTCGACGACCCGCCCGACGATGCGATAACGGCCGCCTTCGCGCGGGGCGTGGCGACACGTGACGGGCTCGGCGGCCGACGTCACGGCGCAGGTCTCGGCGTCGGCTTCGACCTCGACGTAACGCCCGCGCGGGCCGCGACGCCAGTCGAGGCGGGCGAAGCGCACGGTCAGCGGGCGGCCAGCCACCCGGCCCCCCGAGAGGTCGGTGGCGACCGCATCGACCGCGATCGGCGCCCCGGGCTCGGTGAAGAGGCTGGCGGTCCGGAGGCCGACGAGGGTCTCGGACGGATGGACGAGCAGGGTCGCGGTGGTGGACCAGGTCTGGCGGTTGACGTCAGCGACCGTCGCCTCGGCCGAGACGAGGACCGGGCGCGGTGGATGAACGCGCAGGAAATCGAGCCCGAGCACGTGCGCGCCCGTCGCGTCGGTCTGTCCCGCGAGCGTCTGGGGCGGCGCGTTCCAGTCACCCGGGGGGGCGACGCCCCACCACGGGACCCAGCGGCCGAAGGTGAAGTCGCCCGCGTTCGGCGGCGTGAAGCTCGCCATGCGCGCCCGGGCCGTCCAGGTGACCGGCGCGCCCGCGAGCGGGCCACCCGCGAAATAGCCCGCGCGGAGGTGGACCGTGCCGCCCTGACCGACGAGGTGCGGCCCCTCGCTGGCACTCGCTGCGACCTCGAACTCGGGACGACGGAACTCCTTGATCTCGAACCCGTGAATCCACGCGGCCCGGTCGACCTTCGCGTCGGTCGCGAGCTCGAGGCGCGCGAACCCGAGGTTCGGGGTGGGGGGCAGCGTGAACTGCAGGTCAAACGTGCCGAGCGCCGAGATGGGCCCGTCACCCTTGGCGATTTCGTGGTGTCGACTGTCGAGCGCACGCCACCGGACGCGCGTCAGCGGCCCGGCCGGCAAGAGCCCGAGGTCCCCGCGCGGCCCCTTCTCGATGAGACGCAGGGCGCCCTTCAGCGACACCGTCTCGCCCGGCCGGTAGAGGTGGCGGTCGGTGAAGGTCAGCCAGCGCAGCGTGTCGACGTCCGGGCGGCGTTGCCAGCGCCGTTCGCCGTCCCAGTCCGCGGACCCGTCCGCGAGGATCGCCACGTCCGCGCCATCGGTCGCGACGACGAGCGCGTGTCGGTCGCCCGAGGCGGGCAGCGGGAGACGCGCGAGCCCACGCGCGTCAGACTTGACAGCATTCCCATTCATACCCGGGAGCAGGGCGAGCCCGACCCCCGCCGCGGGCGTCCCGTCGGTGAGCCGCGTCGCCCACGCGACGAGGGCCTCACCGTCCCAGAAGGCGTCGAGACCGAGACGCGTCGACTGCACCCACGTGGCTGACGTCAGGCGCTGCCGCTCCCACCGGTCCGTCGACGGGGCGGAGACGACCGCGATGACGTGGCCGAGGTCGCCGTCGAGGGCTCCCGACAGGTCGACCTCGACCGGGTGAAGCGTCTCTGGCGGGGCGTGGGTCGCGAGGGTCGTCATGACAACCTCTCGACCGGGCGGCGGCTTGAGCCCTTCGTCCGACCCGCGCGCGCCGCGCCATTCCTGCCATGCGGCCCAGTCGGCGGGGGTCACCTTGTGAAGCCGCACCTCGAGCTCGGGCAGGTTCCGGACCTGGACCGTCAGCGAGCGCCGTGCGGTCCCGGGCTCGAGGACCGTCATCGCGGCCGGAGGGCCACGAAGCTCGGGCACGCCCGCCTCGACCGACCACGTGAACGGCCCCGACGCCGCGAGGGTTTGCCCGTGGACGTCGGCCAGACCGGCGGCGAGACGCACCGTGTAGGTCGTGCGTCCCGTCGTGCGCCCCGAGATGCGCAGGCTGGACCCGAAGACGTCGACCGAGAGGCCGGGCAGCGCGGGCTCGACCGTGACAAGGCCCGGGTCAAGGCGGTCGGGGTCGAGCGGGTTCGTCAGCGCGACGAGGAAGGGCATCCCCGGCTTGCAGTCACGGCCCCAGCCACAGCCGGCCGAGCGCACCTTCAACGCGCCGTAGGTCCGGAACGCGAAGGTCTGCGCCTCGGTCGTGAGGCGCGGCCCCTCGGCCGACGGGAAGCCCGGAGGGACGACGATCGTGACCTTCGCGTCCGTGGGCAGCGGACTCACGGCCTTGAACGTCAGGACACGGGCGTCCTCGGCCGCGCGCTCGGCGGGGCCTGCCGTGGCCCCCCTCCGAGACGTCCGCTCGGCCTCACGTTCGGCCGCCGTCAGCGAGCGCACCTCGATCCGCCGGCTCGCGAGGGCGCCGAGCAGCCCGTCTCCGCCGACCGAGACGACGAGCTGCGCGAGCGTGGCCGGGTCGACGCGCTGGTCGAAGACGAGCCGCAAGACCGGGTCGGTCGTCACCCCGTCGCCCGACGGCTCGGACGAAATCGCCCGCGGTGGCGGCGTCTGGAAGGTGAAGGCCCGCGCTTCGGGGAGCGGCTGCCCGAGCGCGTCCTTCAACCCGGGCTGGAGCGACACCGTGAAGGTCGTCGCCATGGGCGCGCGGCCCGCCGGGTCAAAGAGCAGCGTCTTCGCCCCGACCCAGCGCCAGACACCGTCGATGGCCGGCGTCAGCGTGGCCGGAACCCCACCGCTCGCGAGGGCGTCGTGCGAGGTGACAGCAACCATCGGCGTGGCGAAGGTGAGCGTGACGCGCGGGGCGAACGGCACGTCACCGTCGGGCTGCCAGCGCAGGAGCCCGGGCGCAGACGCGGGGGACGCGGCTGGGGCGGCGATGGTCGGAAGTGGCGGGAAGGCGGTCGTGACAGCCACCCCCGTGCGCGGCGGCGGGCGGCTTGCGTCGCGCAGCGCAGCCGCCTGCACATCGGTCGCGGCGGCTGCGAGGGCTGGCAGACGGGCCATCAACGCGGTCGCCTCGGCCTCGGGAAGCAGCGTCGACGACGCCGGGGGGGACGCTGTCGCGGAGAGGTCCGGTTCGGGTTCACCTCGGCGCAGCGCGAAGTCGAAGCCGGGCTCCGGCTCGGCGGACGCGACCGCATCCGACGTCCGAGCGGAGGGGCCTTGGTCGGCGACGGGGTCGGGAGCGACCGCGGACTCCGCGTCCGGGCTCGCCGCGTGGCCACAGGCCGCCATGGCCATCGCGAACGCGAACGCTATCGAGATCGACATATGCAATGCGTTACGCGGCGATCGCATCGCCCCTCCCCCGTTCGGCCCTGTGGCGCCCATCGAAGACGACGCTACACCGGGCCGCCGCGCTCTGTCACCCCGAGGCACCCCGAGGCACCCCGAGGCACCCCGAGGCACCCCGAGGCACCCCGAGGAGACGACCGCGGCCCGCCGCCGTTCCCGACCGAGCCGCCGCCCCGCACACGCCCCGGCTCAAACAGCGGCCGTCGCTGGACGGGAGGCCCGCTTTCCGACACGATGCGACCGGCTGCGGGCGTGGCGCCTGCCGCCCGGTCCCCCGCAGCCAGAGACCGCCATGTCCTTTGCCCGCGCCGTCGTGCACCGCCTTCGCGCCAAACCCCTCGCGCAGAACGCGCCCTACGCGCTCGGCCGCTTCGCCACCGTCCGTCAGATCTATGCGGCGGCCCTCCGGACAGGCCAGCGCGTCGGTGCCGTGCCCGGCCTCGCCGCGGTCCGCGGCCCCACCCGCTTCCCCGACCTCGATCCCGCCACCGCCGCCGCCGCGATCGCCCGCGACTCGGCCTGCTTCGACCTCCGCCTGCCAGAGGCCGACGTCCGCGCGCTTGCGACCCTCGCCGACGCCCGCCCGCTTCGGCAATGGCAGACCGAGCGCCTCTTCCGACGTGCCGACGTCGTGGCTGGCCGCCTGCCAGATGGCGCCGCAGCCGTCCTCGCCGACGTCGACGAAGCCCACCTCGCTCCCGTGGTGCAGGCCGTCGCCCGCGATCCACGGCTGCTCGAGATTGTATCCTCGGCGCTCGGGTACCGCCCGGTCGGCTGTGACCCGCGCATCCTCGTGAGCTTCGCGGGCGACTACGGCGACGACGAGCGGCGAGCAGTCGGGCAGACCTTCGAATATCACTTCGATGTGCACAGCTGGAGCTTCATTTACGTCAACATCTACCTCGTCGAGGTCGACGCTGACGCGGGCGCCCACGTCATGGTGCTCGGCACCCACCGCGACAAGCCGCTCGCCTGGCTCCTCGGCTCGGCCAAACAACCCGATGACGCGATCGAGGCCCACTACGGGCCCGACCGCATCCGAACGTTGACGGGGCCCGCTGGGACCGGCTTCATCCAGGACAGCTCGTGCTACCACAAGGTCCTGGCGCCCACGCGCCGCGACCGCGTGATGCTTCACCTGCGCTATTACTGAGGCTCGCCCGTAACACGATGCCGCTTCCGAGCCACCAGCTCCACCCCCGCATGGCGCCCGCGTCACGGCTCTTCGCCGGGACCGCCTCGCTCGGCGGGCGCGTGCCAGCCCGCGAAGGCCTCCGTGCCCTCGACCTCGCGCGCGAGCTCGGCGTGACCGGCCTCGACACGGCGCGCAGCTATGGCTTCGGCGAGGCCGAGGCGCTCATCGGGCGCCACCTGACACGCCACGCCCATGTCCGCGACACCCTCGTCCTCGCGACGAAGGCCGGCATCGCGCCGAGCCCGGCCCCGCGCGGCATGGACCTCCTCGCCCCCGCAGGCCGCCTCGCCGAGCACACCCTCGCCGCCCTCCCCGCCCCGCTCGCCGCCGCGCTGAGGACCGCCCGAGCGGGCCTCGCCCGCAGCCTGACCCGCCCGAGAGACCCCACGGCACACGAGCCCGCGCTGCCGCCGCCCGAGGTCCTCGAGACGTCGCTGCTCGCCTCGCTGTGCGCCCTCCGCACCGACCGCGTCGACATCTTCCTCGCCCACCGCTGCCCCGCAACGCCTGCCGCCTACGACGACTTTGCGTCGATGTGCGAGCGGCAGGTCACGGCCGGGCGCGTGCTGCTCTGGGGGATCTGCGGGACCCCCGCCACCATCGCCGCGGTGAGCCGCCACGCACCCCCGCCCGTCGTCCAGATGCCAGCTTCGGCGCTCGCGCCTGGCGCTTCGCCGCTCGCGACGGCCTTCACGATGCTCTACCAGCCCTTCGGCGGCCCCGAGGGGGTGAGCCGCCTCGACGCGGTCGCCCCACCGTCGCTGCACGGGGCCGACCGCCGTCGCTGGCTCGCCGAGGTCGCCCTCCGCCTCGCCTCCGAGGCTGCCTCCCGAGCCCCACACGCGCTCGTCTGCGCGATGAACCGCCCCGACCACGTCGCAACGAATGTCGCGGCCCTCGACGCGCCCTGGCTGTCAGCCGCGTCGATCGCCGCGATCGGCCGCCGCCTCCGAGAGACCGCATGAACCACTGGCCTTTCCTGACCCGCCTCCGCACGCTCGCCCGCAAGTCCGGCCTCATCCGGGCCCTCGACCCGCTGCGGGCCCGCCTGTCGCGCGGCTACGAGGCCCGCTTCGGCGGCGCGCTGCTCGGCGCCGTGAAGCCGGGCGACACCGTCTGGGACATCGGCGCCAACGTCGGCCTCTACACCGAACAGTTCGCGACCGCCGCGGGCCGCTTCGGCGCGGTCGTCGCCTTCGAGCCGACGCCCGCCTGCTTTGGCGCGCTCGAGGCCCGCTGCGGCCAACTCCCCGGGGTGCACCTGCGACAGGAGGCCCTTGGCGCGGCCGACGGCGAGGTCGCGATGGCGCTCGCCGACGACCCGCTCGGCGCCACCCACTCCCTCGTGGACGCGGCCACGGGCGGCGTCGCGACGGTCAGCGTCCCGATGGTGACGGGCGACGGGCTCGTGGCGCGCGGCCTCGTCCCGCCCCCGACGATCGTCAAGATCGACGTCGCAGGCTTCGAGGCCGAGGTCGTCGCGGGCATGGCGTCGGTCCTCGCGCGCCCTGCCTGCCGCGCGGTCTTCATCGAGGTCCACTTCGCGCTGCTCGCGAAAAAGGGGACGCCCGAGGCCCCAGCCGAGCTCGTG
>SXGQ01717966.1_pt1 | contig 11937 bp, 9 predicted proteins | sample 3178371 | NCBI WGS metagenome assembly SXGQ01 (sample SAMN11356859, study PRJNA531348) | freshwater metagenome | isolation source: freshwater sample F1-20 | place: China: Fuxian Lake, Yuxi | collected 2017-12-25 | reverse complement strand
GGGTAGTCGTCGGCGATGTACTTGAAGACGCTGGCCTTGCCGAATGCCCAGGCAACGCCCAGCACGAACATCAGCGCGGTGAAGGCATAGACGTTCAGCCCGATGTGGAAGGTCTGCGGGCCGTTGACCGTGGTGACGGTGAACTGCGTCTGCGGGTAGCTCAGCAGGAACAGGCAGATCCAGCTCACCCACAGCACCCACCAGGTGACCGTGTGCGCGCCGTACTTGTCGCTGAGCACGCCGCCCACGGCGCGCAGCACGCCACCCGGCAGCGAAAAGCAGGCCGCCAGCAAGGCGGCCACGCGGATGTCCAGGCCGTATTCGCCGATGTAGTACTGCACCATCCATAGCGCCAGCGCCACGTAGCCGCCGAAGACGATGCTGTAGTACTGGCAGTACTTGAGCACCTTCGGGTCTTTCAAGGCCTTGAGCTGCTGCGCGAAGCCCACCTGGCTGGGCACGAGGTGCGCCGGGTCGCTGTGGCTGAACAGCCAGAACAGCAGCACGGTGCCGGCCATGATGGCGGCGTACACCTGCGGCACCATCTGCCAGCCGAAGGCCACCAGGATCACCGGCGCCACGAACTTGTTGACCGCCGAGCCGCTGTTGCCGGCGCCGTACACGCCCATGGCCATGCCTTGCCGGTGCTTGGGGAACCAGCGCGCCACGTAAGGGGTGCCGACCGAGAACGAACCGCCGGCCAGGCCCACGAACAGGCCGATGGCCAGGAAGTGCCAGAACTGCGTGGCGTAGGCCATGAGCCAGATCGCCGGCACGGTGGCTGCCATCAGCAGCGCCATCACGATGCGCCCGCCGTAGCGGTCCGTCCAGATGCCCAGCGGCACGCGCACCAGGGAGCCGGTGAGCACGGGCGTGGCGGTGAGCAGGCCGAACTGCGTGGCGTTGAGGTCCAGCATCTGGCGGATCGGGATGCCGATCACGCCGAACATCATCCAGACCATGAAGCACACGGTGAAGGACCAGGTGCTCACGATCAGCACGGACCAGGCTTGGCGGGTTTTGTTGGTGTCGTCGCTCATGAAGGCGCTCCATTGACCATGGCGTCGACTGTGCTTTTTCGTTGGTCCCGCGACCATCCTTCGCACGGGCGAGCGCCTGGCGGCGAAGGGAGTACGCGCGGCATCCTCCGGACGGCGTATGCCCCGGCAACAACCGGGCCGAGGCCACCGGACCTACCATGCGGCCATGGTTCTGCGCATCGCCCTGCCCGGCCAGGCCCGGGACACCGCCACCACCGAAGTGCCGCTGGAGATGCTCTCGGCCTGCCACGGCCGCGTGCAGACGCAGTGCGAGACACTGCGGCGCCTGTGCGCTCACCTGCCGGCCCAGGGCGCGGACCACGCGGCCGTGGAAGCGGCCGAGGCCGTGCTGCGCTATTTCCGCCAGGCCGCGCCGCACCACCATGCCGATGAGGAGGTGGATCTGTTTCCCGCCCTGCTGGATGCGGCCGGCGAGGTGGACCACGCGGCCGTGCGCCGGCTCACGCGTTCACTGATCGAAGACCACCGGGCGCTGGAGGACTTGTGGCGGCGGCTGGAAGCGCAACTGGAGTGCGTGCGCGGCGGCGATGGCCCGGCTCTGTCGGGCGACACGGTGGAGGCGTTCGTGTCCGCCTACGTCACGCACATCGAACGCGAGGAACGCGAGCTGCTGCCCATGGCTGCCCACCTGCTCGGCGACGCCGCGCTCGCGCGCATCGGTGCCGCGATGCGCGAGCGGCGGGGCATCGAGGCGCCTTGAGGCGAGCCCGTTCACGCCTTCTCAGGCGAGCAATCCGCGCTCACTCGCGTAGACCGCCGCGTGCACGCGGGTGCTCAGGTCGAGCTTGCGCAGGATGTGCTGCACGTGGATCTTCACCGTGGTCTCGGCGATGTCGAGCGCGCGGGCGATGTGCTTGTTGCTGTCACCGTGCGCGATGAGGCGCAGGATTTCGCGCTCTCGCGGCGAGAGCGAGTGGATCGGGTCGGACGGGGGCGGTTCGGGCACGGCACGCGCGGCCGGCTGCGGTGCCGCAGACGCCGCGTGCGACTTGGCGGCCGGTACGCCGCCCGTGGCTTCGCTCACGGTGTCGCGGCGCAGCAGGGCCACCAGCTTGCCCATCATTTCCGGGCTGATCACCGAGTCGCCCTCGACCACCCGCCGGATCGAGGCCGCGAGGTCGGCGGTGTCGATGGTCTTGAGCAGGTAGCCATCAGCGCCCGACCGCAGGCCCCGGGCGAGGTCCGCCTCGTTCTCGCTCACGGTGAGCATGAGCACCCGCGCGGCGGGCGCGGAGGCCTTGATGGCAGCGATCGCGTCGATGCCGGTGACGCCAGGCATGTGGTTGTCGAGCAGCACCAGGTCGGGCCGAAGCCGCTCGGCCAGGCCGATGGCGGCCGTGGCGTCGCCGGCCTCGCCAACCACCGCCAAGCCAGTGTCCTGGGCCAGCAAGGCAATCAGGCCGCGGCGGAAGAGGTGGTGGTCGTCGACCACGAGAAGGCGGATGGGCGCGTCGCTCACGGCAGAAACCTCCGCGTTGCACCCTCCGAGGCCGAGCGCCTCGGAAACGGCCGGGCGTCGCTCATGCGATGCCCTCGGATTCGGCCGCGGCTGCGGGCGCGGGCACGTCCAGCGAGACCTCGGTACCGCCACCGGGGCTGGAACGAACCCGCACGCTCGCGCCAATGCGCTGCGCGCGCTCGCGCATGATGTGCAGGCCCACATGCGTGTCGGCGTCGCGCAGGCTTTCGGTGGCAAAACCACGGCCGTTGTCGCGCACGGTGAACTGCCAGCGCGGGCCGCGCCGCACGTCGAGGAAGACCTCACTCGCGCTGGCGTGCTTGCGCACGTTGGACAGCGCTTCCTGCAGCACGTGAAGCACCTGCAACTGCGCGTCGGAGGGCAGCGGCACGCCGTGGCCTTGCACGTCCAGGTGAGCGTTCAGGCCGCTCTGGCGCTCGAACTTGCGCAGCGTGGTGCGCAGCGCGTCTTCGATGTTGTCGCCGTCGGTGCGGGTGCGAAAGTGCACCAGCAGCTCGCGCACGTCGTGCGTGCTCTCGCTCACACCGGCCTCTATCTCCTGGATGATGGCCGGCACCGCGGCCGGGTCGCCGCGTTCCATGGCCGACTTGAGCAGGGACACCTGGATCTTGAGAAACGAGAGCGACTGCGCGATGGAGTCGTGCAGCTCGCGCGCGAGCAGGCCGCGTTCGTCGCTGACGGCCGCCTCGCGCAGCAGGGCCTGGGCGCGCAGGTTCTCGGCCGCGTTGGCAAGGTGGCCGGCCAGCGCGTCGTACAAGCCGCGGTCGTCCTCACCCAGCAACACCTCGTGCCGATAGAACAGGTTGAGCTCGCCCAACAGGCGTTCCTGGTGGCGTATGGGTACGCCGACCAGTGAGACAAATCCCGCCTGCGCACAACCGCCCAGGGAGCGGTCCTCCGCGGTGGCGATGGGGATCACGCGCGTGCGCGCGGTGGAGGGGGGCTGGCCGCAGGCGCACTGGCCTGCCTCCAGGCACTGCTCTTCCTCCACCAGTTGCTCGGGCAGGCAGTCGCTGGCGAGCATGAGGTAGCGGCGCGTGCCTTCATCGCTCCAGCGGATGGCCACCGCGTCGGCACCGCTGACGGCGCGCAGCTTGCGCGCGAAGCCGCGCGCGAGTTCGTCGAGCGAGCGCGCCTCGACGATCAGCGAGCTGACCTCGTAGAGCGCCGCCAGCCGCGCGCGCTTGGCCTCCAGGTCGCGCGTCTTGGCCTGCACCTGAAGCTCCAGGCCGTGGTACAGGCCCTGCAGGCGCTGGGCCATGTGGTTGAAGCCGGCCGCGAGCTCGGCGAATTCGCGGTGCGAGTCGACCTCCACGCGCGCGGAGAAGTCGCCCGCTTCCACCTGCCGCAGCGCGGCGCGCAGCCGCTTGAGCGGGTGAATCACAAACAGCTGCCCCACGTAGAGCGACACCACGGCCGCGGCCACCGCCATGGCCATCATGACGAACTGGAACAGGTTGAGTACAGCCGTGTAGCGGGACATGGTGGACTCCATGGCCCGCACCAGCGCGTCGATGCGCTCGACCAGCGTGTCGATGTCGGCCGTCAGACGGGCCAGGTCCGCCCCCGGGGCCGCGCTTGCCGCCCAGATCGGACGCAGGGCGTTCCAGCGGCGCTCGATGGCGGCAAAGCCCTGCCGGCTGTTGTCGCTCCAGGGCACGGCCAGCGGGCGCACAGGGTCGCCGCGTGACAGCAGCGTGAGCGTGTCGTCGACCTCGGCCACCAGGGCCTGAACCTGAACCGGGTCGCGTCCACCCTGCCAGGCGCTCACCAGGCGCCAGGCCTGCATGCGCAGGCGGCCCGCTTCGTTCACGGCCGCGGCTCCGCCTTCGAGCTGGCGCGTCACCCACATGGTCAGGCCGATGGACAGCAAGGCCAACAGCAGCATCGTCAGGGCGATGAGCACGAACTTGGTGGAGAGCTGGCGGGGCCAGGCGCGGGCGGGGAAGGACATGGGTGTGGGGCCGGGGGGCGCAGGCATTGTCGACCAGGGGTGCACCCCTGTCCACGCGCGCCGCGGCCGCACGTGGCGCGCGCATCGTTCTTCCGGAGGATGGACCTGGTGCGCAGCGGCCGGCTGGGGCTGCCCTTCGAAGGATGGCGCGCGGGCGCCTTGGGCGGCACAGTGACCCGGGTCTGCCCCGAATCCGCACCACGTACCGTGAACCGACACATCCCCCTGGCCACCGCCAGCGCCCGACCCGCCCCACCCGCCGACGTCCGCTGGCGCTGGACGCACCTGTTGCGCGCGCCGCACCGCCTGGCGTTCGCGGGCGCCACGGCGGTGCTGGTGCTGGGCTCGTTGTGGTGGCTTTGGGTGCAACTGGCGCGTCTGGGCTGGCTGCCTCCGGGGCCGCTGGCGGTGTCGCCCAGCCTGGGGCACGGCGTATTGATGGTGCACGGCTTCATGCCGCTGTTCTTCATCGGCTTTCTGTTCACGGCGGGGCCGAAGTGGCTGGGCGTGGCCGGGCCCGAGGCGCGCGCGGTGCTGCCCTCGGTGGCCTTGCAGGCAATCGCCTGGCCTCTGTGGCTGTTGGGCGTGCACCTGTCGGGTTGGGTCGCGGCGCTGGCCCTGCTCCTGGCGGCGGCCGGGCAGGCGCTGGCCGGCACGCGCTTCCTGGGCCTGCTGCGCGCGAGCGAGGCCGACGACACCGCGCACGCCCGCCTGGTCGCGTTGGGCTGGACGATCGGCGTGCTCAGCCTGTTGGGTCTGGCGGCGGCCCTGGTGCAGGACGAACCCGAGGCCGCGCGGCGCTGGCTGCACACCGCCCTGTGGGGCTTCGTCGCGCTGGTTTACGTGACGGTGGTGCACCGCATGGTCCCCTTCTTCACCTCCAGCGCCCTGCCGCTGGTGCGGCTGTGGCGGCCGATGTGGGTGCTGCACGCCCTGGTAGCGACGGTGGCGCTCAAGGCGCTGGGGCCCTGGCTGACGCTGGCCGGCCTGGACGCCAGCATGTGGCGCGCCTTCGAAGGCTTCGCGATGCTGGTGGCCGGCTTCGTGGTGCTGTGGCTGGCCTTCGTCTGGGGCCTGGCCCAGAGCCTGTCGATCCGGCTGCTGGCCATGCTGCACCTGGGTTTCGTGTGGCTTGGCCTGGGCCTGTTGATCGATGGTGTCGGCCAGGTCTGGGGCTGGATCAGTGGCGTGCCGTTGGCCCCGCTGGCCGCGTTGCACGCCACCACCATGGGTTTCCTGGGCTCGCTGATGCTGGCCATGGTCACCCGCGTGTCCTGCGGCCATGGCGGGCGCGCGCTGCTCGCCGATCGGATCTCGTGGTGGGCTTTTCTGGTGCTGCAGTTGGCGACGCTGCTGCGCATCGCCACGGCAGTGGCGCCGCCGCAGTGGGTGGGTGGGCTGGCAGCCACCACCGCCGGGCTGTGGCTGCTGGCGGTGGGCCCGTGGGGGCTGCGCCTGCTGCGCTGGTATGGGCGGGTCCGGCCCGACGGCAAACCCGGGTGAACCGGCCGGCGGCTGGCCAGGGCGAACCGTCTCAGCCGATCGCGAGTCCCAGCGGAAGGCGCGTACGCGCGCTGATCGCCATCAGCGCCACCACGCCCAGCGCCGCGGCCAGGCACACGGCCCGCAGGCCGCGCGTGGGCGCGCGCCGCAGCGCCAGCGCACCCAGCACCACGTAGACCGGCAGCAACAGCAGTTTGACCAGCAGCCAGGGCTCGCGCAGCGGATCGTGCTGCATGAGCACCCAAAGTGCCGCGCCGGCCAGCAGCAACAGGGTGTCGATCCCCATGCTCAGGCGGCCCCAGACGGCGCGCAGGGGCCATTGGCCGCCAAACAAGGCCCCCATGCCGCGCGCGGCGAACACGGAAACGCTGCCGATCACCAGGGCGATGTGCGCAGCGCGCAAGACCGAATAGCTTGAGGCGAGGTCCCAGGACATGGCAGGATTGTCGGCGGCGCGGCCGCGTGGGCTCAAGATGCGTGGCGTGGCGCCGATGTTTCCATCGAGGGCGAGCGCGCGTGGCTCGCCCGTCCCACGACAGTTCCAGGAGAGCGCCATGTCGCCATCCCAACCGACCCCGGCGCCCCGGCGCCACAAGATCCTGATCGTCGACGACGATCCGGGCATGGTGCATTTGCTCGCCCGCACCCTGCTCGACATCGCGCAACTGCACTTCGCCGTGCGCGGCGACGACGCCCTGATCAAGCTGGCCCAGCACCAGCCCGACCTGCTGGTGATCGACGCCGAGCTGCCCGACCTCAACGGCTACGAGGTGATCGCGCGCATGCGCGAGAAGCCCGCACTGGCCAACACCAAGGTGGTGATGGTCACCTCGCACAACACCTCCGCGTACCGCCAGCGCGCGTTCGACGCCGGCGTGTTGGACTTCTTCACCAAGCCGATCGACCGCGACCTGATCCGCCTGCGGCTGGAGCAGATCCTGAGCGGCGAGGTGATGGAGTACATCGAGCTCGACGAGCGCCCGCTGCCCGTGCGCAAGGCAGCCGAGCGCCCGGCACCGCCGGCGCCCGCCCCCGCGCCGCCTCCCGCGCCGGTTGCAGCCCCTGCGGCCGCGCCGGCCACGCTGGACGTGCACGCCATCACCTCCGAGCTGTTCGAGCGCATCTCGGCCATCCTGCTGCAGGCCGAGACGCTGCGCGAGCGCGCCCCTGCCGGTGCCAGCTCGGCCGAGCTCTATCCTGTCCAGCGCATCCAGGAAGAGTGCGCCGAGGTGATCCAGTTGCTGGTCACCATGAGCGGCGAGGACTGATCGGACCCCCACGCTGCGCCGCTGCGCGGGTCGCTGCCCCCCGAGGGGGCTGATCCGCCTTGGGGCGGCCCGGCGGCGGATCGCGCTCCTGGCCCATCAGGCCGCCTGACGCGCGGGCTGCTCCGTCTGCCCCACTGGCGCCAGCGCCAGCGCGCGCCGCAGAAAGACCCGGTTCATGCCGCTGTCGGGGCGCTGCGCCATGCGCTCGTGCGCCAGGGCTTCGGCCCATCCGCGCTGGCCACCGCGCAAGGCGGCCTCGGTCAGCGTCCAGTCGATGACGTCACGCTGGGCGTGGCTGCCACCGAAACGGTTGACGATGGGGCGCGCGCGCCACAGGCACTCGATGGCACGCTCGAAATCACCCTGCCAGAAGGCCGCGAAGCCGGCCACCAGATCAGCCCCCGTCTCTGCCGCCCAGCGCGTCGCTTCGCCGCGCTCACCCGCGTGGCGCAGCCGCGCCTCCAGCGCGCGCACCTCGGCCTCGCGCCCGGCGCCCAGCCAGGCCATGGCGGCGTGCCAGTCGTTGAAGGCGTAGCTGCCGCCATCGGCGTGCGCGTCCCAGGCGGTGGCCAGTTCGTTCCAGCGCTCCCCCGGCGCGTACCCGCCCAGGTGCAGGCGCCACAGCAGGGCCGAGGCGTCCACCATGTCCACCGCGACCGCGCTGCGGCTGGCGCGGATGGGTCCGTCGTACAGCGACAGCGCCTCATCGGCCTCGCCGATCTCCAGGTGGCACAGCGCCCGGTGCCACCAGTTGTGCACCTGGAAGAAGTTGTCGGCGCCCGACCAGTGCGGCTCGCGCACCCGCGCCCAGTCGATGCCGTCCTCATGGCGCGCCTGCATCTCCATCACGTGCGCCACCGCGTGATGGGCCCAGCAGTCGCGTGGCTCGGCCTGCAGGGCGGCGTGGCCGGTGTCCTCGGCCTGGGCGTACTGGCCACACTCCTCGAGTCCGAAGGCCAGCATGCCCAGCAGCACGCCATGGCCCGGCGTGTCGGCGGACCACTGCGGCAGCGTGCGCGCAATGCGGTCGCGCAGGCTGCGGGCGTTGGCGCGGAAGAAGTCCACCAGGTGCCCCACCTGCAGCGCGACGATGTCGAACGGGTACTCGACGTGGTGGCGGTCCAGCAGCACGGCCGCCGACGACCACTCGCCGTCCAGGATGCGCGTGGCCGCCGCCAGGTGCGAGCGCTCGCGATCGTTGAGCGGCCAGCCGGCCACCGTGGCCAGCAAACCGCGCGCGGCCTGGGTGGCGGCGGGCTCGGTGGCCACGGCCATCAGGTGCGCCTTGAGCAGCGCGGCCATGGCGAAGCGCGGCGCCAGCGCCAGGGCGGTGTCCAGCGCGGCGATGGGGTCGCCGCGGTACAGGTTGAAGGCGGTGACGGCCTGGTCGAAATGGTGCGCTGCCTCGCGCGTGGCGCCCGACAGCGCCTGGCCTTGTGCGTCGGTGATCATGAAGATTGCTCCGTGGTTTGAAGAATCCGGCGGACGCGACGGGCAGTCATTGCCCGCGCGGTGCCGGTGCCCTTAATCTAGGGAGCGCGCGCCGAGGCGGCCATCTCTGCGCCGCCGCGTTTTGTTGCCGATCCGCCGCGCCCCTCCCACACCTGTATGAACGACGCCCCCGATCACGCCCTGGACGAGGTGCTGCGCGCGCTGCGCCTGCGCGGCGGCGTGTTCGTGGAGGCCGAGTTCGGCGAACCCTGGTGCGTGCTGTCGCAGGTGGGGCCCGAGGACTGCGCGGAGTTCACCCCTCTGCCGCGCGAGGTGATCGCGTACCACTTCGTGTGCGAGGGATCGATGCGGCTGCAGGTGGACGGTGCATCCGCGGCGATCGAGCTGCGCGCGGGCGACCTGGCGATCCTGCCGCGCAACCACCGCCACCGCCTGGGCAGCGACCTGGCCGCGCCGCCGTTGCCGGTGGAGGAGTTGGAACACCGCGCTGGCGGACACGGCGTGCTGCAGCTGGTGCACCCCGGTCAACGGGTGGGTGCCCGCTTCTTCTGTGGCTACCTGGGACACGACAACGTGAACGATCCGCTGCTGACGGCGCTGCCCCAGGTGCTGCACCTGCACCTGGGAGATCCGGCGTCGGCGCAGTGGGTCGAGAGTTCCCTGCGCTTTGCGGCGCAGCCCGGTGGCTCGCAGCACGGGCTCACGCCCAGCGTGCTGAGCCGACTGGCCGAACTGCTGTTCGCCGACGCGGTGCGCCAGTACCTGGCGGCCCGGCCCGAGGGCGGCCAGGGCTGGCTGGCTGGCCTGCGCGACGCCAAGGTGGGCCGTGCGCTGGCGCTGCTGCACGGCGAACGCCAGCGCGCCTGGACGACGGAGGAGCTGGCCCGCCTGGTGGGTGCGTCACGCTCGGCGTTTGCGGAGCGCTTCACCGCGCTGGTGGGCGAGCCGCCCATGCGCTACCTCGCACAACAACGCATGCGCCTGGCGGCTGAGCGCCTGCGTGAGAGCGACGAGCCGATCGCGCGCATCGCCGAGGTGGCGGGCTACGAAAGCGAGCCCGCCTTTCACCGGGCGTTCAAGCGCGCCTTCCATGAATCGCCCGCGGCCTGGCGGCGCCGGCAGACGGGTGTGCCTTCGCTGGCACCCTGAGTCAGGCCTTGAGCGAGAAGCCCGCGATGCGCTTGTAGTTCTCGGAGATCTCGCGCAGCGCGTCCTGGCTGATCAGGTCGTCGATGCGCGAGAAGGGCAGGCCGCCGCTGAGTTCGTCGGCCTTCATGATGATGAAGTCCGGCGGCAGGCTGCGGTTGGTCTCCACCACCTTCGCGGTCGCGGGCAGGCGCACGGCTTCGTAGCGGCGCAGCGCGGCCTCGGGGTCGCCCGGCGTGGCGGCGAGTTCATCGGCCAGCGTGCGCGCGTCGATCAGGGCTTGCGCCGAGCCGTTGGAGCCGCGCGGGTACATGGGGTGCGCGGCGTCGCCCAGCAAGGTGACGCGGCCTTCGCCCCAGTGCGGCAGGGCGTTCTTGTCGACCATGGGGTACTCGAAGATTTGCTGCGCGCCACCGATGAGCGCGGGCACGTCCAGCCAGTCGTAGCGCCAGTCCTGGAAGATCGGCAGGAAGTCCTCCACGCGGCCGGGCTTGTTCCAGTCGTTCATGGGCGCGCGCGGGTCGCGGATCTCGGCCACCCAGTTGATGAGCTGGTTGCCCTGGCCGTCCACGTTGTCGACGATGGGGTAGATCACCATCTTGCCGGTGTCGATGCTGCCAATGCGAAGGTAGCTTTTGCCGTCCAGGATGGGCTTGTGCACGCTGACGCCGCGCCAGGTGTTGATGCCGGCGTAGCAGACACTGTCCTGCGGATGGAAGTGGCGGCGGATCACCGAGTTCACGCCATCGCAAGCCACCACCACGTCGGCGCCCACGGACGCGCCGTTGTCGAAGCGCAGCGTGGCGCCCTGCGCCCCGGGTTCGATGGCCACGCAACGGTGGCCGGTGTGAAGGCGCGCGTCGCCCAGGCGCTGCTGCGCGGCGCGCCAGAGCACGCCGTGCAGCTTGCCGCGGTGGATGCCCAGCTCGGGCAAGGGGTAGCCAGCGTGGCGCCCACGCGGCTCGCTGTAGACGAACTGGCCCCAGCGGTTGAAGAACACGCTCTCGCGGTTCTCGATGGCGATCGCTTCCAGCTCGGCCGTCAGGCCCAGGGTGTCGAGTTCGCGCATGGCGTGCGGCAGCAGCGTGATGCCCACACCCAGTTCCTTCACTTCGGGCGCGCCCTCATACACATCGCAATCCAGCCCGCGCTGCTTCAGGCCCAGAGCGAATGCCAGCCCTCCGATGCCGCCACCCACCACAGCGATCTTCATGGTCGTGTCCTGCTTCATTCGGCCTTGATGCCCTGCGCCTTGATCAGCGCGGCCCAGCGGTCCGCGTCCTGATTCACCAGCTTCGCGAAGCCCTCGGGCGTGTCGCTCGCCGGGTCCATGCCCTGGCCCTCGAAGGCCTTCTTCACGTCCTCGGCGCGCAGGATGTCATTGATCTCGCGGTTGAGCGTGGCCACCTGCGCGGCGGGCATGCCCTTGGGCGCGAAGATTCCGTACCACATGTCCACGTTCACCTCGCCGGCCTTGGCTTCGCTCAGTGTGGGCAGGTCGGGCAACAGCGGGTGGCGCTTGTCGCTGCCGATGCCCAGCGCCACCAGCCGGCCGCTGCGAACCTGCGGTAGCGCGACGTGAATGGGCAGGAACATGGCGTCGACCTGGCCGCCGATCATGTCGGTGACGGCCGGGCCGGTGCCGCGGTAGGGGATGTGGGTGAGGAAGACCTTGGCGGTGTTCTTCAGCAGCTCCATCGACAGGTGGTGCGGCGTGCCCACGCCCGGCGAGGCGTAGTTCAACTTGCCAGGGGCCTTCTTCGCCGCCGCGATCAGATCGCCCGCCGTTTTGAAGCCCGAGCGCGGGTGCGTCACCAGGATGAGCTGACCCCAGCTCGTCAGGCTCACCGGCTGCAGGTCGCGCACCGGGTCGAAGGGCATCTGCGGGTACAGGCTGCGGTTCATCACCAGCGTGTTCACACTCACCAGCAGGGTGCTGCCGTCGGGCGCGGCGCGCACCACGGCCTCGGTGCCGATGTTGCCGGAAGCGCCCGCGCGGTTCTCCACCACCACCGGGCGCTTGAGGCGCTCGGACAGCTTGGGCCCGACGGTGCGGGCGATGAGGTCGATGCC
>SXGQ01128218.1_pt1 | contig 11937 bp, 11 predicted proteins | sample 3178371 | NCBI WGS metagenome assembly SXGQ01 (sample SAMN11356859, study PRJNA531348) | freshwater metagenome | isolation source: freshwater sample F1-20 | place: China: Fuxian Lake, Yuxi | collected 2017-12-25 | reverse complement strand
GCTCCCTTGCTTTCCCGCTTTGCAATTAAATCCAGGTTAGAATATTATAAAGCTTCAGTGCTGGATGCTATTTTAAAAAGATCGGCTTCCATTTTAGGAGTGCGTATTACTGACACAGCTGTGGCTGAGATTGGTAGAAGAAGCCGGGGTACACCTCGTATTGCCAATGGACTTCTGCGGCGGGTGCGGGATTTTGCGCAGGTATTGAATGATGGCGAAATTGATTTAGGAATTACACAACATGCGCTGCGTGCTTTGCACGTAGATGAACATGGTCTTGACGAAATGGATAACCGTATCCTTTCTACCATCATAGATAAATTCAAAGGAGGTCCGGTTGGGATCACCACCATAGCTACGGCAGTAGGAGAGGAGTCAGGTACTATTGAGGAAGTGTATGAGCCCTTTTTAATTCAAGAAGGATTTTTGCAACGTACCCCTCGCGGACGTGAGGTTACGCGAAAGGCTTATGAGCACTTAGGAAAAACGGGGCCTCAGGAAGCAGGCACGCTTTTTTAATTATTTAGTACGAACTGCGGCGTACTGTTTGCTTTGAATAAGTATGTCCTTCAAAAGCAAATAATCGCGTTTTAACAAAATATTCAGCCAACTTCCTTCGTTCACCCCTTGGCATTGCCTTTATTTGTAATTATTGGATTTTAAAAAACCTATTTATGGAAAGTAAGAAACAAAAAATTCTGCTCTGCGAAGATGATAACAACCTCGGTGCTGTGCTTAAGAACTATCTGGAGCTGAATGATTTTGATGTAATCCTGGAGCGCGATGGAAGACTCGGATTGGCTGCTTTTCAGCGGGAGCGTTTTGACTTGTGTTTACTAGATGTGATGATGCCGAATATGGACGGATTTGCTTTGGCTGAAGCCATTCGTGATGTAGATCCTGACGTGCCTTTATTTTTCCTGAGTGCTAAAACTATGAAGGAGGATTTAATTCAAGGGTATAAACTGGGTGCCGACGATTATATCACCAAGCCTTTTGATAGTGAGGTATTGTTGCTTAAGATCAAAGCAATATTGAAACGAAACGAAGAGCAGCAGCGTGAAACAGAACAACGTGAATTTGATTTGGCCAGCTATCATTTTAATCCCCGCTTACGTGAGTTAGCGGTGGGTGATCGGAAACAAACCCTTTCTCCCAAAGAGAATGATTTATTGAAATTATTATCTGAACACCTCAATGATATATTACCCCGCGAAAAAGCGCTCAAGAAAATTTGGGGAAGTGATACCTATTTCAATGGTCGGAGTATGGATGTGTATATTGCTAAATTGAGAAAGTATCTGAAAGAGGATAGCCGTATTGAAATTGTAAATATCCACGGCGAAGGATTTCGGCTTATAGTAAAAGAGTAGGTTTTCAGCGGAGTGTGATTGTTCCATCTTTCTTCACCTGAACAATCTCTTCTGCTTGTAGATCTTCAAGCACTTCCAACACTTTTGTCTCTTTTTTATTTTTCAACAAACCGGATAACGAGCTGTACTGTATAGGCCCTTTTTGTAATATGCCTAATAGCTGGGTTTTGATTTCTTCAAAGCCTGCAGCAGTCAGCGGCTTTTTTTTCGATTGGAGACAATTGTCACAATTGCCGCATGGCTCTGTTGACGTATCTCCAAAATAGTTTGCAATTAGTTGGCTACGACAGGTGTTCAGCTCCTCTACATAATGAAGCATGGTATGTAGTCTTTCTTCATATTGTTTTTTTCTGGTGCGCATATTGGCTTGATTTATCACAAGCTCTTCTGCGCGAATCCTTGGTACGGGGAAAAATAATTGAGGTTGCTCTTTTTGTGGATGGTAGGCAATAATGCTTAGTTCTTCTAAAGCTTGTAGTTGTGCTTTTATTTCCTCTAGCGGGGCTTTTACTAAAAAGGCTAATTGTTTCTCTGAAATACTCACGGGTTGATCATAAATACCGCTATAGGTTCGTAATAATGCTTTGCTTAGTACATCCAAATCAGGATATTCCTGCTCCAATGACTCAATGATCATACGTGGCGCAATAAATTGAATACGGGGAGGAAGAAAAACAGCCTCGTTATAATCAAGCCATCCTTCTTGTTCAAGTATTTTTAATGCATGTAATACTAAGGGTGCTGGTAATTTAAACCGATGAATAAATGCGGTCCAGTCAAAGTCAAAGTATTGCCCTTCGCCACTTCCCACGGGTAATTGTAAATAGTTGGCAATGGACTGGTATACCTCCCGAATCGATGCAAGTGAGGGAAATCGCTCTGTGATGGATTCAAGTAATTCCTCCTTGTCTCTGGATGTAAAAAGTAATACGGCATATGATTTATTGCCATCACGCCCTGCACGTCCGGCTTCCTGGTAATAGTTTTCCAGACAGTCGGGTATGCCCACATGAATGACTGTTCTTACATCTGGCTTGTCGATGCCCATTCCAAATGCATTGGTACAAACCATCACGGGAGATTGATTATTTTTCCAAGCCGCTTGTCTTTTTTGGCGTGTTGAGGCTTCTAAGCCTGCATGATAAAAGCTGGCTTCAATGCCTTGCGCTTGTAACAAACTGGAAATTTCCTGTGTTCGTTTACGTGTCCTGCAGTAGATGATACTGCTTCCTTTCACTTGATTGAGAATGGTACAAATTTTAGGAATCGCTATTTCTACATCAAACACACTATACGAAAGATTAGGTCTTGCAAAGGATTGTTTTACCCATTCAGGATTTTGAAGTTGAAGCTTGTTGACTATATCCTCTTGTACAAGTGGAGTAGCGGATGCTGTTAGCGCTAGGATGGGTACATCAGGAAGCTCTTCTCTAAGTTGTGCAATTCGTAAATAGGGAGGTCTGAAATCATAGCCCCATTGCGAAATACAATGGGCCTCATCTACTGCAATCAACTGAACATTTAATCCTGGCAAATATTCTTGAAATAAATCTGATTCAAGTCGCTCTGGTGAAACGTATAAAAATTTACAGTTGCTGGTACTGGCTACCTGTAAGGTGTTGATGACCTCTTTACGACTCATGCCGCTATACAAAGCATAGGCGGTTATTTGTTTGCTTCGTAAATTTTCTACCTGATCTTTCATCAATGCTATCAGGGGCGAGACTACTAAACAAATACCGGATAATTGCAGGGCGGGCACCTGATAGCAAATCGATTTACCTCCTCCTGTGGGCAGTATGGCAAGCGCATCCTTACCTTTTAGAATAGCTTCAATGATTGCAAGTTGTCCAGGTCTGAACTCCTGATAACCCCAATATTTTTTTAAAATAGCATGCGGTTGACTCATTCCACCCGCTTTACAAACAAACGGACTGAATTGATGGCAAGTACCACATCGCTGAGTCCCATAACTAGAGCACCAATAGTGGGCGTAAGATATCCCAGTGCTGCAACAGGAATTGCAATCACATTATAGGCAAATGCCCAGAATAGATTTTGTTTGATGGTAATGTATGTGTGACGACCTAAGCCTAATGCAGTAGGTAATTTTTTTAATCCATGGTTCATCAGTACCACCTGTGCTGTTTGAACGGCAAGCTGCGAGGCTTCGTTCATGGAGATGCCAATGGTGGCTTTAGCCAGGGCAGGTGCATCATTGATTCCATCTCCTACCATCGCGGTGGGGTTTTCTTGATTGAGTGCTTCTAGTATGGTTAACTTATCAGCAGGACTTTTTTCTGCATAGATTACCCCAATGCCTAATTGTTGTCCCAGTTTCTCGCAACGGTCCAGGTTATCGCCACTCAGTAAAATGGTTCTGATTTTTTTTCGATGCAAGTAATTGATTACAGATTGCGCTTCTGGACGTAATTGATCAGCTACATCCATCCAACCCAGCAGTGAATTATTTTTTTTGATATAAAGATTATGACTGAGATCTTTACTAAGGCTCTCTACGGTTTTCCAGGAACCGATGCTATAGGTATTACCTTCATGATCGGTTGCCAACATTCCTATTCCTTTGATCTCTTCAATTTTTTTAAATCGTATTTCATCCTTTGTTTTCCAGCTCTTGATGATACATTGCGCAATAGGATGGTTGGAATATTTTTCCAGGGAGTAGGCTAGCAGCTTGAATTGTTCTTGGCTGGTTGTTGGATCAGTTATTTGAAAATTTCCGATCTCAAATTGTCCGGTGGTTAATGTACCTGTCTTATCAAATACAACTTGTCCGATCTGTTGAAACAACTCTAAGCTTTTTGCATTCCTAAAAAGAATTCCACTGCGCGCTGCTCTTCCCAGCCCTACCGCAATCGCCGCCGGCGTTGCTAGTCCCATAGCACAAGGGCAAGCAATCACTAATACAGCGATACTTCGCAGCAGTGCTGTTTCAAAATCATTCAACATAAAAAAGTTGAGGAGAAAGCAAGCTGCTGCAGTTGCCAACACGGTAGGAATAAAAATAGCACTGATACGATCCGCTAACTGTTGAACGGGAGGTTTCTCACCTTGTGCTTCTTTGACCAACTGGATAATGCCTGCGAGTACTGTATCTTCTCCGGTAGCCGTTACTTGCGCTTTAACGGTTCCATCGGTTACCAAACTTCCTCCAATTAGTTTGTCCTTGGCCAAACGACGAACAGGAAGGGATTCGCCCGTAATAATTGATTCATTTACATGTAGCTCTCCCCAAAGAATTTTACAATCAATCGGTACCTGTTCGCCCGTTTTTATTAAAATAAGATCACCCACATGTAGTTGGGTATTCTCTACTGGGAAATATTGTTCGTGATGTTCATCATCAAATGCAATCATGGTGGCCATCACTTTTTGTGACTTTACCAATTGCTGGAGGGCTCTTTGTGTGGAAGCGATGGAGGCCTCTTCTAAATAATTACCCAGGAATACTAAGGTGATAATGGTGGCGGCCGTTTCATAAAACATAAAATTCTCAGCCTGTCCACTAAAACTTCCATATAAGCTATATCCAAATGCAGAAGTGGCTCCCAGTGTAATCAATACATTCATATTTGGCATTCGGTTGCGAATACTTTTCCAGGCGCTGGCGCCAAAAAAATGCATGCCGATTGCGTATACCGGAATGGTTAGTCCTAATTGTACCCAGTGATTGTGAAGCCAGTCTCCGAGTTGTATCCAGCCACCCAGTGTATGCGAAAAAAGTAGAAGAAGTGTAGGGGGCAGACAAAGTAAAAATCGAATTAGTTGCGGAGAAAAGCGGTTAGTTTCCTCAGCGGCAAGGGGTGTGTTGTTTTTCCCTTGAATAGTATAACCTAAATTTTCAATGCCTTTTTCCAGCAATTCCTCAGAGCGGGCACCTGTTTGTTCAAACTGTACATCACCGGTGGCAAAGTTTACACGGATATTTTTCATCCCCTCCTTGTCCAGAAATCGATGGATATTAAGGGCACAAGTACTGCAATCCATTCCTCCCACTTTCCATTTAGTAACAGCCATACTGCAAATTTACCGAAAGGAGATGGCCTGCAACAAGCTGTTCTGTGCTAAATTGCTGCTTGGTACGATTACCTATGGAGATACAGTACACACTTCCGACTATTGAACAGGCCGCACGCTCTTTCCTGGCGCAAGCAGGTTCACGCCGCGTGTTTGCTTTCCATGCCCCCATGGGTACGGGAAAAACCACCTTTATTGCAGCCCTTTGCCGGGCAGTAGGCGTGCAATCACAGCCCTCTAGCCCTACTTTTTCTTTGGTTAATGAATATGTTACCATGGATGGTGCATCGGTCTATCATATAGACTTGTATCGGATAAAGGACCAACAAGAAGCGCGGTATGCTGGTATTGAGGAAATTTTACATAGCGGGGATATGTGTTTTGTAGAGTGGCCTGAAAAAGCAATTGAAATTTTTCCTGAAAACACCCTGCACCTCAATATGGAAATCCGACCTGTTTCTACCCCTTCAGGCATCAAGGATACCCGATATCTGTGTACATTTACGAATACAACGCATGAGTCAGCATAAACCTTCTATTTCACCTTCATTTAGCTATGAATCGCTCGAGGAAACCCTGGATTTACCTCCTCGTGCCGAAAAAATGTTGATTGGCATTCCTCGGGAAACTGCTTTTCAGGAAAACAGGATTGCCCTGACTCCTGATGCAGTAGGGGTGCTGGTCAGTAACGGACATGAGGTAATGATTGAACAAGGAGCAGGAGAGGGGTCGCATTTCAAAGACAAGGATTATAGTGAAGCTGGCGCTCGCATTGTACACGATCGGGCCACAGTTTATCAGGCGCCTATCCTAATTAAAAGCGCACCGGTCATTGAAGAGGATTTACCCTTGTTGCAGATAAATCAGTTGATTTTTTCTCCCATTCATCTTTCAGTTTTACAGCCTTCGATCTTGCAAAAGATGATGGAGAAAAGAATTACTGCTATTGCCTATGAAAATTTGAAAGATGATAGCGGGTCCTATCCTATTGTACGGAGCATGAGTGAGATAGCTGGTAGTGCAGTGATGCTGATTGCCGGGCAATATTTGGGTTCAGCTAATCATGGTAAAGGAGTTCTGCTTGGAGGTATTTCCGGGATTGCTCCGGCCAAAGTAATTATTCTTGGAGCTGGAATTGTGGGAGAATACGCTGCAAGAACAGCTTTAGCATTGGGTGCATCTGTTAAAGTATTTGATAATAATATCTATCGACTAAAGCGTTTACAGAATAATGTTGGTCAAAGAATGTGGACTTCTGTAATTGAACCGCGTTTATTGGCAAAGCAACTCAAAACCTGCGAAGTGGCCGTGGGTGCGCTTTCTTCTGCTTCAGGCCGTACACCGCTAGTAGTCTCTGAAGATATGGTCAGCAATATGCGTCCCGGATCGGTAATCATTGATGTGAGTATTGACAGAGGTGGTTGTTTTGAAACTTCAAAAATTACTTCACACGAACGCCCTGTTTATACCAGCTATGGTGTGATTCATTATTGTGTACCCAATATTCCTTCTGGTTTTGCGCGCACAGCTTCACAAGCTATCAGCAACGTATTGATGCCGCTATTATTGGATGCTGGTGAAGTAGGGGGATTTGAAAAATTGCTCTGGAAAAAGATGCATTTACGCAACGGCATCTATCTTTTTAATGGGGCCCTTACTAATTATTATTTAAGTCAACGTTTTGGGCTGAAATATACTGATCTTAATTTTCTCATGACCAGTAGCAGCTGATTCTTATTTGTACTCACTCAACAAAAGTTGGTGTTGGCAGAATCTATATTCCACCGGATCATTGCTGGCAATAATCACAATACGATTTTCTGTGTAAAGGGATAAAAGACGTTGATATAGTTCAATACCGTTCTGATCCAGGTTGGTACAGGGTTCATCTAGTAGTAAAACAGGAGTATTACAAAAAAAACTCTGCGCTAATTTTAATCGCTGCTTCATTCCTGAGGAATAATAGCGGATCTGTTTGTGTGCGGCATCATTAAGCCCTACTTCTTCTAAAATGGAAAAACTATTTTTTTCTTTTATAAATGGCTTGAATGATTGCTGAAAATCCAAAAGCTCTTGACCGGTCATTTCTTCAATCAACTCTAAATAAGGAGCAGCTAAGGCTACTTCTTTATAAATGAGCTCGTCTTCTATTGGTTGGTTAGCATTACTTCTGTAGCGGACAGCTCCTTCATTGAAAAAAAGTGCCCCACCAATAACTTGTAATAAAGTGCTTTTGCCGGAGCCATTAGGACCAATCAGCGCATAACTATTACCCGCACTGAATTCGTACGTTAAACGACGGAAAATCCAGTCTGTATTAAATCGCTTTCCGAGATCAGACAGAGAGATCGTCATCGGTTGCTCCTTTGGTAAATCGTTTGATGATGCCGCGATTGCTCTCTCGAATAAAGGTGACTATTTCATCGCGTTCGTCTGAAGCGACCATTTCTTCTTCCAAAAATTCCAGTGCTTGACTGGTATTGAAACCTTTATTATATATGACCCGATATATATCCAGGATATGATTGATTCGGTCTACACTAAATCCTCTTCTTTTTAGGCCCACAGAATTTACCCCTGCGTAGCTGAGTGGATTACGACCTGCTTTGATATAAGGAGGAATGTCTTTGCTAACTAGCGAACCTCCGCTTACAAACGCATGCGCGCCAATATTGACAAACTGATGAACAGCGCACATTCCTCCGAGAATTGACCAATCGCCAATCACAACGTGTCCGGCTACTTGAGTATTATTACTGGTAATTACATGATCACCTACAATACAATCATGTGCAAAGTGGCAATAGGCCATGATCATACAGTTTTTTCCGATCACGGTTTTTTCCCGGTCCTTAGTTCCACGGTTGATGGTCACAAATTCACGAATAGTGGTGCCATCTCCGATATGTACAGTAGAATATTCTCCGTCGAATTTCAAATCCTGCGGCGTGGCGGCAATAACAGCTCCGGGAAATATTTTACAGTTTTTTCCGATCCGTGCCCCTTCCATAATGGTCACATTTGAGCCCACCCAGGTGCCCTCACCAATCTGAACGTCTTGGTGAATTACCGAAAACGGATCGATCTTGGCGTTAGGTGCCACTTTTGCGTTAGAATGGATGTAAGTATGGGGATGAATCATGTAAGGCTGCAAAGATAACTTTAATTAGTAATTTTGCAGTTGTGAATCCGCAATTTGACATAGTCGCCTTGGCTGCGCAGGACTTGTTTACCCTTGATTATCAGGATATTTTGTACGATCGTGTCCAACAAATTCCGGGGTCTATTCAATACAGTATCAAGCGGTATCGCAAGCAACCTCACTGGGATCTTGAGGATATGGGGATGCTAGTTTACCGTTATGAAAAATCAACTGCTGCGGGTCGGTATTTGGAACTGCATTACTGTTTAAGTGGCAATGTATACTGTAAACAAAAAGACAAGGAGTGTGACAGTTGTCAGTTTTCGGCTTCTCCAAATTGCTTAGAGCGTGTAGAGTCGGTGGATCTGGTCAGTTTCCGCTTTTCGCCAAGTCAGGTTAGTCAATTTGTAAAAGGAAAAAAACCAGCCAGTTTATTGGATCAATTGCTTCAATTCAAGCATCCATTACCTTTTAAAAAATCGCAAACCTTATCGAATAAAACAACACAGGTTTTAGAAACTATTTTAAATCATACGTACACCGATACCCGAGAAAATATTTTTATAAATGCCCAAACCCAAATGCTGTTGCTCTATACATTAGACAGCATGATGGGAGAGGACTCCATCGATACTATTTCCTGCAAGTTTTTAGAAAATGAAGCCGATCGGGAAAAGATCATGTTGGCGCGTGAAATTTTGATCAAACAGATTGGGGAGCCGATAACTATTAAAGAACTAAGTCGAAAAGTGGCCATCAATGAATGCTACTTGAAAAAAGGGTTCAAAGAGTTGTTTGGTACCACGGTATTTGATTTTTATCAGGGCCTGCGCATGGAACACGCAAAGTTTTTATTGTACGAAAAGGGCCTTACGGTTACGGAAGTGTCTCTTTCCCTAGGGTATTCTTCCATCTCCCATTTTTCGACGGCTTTTAAAAAGCATACCGGCTGTAAGCCCTGCGAATTGTTACGATAATTGTCAAATTACCAGCATTAAAAAATGGGTAAATGGCGTTATGCTAAATAACTAAATAAGTTTATGAAAAAGAATTTTAAAATCATTAAAGTACTTGTTTTGTTAGTGGCTGTCTTGGGTGCCTGGTTCGGCTACCGTGAATACAACCGTAAGCCTGCTAACATGGAGAGCATGAAGTCTGATTTTTTGACTACTACCGCTACTTTACTTGGTGCCTTTGAGGAGAATGAAGCACAAGCCAATCAACAATATTTGGATAAGGTAGTGGAGGTAGAGGGGGCTGTTCGTGCCATTAATCAAGATGAAGCTGGGTTGTATACGGTAATGTTGGGAAATGATGGTTCGCTTTCCTCCGTTCGTTGTAGTGTGGATGGTATTTTCAGTGCGCAAGCTGGGGATTTACAACCAGGTAGTTCTGTTACTGTTCGTGGTGTATGTGCTGGTTTTATGGCAGATTCTTTGTTGGGCTCTGATGTTACCTTGGTTCGTTGCACCATTTTAAAAAAATAATAATTTTGTAATGAAAAAATCACTTTTCATTTTTTTATTGGGTGTTTGTGTAACAAATCTGGCCCATGCGCAAAAGTTCTTTACGAAAGCTGGACGTATCGATTTTAATGCTACAGCGTCTTCTTCTCCTAAAAATATCCTAGCCGTAAACCGCACCGTTACATGCGTGCTCGATGCGGCTAATGGTAACATGCAATTTGCCGTATTGATAAAAGGGTTCATATTCGAACTTGCCTTGATGCAGGAGCATTTCAATGAGAATTATCTGGAGAGTGATAAATTTCCGAAAGCTGAATTTAAAGGAGCCGTTGTTAATAATGCTGCGGTTAATTATTTTAAGGATGGAGCTTATGTAGTGACGGTGAAAGGGAAGCTCACTATGCATGGTCAAACAAAAGATGTGGAAGCGCCTGGGAAATTAGTAGTGCAAGGTGGTACAATAAATGCCACAGCCAGCTTTGCATTATTGCTTGCGGATTATGGAGTATCCATTCCAGGTGTGGTAGCCGATAAGGTTAATAAAACTGCTAAAATCGAGGTGGCTTGTAATCTAGAGTCCCTCAAGAGTTAAGTACGATTAAACTATACGATAATGCAATCAAAACTATTTGCCCTTTTCCTCTTCTTATTTTTTTCTGTAGGTGTTCAAGCCCAGGACGACTTGTTAAGTCTGTTGGGTGAAGAAAAGCCAACGAAAGAGAGAATTAAATCTGCATTTAAATCACCACGAGTTATCAATGCACACTCCATGGAATTTTTAAATCCTGGTACGATGGATTTTAGAATCCTGCATCGGTTTGGCACGTTGGATCAAGGATACAAGAATTTCTTTGGACTCGATCAGGCTAGTATGCGTATGAGCTTTGACTTTGGTCTATTGCATAATTTAATGGTAGGAGTTGGTCGTAGCACGTTTAAAAAAGAAGTGGATGCCTTTATCAAATATGCACCGATTCTTCAATCAAAAGGACCCCGGAGTTCGCCCGTAACATTGGCTTTTGTTTCTGGTATTACAGTAGACGGTTTGCCCTGGGCCGATCCAACGCGACAGAATTATTTCTCCTCCCGTCTTGCTTTTTATAATCAGGCTATTCTGGGCCGAAAGTTTAGCGAGGGATTTACCCTTCAATTAATGCCTATGTTGGTACATAAAAATTTAGTGCAGGCCCCCAGTGATCGCAATGATATTTATGCATTGGGAGTGGGAGGTCGTTTGAAATTATCCAAGCGTATGGCACTGACTTGGGACTACACCCATATATTGGTGGGTATGCCTGAAACAGGGTATTATAATCCATTATCGGTTGGATTGGACATAGAAACAGGCGGCCACGTGTTTCAATTACATGTTACCAACGCTATCGGTATGAACGAGCGTGCATTCATCACAGAAACCACCGGACAATGGGGAAAGGGGCAGGTGCGATTTGGATTTAATCTATCCCGGACTTTTCAACTTAAAAAACCAAAACTCGACTAACTTTACAGTCCCTTAATACAAATTGTTATGAAAAAGTTTTTATCAAGTTTGATCTGCATGATCTTCACATTTCTTTCCATGGCACAGCCTCCTGCGGGCGATGCAAAATCTGGTGAAACTTATGGCGAAAAAATTACTGCCTCTGATGCCCTGTCGTTTGCGGATGTGGTAAAGAAAGTTAAAGGTGGAAATGATTTTACCAATGTAAAATTCACAGCCAAGATAACGGACGTATGTCCTAAAAAAGGCTGTTGGTTAAAACTAGAAGTTCCCCAAGGAGAAGATGTGATGGTGAAGATGAAGGATTATGCGTTCTTCCTTCCGGTTGCGGCTAAGGGTAAAACGGTGGCCATTGAAGGGGAAGTGATCATGAAAACCACTTCTGTAGCTGAACTTAAGCACTATGCTGAAGACGCT
>SXGQ01805051.1_pt1 | contig 11938 bp, 7 predicted proteins | sample 3178371 | NCBI WGS metagenome assembly SXGQ01 (sample SAMN11356859, study PRJNA531348) | freshwater metagenome | isolation source: freshwater sample F1-20 | place: China: Fuxian Lake, Yuxi | collected 2017-12-25 | reverse complement strand
TCGTGGTGGACTGGATGGGGCCGATGCTGCCGACGTAGAACATGAGGTCATCCACGCCGAGATACCCTGCAGCCATGCCTTCGGCCGAATCACCATCCGGCGAGATCGTCATGCGCAAACGCAGGTCGCGGAACAGCCGAGTCTGATCCGTGTAGTTGCCGTAGAACGGCAGGTTTACATCGCCCGGCACCGTGGTGAGCACGCCGTTTTCGATCTTGCCGCGCACCGAGCTGCCATAGCGCGGCTTGCCGTTGTACATGTCGATGCGATAACTGCCATGCGGCAGGAAGCGACCGCTGCCATCGAGCGTGTAGAGATCGATGGAACGGTAGAAGTTGACGGTGACATCCGGATCATTGCGCGGATCATCGACGCCGGTGATTTCGATGAGCGTCATGCCCTTGCCGTTCGACTTGCGGTTCTCGTTTTCATTGGCCTCGACTTGGCCGTACGAGCGGAACCCGTAGACGCAACCGAGCAAACGATACATTTGGTTGTCGACACCCGCCGTGCCATCAAGACCGGTGAACTCGCGATGCGGGCAAGAGCGGCCCGCGGCGACGCCATCCTTGCCATCGAGATCCATGCCGATCGCCTTGTCGCCTTCGACCAGCAAGAGCGGCGGATCCTTGACCGCGGTCGGATTCATGCAGACGTCTTCGCCGTTCGGCCCGCGACGGATCGCATTGAAGTAGCGCTGCAACCGGCTCTTGAGACCATTCTCGGTGAGCGTCGCGCGATCAGGTTTGGAGAGACCCCGCCACCAATACTCGTCGTACCCGACGTTGAGCCCCTCAGGACACTCGTCGACGAAACGCGTCTCGTACGAACCGAGATTCCACAAGGTGATGACGAAGCCAAGCGTGCCTTGTTGCGCCGACGCCGTAGCCGGCAAGCACAGCAGAACCATCGCAGCACAGGCCGCGAAACCATGGATGACGCGGGGAGTGCCCGAGCTGAGTTTCATGAGACTCGGTATACCAACTTTGGGCGATGCTGCGCTATAGCGTGGAACGGCCGGTGCAGGTGCGGCTCACTCTGTGGACAGCAACCCATGCTGCGGACAGCACTCCGTGATTCGAGGATGTCGTAACGCTCGCGGCCGCACAATCGAGTCGTCGATCCAGTCATCGCGCCGGAGAGGTTTCGTGCGAATCATGCAACACAAGTTTTTTGTCGCCGTGCTGACGCTCTTGTTGGCAAGCGTGACGCCGGGTACCGCCTCGGCTGCTGCGGATGACATCATCTACACCGCCTCGCTGAGCGACGAAGATCAAAGTACGCCCACTTACAGCCCCGGAAAAGGTTTCGCCGAATTCCGCCTCGAGCGCGCCACGCTAAAACTTAGCTGGAAGATCACTTATCAGGGACTCACGTCACCGCCGATCATCGCGGGTCTCTACGGACCCGAGAACGTGGGTGCCAACGCGGGTCAGGTGGTGGACCTCGGTACCCGCGGCCTGAAGAGCCCGATTATCGGTTCGACCATCATCAGCGATGGCGTGCTTGGCTATCTGACTACCGGTCGCGTCTACGTGAACATCCACACCACGCGGTATCGCGATGGCGAGTTGCGCGGTCAACTGCGGCGGCAACGCTCGACGGCGCCGGCAACTGCACCCTCAACGGCAACAGCACCCGCAACGGCACCGACTGCCAAGCCTCGCTGACGCTCAGCGTTCGTAATCGCGGCGTCGGAGGATCGGATTCCAGCCGCCGCCGGCACCGCCTGACCCGGCTGCCCATTTATCGCCGCCCACGGCGCCAGGTTCGCGATCGCGGGTGTGCGTGTAGAGCGGATCACCCTTGTACGCCCAGACTTTCTCGCCATCGCCGAACGGCGAGTCGACCACGGTCCACTCGCCCGAGGGTTTTGCTCCATTGGCAGCCGTCACCAGCCGCCAGTTTTTCCGAATGCAGTCGTCGCGGCACAGCAGGGTGCGAATCCGCTCGAGCGAACCTCCTTGCGTGTAGAGCGTGAAACCGCGTGCATCGGCAAAGATTTCGCCCATGTCGGAACGCTGCAAGGTTACCCAGGAGGGCAACGGCGCGGCAGCCTCGAGCACGGCCGTGCGCCAGACACCTTTCTCGGCGCCCTCGCCCGCGGTATCGCCCGGTCTGATGTCGCCAGCAAAGACGTACAACGGACGACCCTTGAAGGTCCACTGGCGCGGCCCGTCGGCGCGATCGATCGGCTTCCAGTCACCGATGGCCTGCCCCATGAGGGGCGCAGCCAGCGGGGTCCACTGCCGCAGGCAGGCGCCCTCGCACTGGAGGCGCGGCGCACCACCGTCGGTCCGCGGCTTTTCGTCATCGTGCCAGTAGAGGGTCAGGCCCCGTGCATCGACCAGCACGCGACCCAAGTGAATCGAACGCAGCGCGATGCCCGGCGGCGTGCGTAATGGCTGGAACGCGATCGCCCACGCCTGACCGACGCGATCGCCCAACGCAACCCGCGGGGTAGAATCTTTGGCGAAGGTGTAAAGCGGCTTGCCACGGAAAGACCATTGCCGACTGCCATCGGGACGCGTGATCGCGCTCCATTGCGCGGGCGGTCGAACTGCCTCGCCCGAGCCCTCCGCCGGTGCGCTCAACGGCGGCCATGCCTTGGCGCACTCGGCGACGCACGTGGACACGTTCGGCTGCGTATCGCGCGCGTAGGTGTAGAGCACATGACCACGCGCATCAAGCAGGATTTCGCCCGCCGCACTGCGCATCACGCTCACCCCGTCGGGCAGTGCCTCGTCCCCGTGGACGAGCGGCGCGCCAAAGCCAAGCGCGGCGGCGCACACGAGCAGCGACGGCCAAAAGCGCAAACGAATCACGCGCATCCTTAGACCAGGATTTCAGTGATGGTCTTGGAGGTCTGCAACGAGCCGGTGCCCCAGCTCTCGATCGGCAAACCCATCACCTGCATCGCCGTGAGACCGATACGCGACACCGGATCACCATGACCCGCAATGTGCTTGCCGGTCTTGATGCGACCGCCCGCACGTCCGATGGTCATCACCGGGATGTTGTCGACCGCGTGTACCTTGGCGTAGCTGGTCTCGGCGTGGGCAAAAATCAGCGTGTTGTCGAGCAGCGTGCCATTGCCTTCCTTCACCGACTGGAATGTGCCGATGAAACTCGCCAGCGCTTCCATCACTCGACAATTGAACCAGAACGCCTCGGGCTGATAGCCGAACTTTTGATCGACCGCCTCTTCGTGCGTGAGCGTGTGGTGCGTGTAGGCCGTGCCCGGCCGGCGTAGACTCGACAAGGCGTTGTTGAAGGCCATGTTGAACACACGAGTCTGGTTGCAGGCGAGAGCCATGACGAGCAAGCGGGCCATCGCCTCATGACTGCCCTGAGCAACGTTGATCTCGAGACCAACCGGCGCCTCATCCGGCGACTTCGGCATGCGGCAGGCCGCCGTGACCGGCACCTCTTTCTGCTGTAACGCGAGCTGAGTCTCGAGTTGGCGAATCGAGGTGAAGTATTCGTCGAGCCGCGCACGATCCGCCGCACCGATCCGCCGCTCGAAGCGCTGTCGCTGCTCGCGAATCCCCGAGAGCACGCTCTGCTGCAGCATCAGATCCGGGTCGGGCGCGCGGTTTTCCTTGGTCGGGTCCGCAAACCCATTGCCGAACAAGCGCGCGTAGAGTGCGCGCGGCGACACCTCGCCCGCATTGCGCGTGTGTGTATCGCGGGCCGTGAACGAGTCGCGCGGATTGCCGGTGCAAGTCATGTCGATCGAGCGAAAGCGGGTGTTCGAGCCAATGGCATCGGACACCATCACATCGAGTGTCGGCGCCGGAATCTCGCCGGGCAACACGGGCGCGGTCGCCGTGCGCGTCGTCACCCAACCCGTGTGGTGCACATGGTTCGGCCGACCATCGAGCGGCGAGTTGAAGTGGCCAAAATAATTGATGTGTTCGACGTAGGGGATGAGCGCCTTGCACTCCTCGAGAAACTCGATGCGATCGGTACGCTCGCCCACCGCGTGCCCCGGGGTATGGCCCATCGACCAGAACCAGGTACCGAAGCGCACCGGCAACGACGTACCCGACGCCAGCGCCTCGCCGCTCTCGCTGAGAAAGCAGTCGAGGAAAGGCAAACTGACGGCAATTGCCGAGCCGCCAATCGAGCCACGCAGCAAATCACGTCGGGTAAAGGGTTTTTTGATCAACACGCTCATGGAGAAACCTCCTCCGGGCCGAGTTGTGCCGTACGCAGTCGCGGCTGGCCGATCGCATAGAGAGCATCGCTTGTCGCGACCTCGCGGATCAACTCCCGCAGTCGGTAACCTTCGCCGGCGAATTCGTCTTCGAAATGATTGAGCAATTGGCGCTCGCTGCGCTGTATGGGTCGGCCTGCCGCGTAGGTGTACACCCGGCGCACGAGACAGGCACGCGCCGCCGGATCATCGCGCAGCGCGCCGCCGAGACCAGCCGAATCGGTGAAAGCGATACCATTGATCTCGCCGCTGGTGTCGATCAGTTCGCCGTTTTCGTACAGGCGTTGCTGACCGGCACCGTCGAAATTCTCGAGTGCGAGGCCGATGGGATCCATGAGCTTGTGGCAACCGGAGCACGAAGGATCCGTCGAATGGCGGATCAGACGATCCCGCGCCGTCTTGCCGGGCGCGTTGGGATCATTGAAGAGATCAAAGTTCACGCTGCCCGGCGGATCCGGTACGCGCTGGCAGAGCAACAATTCGCGGATCGCCTTGCCGCGCAGGGTCGGTGAACTCTTGCCCGGATGCGAATGCAGGGCGACGAAACTCAGTTGTGTCTGGATACCGGCCCGCGGATCACCCTCGGCGAACTCGAACGGCACCCACCCCGCACTCGGTGACGCCGCCGGCACGCGGTAGACGAGCCCTAGCGATCCCGTCATGAACGTATTGCGGGTGGTGAAGATGTCGCGATAGTCACCATCACGCACGAGCAGCAGATCAGTGAGCGTACGCAGCACCTGCTCACGCGCATCGTTGGCCACGGCGAGGCTGAATGCCGGGTCGAGATTGGTGTCTTTCTCCAGAGTCTGGAAGTCGTCGAGCGCCAGCATGTCGGTGAAAAAGGCGCGCACACCGGCCTCGAGGCGGGTGGATTCCATCATCCGCTCGACCTGACGGCGAATGCCGCGGGCGTCATCGATTTCACCCCGCTCGGCGGCGGCCAGCAGGGCCTCGTCCGGCCCCGAGTTCCAAAGAAATAAGCTGAGGCGCGTGGCGCGCGAATAACCGTCGAGCCGCGGCGTGCCATCCGGCCCATCGACGACGTTCTCGGCCACGAACAAAAAGTCCGGCGACGCCAGCATCGCCTGCAGGGCATAGGACAAGCCAGCATGAAAATCGCTGTTCGCCGCAGCCGCCGCCGCGGCAATGCGCTGATACGAGGCGAGCTCTTCGTCGGTCAAGGCACGGCGCATCAAATACCGACCGGCACTGCGCAAAAAGAGTTCGGCACACTGCGGGTCGTGGGCCTGCGGCGCCGTCGGCGTGCACGGGATGAGCAACTCACGATTACCGGGCGCGACCACCTGCTCGGCAACCGAGCGAGCGAGCGCAATGTAACGCTCGACCCCGGAGGGGGTCACCGTGGCGCGACCTGCTCCGACTGCAAGCAGACCCTCGATGCGGACGATCGGATCGAAGCGCCCGGCCACCACCACCTGACTGCCGAAGGTGTCGCGAATGATGTTGCGATACTGCGCTTCGGTCAGCAGGCGCAGCGTCGGCGGTCCGCCGCGGGTCTGCGGCTCACTCGAACCGCAGGCCGCGACCAGTACAGCGCACAACATCCCGAGCACAGTCAATTTTGCGGTCGGTCTCATCGCACAGCTCCCGCGGCGCTAGCGGCGCGTTCATGGATCACGAAAGCCGGCAGCGCATCCATGCGAAATGCCGAGGATATCGAGGTGCACTCGCCGGTCTCGGGGTCGGGATGACCGTCGGCCAGCTCGCGTGCCGCCGTGTACAGCGCGGGGCAGCTCCAGTCGCCGGTGGCGATCAGAAACTCGAGCTTGAGCATGTACTCCCACCACTTGTCGAAGTCGTAGTAGCCGCCTATCAAACCCCGCACCTTATTATCCTTGCCGAGGGTGAGGTCGAGTTCGAGACGCATTTCTTTGAGATCGAGCTCGGCATACGCCGAGTTGCTGTAGAACGGCAGCTTGAGATCGAGCGGCTCGGTCTTGAGCACGCCGTTTTCGATGCGCCCGCGCGCCACGGCACCATAGCGCGGCTTGCCGTTGTTGATGTCGACGCGATAACTCGCCCACGGCAGGATCCGGCCGGCGCTGTCAATCTGATAGGGATCGAGGGCGCGATAAAAACCGACCTGCACGTTCGGCGAGTTGCGCTCGTCGGTGACGCCGGTGATTTCCATGAGAATCACGCCGCGGCCGCTGTTGCGCCGCTCTTCGTTGCCAAAGGTGTCGAGTACACCGTTGCGACGCCAACCATAATGACAGCCGAGCAGCCGATACATCTGGTTGTCGACACCACGCTCGCCGCGCACGCTGACAAAGTTTTCATGGGCACAGGATTTGGGCGTCGACTTGCCATCGCTGCGACCATCGAGATCGAAACCGTAGGCGACCTTGCCCTTGACGGTACGCAGCGGCGGATCCTTGACCAGCGTCGGATTCCAGCAGACATCCTCGCCTTGCGGGCCACGAAATACCGATACAAAACGTCGATCGACCGGCTGCACCAGCCCCTTGTCGGTCAGTCGGTCCTTGTCCGCGCGCGCAAGTCCGCGCCACCAGAGTTCATCGTTGCCGATCGCGGGGCCCTCGGGACACTCATCCATGAATCGGGTTTCATAGATCGCGTTGTCCCAGTTGGCGATCACGTAACCGAGTGTCTTGGTGGCCTGCGACTTGCCGGCGGCACCGTTCTTGCCAGCACCTTTCGATGTACCAATTTCTTTGGCCGCGGGCGGCGATGGCAACGGGATCGCCGCCATCTGTTCGGCCGTGAGCGGCACGCGCTGGATCTGGCCACGCAACTCGCCATCCGGATAGCGCGCAGAGCGCACATTTACGTACATGCGGCCCGCGAGCAGGTAATCGAGTTGTGCCTCGGTGAGCACCGCCGAGCCGCGTAGCGTCGGCGCCAGACCCCGCGGTGCGAGATCGATTTGCACGCCGGCGTTGGTGCCGGGGCGCTGCGGCCCATTGACCGACACTGACAGCGTCCGCGAGGTCACTCGCTCGACCGAAACGTTCCAGGAGAAGGTCAGCGTCGCGCGATCGAGTGAGAACTCGGCGCGCCCGCGCCCCGAACTGACGACCGTCGCCGTCTGTTCGCCCGGCGTCAGATCGGCGTAGAAGCGCACTGGGCCGAGATGCACATGTGCCGGCCCACCGTCAGGGGTCTGTGCCAACGACGGCGAAATCCACGGCAAAAAAGCCAGCAATGCGATCAATGCGCGCACGAAACCACCGCTAGAGCTCCCTCTTTGCATGAACCACACGGTATCGGAAGGGGCACTGACCCGCCAAACGATGCTCATTGGAATCCACCTCTTGAATAGCAGTCCACCACGCGGACTGATGAGCCACAGCAGAGGGCGCCGCAAGGCACGGGGCTATAGTCGGAAGGGGTTTCGAATCGGAGGGGGCATGACCATCAATCGTCGCGAGGCACTCGTCGGCCTCCTGGCCGCGGCCGCGGCTCGGCCAGGGTTCGCGCAGGAGACCTACCCGCTCGCACTCGGGCGGCCTCACATCGACTTCATCCAATCGCAACTCGCGCCCTCGCGAGTCCTCGGCCCCACTAACTCGCAACCCGGCGTCAGCGGCACACCCCTGTCCTACGACGCCAAGGGAACGCGCGCAGTCACGGTGATCTTCCGCTTTCCGCAAAACTGGTCGATGACCCGACCGCACTATGTCAACAGCGATCAGGAATTCCTTGTGCTCGACGGCGAGCTCGAGATCAACGGCACGCTCTATCGTCGCGGCGACTACGCCTATTTGCCGGCCGGGCTCGCGCACACTAGCCGCAGCAGCGGCCCGGGCGCAACGCTCCTCAACTTTTACGAAGGCGAACATCTCGCCTTCTACGAGCCAACGCCCGCCGGCATGTATCTGCCGGAAAAACTCATTCGCAAGCTCGTCACCGACGAGCAGCCCTGGCAGGAATCGCGCGAACCCGCCTTCGCCACACTCGGTCCCCGCGTACGGGAAAAACGCCTGCGCCATGATCCGGCGAGCGGCGAGAGCACTTGGCTCATCGAGGTCGCCGCGGATGCGGCCACAGAGGCCGCCCCGCTTCGGCCCACAGTCAGCCATGCGGTGGTCGAAGAAAGTTTTGTGTTGCAGGGCGAGATCGCGACACCCCGCGGCACCATGAGAAGCGGCGCTTATTCCTGGCGCGCCCCGGGCAAGACCCGCGGTCCCTGGGGTTCGCGAACCGGGTATCAGCTTCTGGTGCGCAGCCGTCGTGGCGCGCTCGCCACAACGGTGTCCGCAGAACCCGCGAAGGTGCTCTGGGACGCCCCGTACGACCCGGAAATTCCGCAGAGCATGTGGGTATTTGCCTTCGGCGTGCGCAGTTCCGCAACAGCGTACTGATGGCCGCGAGCAGTGACGAAATAGGTTGAAGTCCGGCGCCGGGATGTAGTACCAAAGGCGTAGGGCATATTTACAACATCCGTCAAAGGAGAGAGGGGAGCATGACAACATCCACCGGATTCAATCGGCAAATTGCCGCTGCCATCGCTGCCGCATTGGTCGCGCCGCTCGCCGGCACAGCCTACGCCCAGCAAGGCGATGCAGACGCCTTCGGACTCGAAGAAATCGTGGTCACGGCGCGTAAAGTCGAAGAAAACCTCATGTCCGTGCCCATCTCAATCACAGCCTTCTCGGAACGGGAAATCGAGGCCGCCGGAATGAAGGATCTGAGCGACGTCATGCGCATGACGCCGAGCTTCAACTTCGTCAACCAATTCGGCGCCTCCGGGCGCAATGATCGTTCGACGAATTCTTTGGTGTTTCGCGGCTTGTACCTCAACGCGAACGCCGGCTTGAACGCCGGCGGCCTGATGTTCATCGATGGTGCGCCCGTAATCGGCGCGCAGCCGCCGCCGATCACCGACGTCGCCCGCATCGAAGTGCTAAAGGGGCCGCAGAGCGCTTACTTCGGACGTTCCGCCTTCGCCGGTGCGATCAACTTCGTCACCCGTGAGCCGACCGGTGAATTCGGCGGTCGCGCCTCGGTCGAGTTGTCCTCCTGGGACTCGTTCGATGCCAACCTCAGCATGGAAGGCGGCCTGACGGAGTCACTGTCTGCCCGGCTCAGCCTGCGCTCAGCCAAACGCGGCGGGCACTACACCAACTTCACCGACCCCAACGGGCAGGAGCTTGGGGAACAGAACACCGAGTCGGCATCCCTGTCGATCGTCTGGAACCCCTCCGAAAACCTCAAGGTCAAGGGCTACTTCAACGTCTTCCGCAACGATGACGGTCCGCCGTCACAGCTCGCGCTCAAGGACGAGTCCTTCACGGGTCGCGCGAATCCCGATAAGACCTGCTCGCCCTTTTCACGGGTCGCTCCGGGTACGCCGATTCCCGGCAACGCGGCAACCAACACGCGCCCGACTTTCGGTTACGTCTGCGGCACCGTTCCGCGGATGAGCCAGATCTCGCCGTCGTTGGTCTCGGGTGACTGGAACGTCGACAGCTCGCCGCTCGCGCGGCAGGCACTCTTCAACCCGGCTTCGCTGAGCCCGCTCGGGGCGCTCGCCAACAACTGGTTGATCTTTGATCCTACTTTCAAGCAAGAGGGTGGCACCAAGCGCGAAGCAGCCCAAGGGGACCTGCGCATCGATTATGAACTCGCCAACGGCATGTCGGTGACCGCCGTGACGGCCATGCACATCGACAAGTCCGCGACGATGATCGACCTGAACTATCGGAGCAACGTCGGCAAGGTCAATCTGTACCAACAGATACCGACCTTGCGCGCCACGACGCCGACCTATCCGCAGATTCTGCTGATGTCGCAAAGCCGGTTGCGTGACATCAGTCAGGAGCTTCGGCTGACCTCACGACAAGATGCTTCCCTTCGCTGGACGCTCGGCGCGAACTACTTCGAGGGCGAGATTCCGGGTAGCACCGTCTACGGTTGGTCACCCTCGGGTGTCGGCTTCTTCGCGGCGGTGACGGAGCAACGCGCCACCACGCCGGCGGCGTTCGGCGGTGTCTATTACGATCTGTCGGACAAGTGGACCCTCGGCGTCGAAGGTCGCTACCAGAAAGACGAAGTCGAGCAGATCCCGAAGGTGGGCACCAACGGCAGGCCAGTCACCGGGGCCGGAGCCACGGCCCTCTCGAACAACTTCAGCAGCTTCTCGCCACGCGTTTCGATCGACTATCAGCTCACCGAAGACACGCTGCTCTACGGTCTCTTCTCGCGCGGCTTCCGTCCCGGCGGATTCAATGCGGGATTGGTGACCTCCGAGCCTGCGGTCGTTGCCGCCCTGCAAGCTGCAGCGCCTTCGGCTAGCCTGGTTTATGATCAAGAGCAGCTCGACAACTTCGAAGTCGGCATCAAGTCCACATTCCTCGATGGCCGCGCCCGCGCGGTGTTCACGCTGTTCAAGAATGACTGGAAGGACGGGCAGGTCGCGAACGTCATTCCGGTGGTCGTCGGCACCACGCAGAATCTGATCAACGTCGTCATCAACAACGGCGAGGCCGAACTGCAAGGCATCGAGTTCGAAGGCCAGCTGCAGGTCAATCGCCAGCTCAAGCTCGCGGCGACTCTCGGCTACATCGAATCCGAACTGACGAGCTACGGCTCTGGCAGCACCGGCAACTGCACGGATTGCAACTTCGTGTACGGCAGCTTCGGGGGGGCGATCGGCAACCAATTACCCACCGTACCCAAGCTCACCTACACCCTGACCGCCGAGTGGGCAGACAAGTTCGGTGCCGATCTCGAGTGGTTCGGTCGCTTCGACTTCATGCATCAGGGCAAGAAGTTCACCGACTTCTCGAACGTGACCAAGGTCGGTGACAAGCAGACCGCCAATGCGCGTCTCGGCATTCGCGCCGACAAGTGGAGCGTCGAACTCTTCGGCAACAACATCTTTGACAACGATGTGCTCGAGGCAGCGCTGCTCGGCATCGACGCAACGTCGTTCTTCTACTCTTTCGGACGGTTCGCTCCGCAGAAGAACGAATTGCGCGCCTCGCCGCCGCTGCCGCGCTCTTTCGGCATCCGCGCAACGTACAACTTCTGATCTGACGAGCGCAGAGGGGCCGGATCCGCGAGGGTCCGGCCCCTATTTTTTTGCACGCGGCCGTTCGCCCAGTGACTGCCCGTTCTCACAGTGATTAGGCAGCACGATGGTCTTGGTCAATCGCCGTCCCACTGTAGTAAGAAGAACGTGAGGGGGAGTACTCGTGCCAGATCGGCCGCGAGCTCCCATTTGAAGGACAAAGCCGTCCGACGGCACCGTTGAAATAGGGAGTCACTCAATGTCGAGACTGTTGTCATCTCGCGTGCGCCGCACCGTCGCCGCCATCGTCGCGGTATCTGCCGCACAGCCATTGGTCGCCCAACAAGCGGCTGACGATTCATTCGGACTCGAAGAAATCGTCGTCACGGCGCGCAAGGTCGAGGAAAACCTCATGACCGTGCCGCTTGCGATCACGGCATTCTCCTCGGCGGATATCGAATCTGCGGGCATCAAGCAGCTGAACGATGTCATGCTGATGACCCCGGGCTTCAACTTCGTGAACCAGCAGGGCAGCTCGGGACGCAACGATCGCTCGGCAAGCTCGCTGGTGTTCCGCGGACTGTTCCTCAACCTCAACGTCGGGCTCAACGCAGGCGGCAACCTCTTCATCGACGGCGCGCCGGTGCTCGGCGCACAGCCCCCGGCCATCGTCGAGCTCGGTTCTTGGGACTCGCACGACGTGAGCGCCAGCCTCGAAG
>SXGQ01706956.1_pt1 | contig 11938 bp, 15 predicted proteins | sample 3178371 | NCBI WGS metagenome assembly SXGQ01 (sample SAMN11356859, study PRJNA531348) | freshwater metagenome | isolation source: freshwater sample F1-20 | place: China: Fuxian Lake, Yuxi | collected 2017-12-25 | reverse complement strand
TGCCTGAAAGGGGATGCTCTGGTATTGTATTCATGTGCATTTATATGTTTTTTGGAAGGTTCGCATAGCGGTCTAGTGCGCATCGTTGGAAACGATGTGTGGGGAAACCCACCAGGAGTTCGAATCTCCTACCTTCCGCAATTTCGCACAAATTATCAAATTCCCTTTGTTTTTCTAGGGTATTTAGAGGTTTTAACCGTTTCTTAATTTCGTTTACTGATTTGGAGACTCTTTTTAATGGAAAGAGTGATTTCTCTATGGAAAGACTAAGTATTTTGTCTTTCAACACGAAGTCTGAACCTAGAGTGGAAAGAATCGAGCGTTTTATCTCTGGACTACCTTTTTCAAATTTGAATTTTGCATTCTCTATGAAATCAAACATTCTGTCTCCAGTTTCAATCCACCTGTCTACTCTTTGGCCAGTTTCGTTGAAAAGCTTCTCCAAGCCTTTCTTTTCCTCAAGATACTTTGCTTGTTTCTCAAAGAACTCTTCTGGAGCAATCTCACCAGCAGCTCTCATATCGGTTAGCCTCGGATAGCTTTCCGAGGATGAATTTAATACATTCATCAATATCGTGGGCGTTCTTAGACATGTGGCGTTCCAATGATTGCATCAAATTTACCCCTTTTTAGGGCTTTTTACAATGGCAAAAAATGGCTCTGCTTGAGGGCATTTAACGGATGAGCGACCACTTGCCATAGCTTGACTTTCATGTTCTAGTATGCTATACTTACAATATAAGTTCTTTGAAAGGGTTTAGCTTTTGAAAGGAAGCTGCGGTGTACCCTAACAAATACACCCATAAAGAAAGTTTATGGATACAGCCATTTTCATGGAAGGAATTACCGTACATATACGTGATGGTTTCCTCTCTGTGACCAACCGCATTGTTTTTGGGGAAATAAAGAAAATCCTCAAGGAGAAAGGGTTGCGGATACGCACTTGCGATGAGCAATTGCGTTCAGCAGAAAAGCTTGTGGTAGCGGAGTGTGGTAGAAACATTCGTGTCTGTAATGTGGACTCCTCGAAGTCACTTACGGATGAGGATGTCATCACTTCCCATATGCACATTGCTGTGGTTGGTATATAGTGGTTTGTCCACTCCGTGAAGAAACGGTGGCGTAAGCCTAAAACTTTCAAAGTCGAGGAGACTTTAAAAACCTCCTCAACTTCATTGAGTCCTCAACACATGTTGAAGATATAGAGTTTAGTTCTTTAAAATCTACTTGAATTCGTCATAGCAGAAAGCAACTCACTATTGTGGGCTTCCTCCTGCTATGACGAAACCATGTTGGCCAAGTCTTCTAGCACAAATAATCGGCCCACCTTAAAAAAGCGACGCCACAGTAGAAGGACTAGTTATGAAGAATACAGCTACCCTCGGTCAAATCCAGAAAATTCTGACACTTCTCGAAGGTGTTCCCTCCGAGATAGTCCAGATAGCTTTTGAGAACGGCACCTTGGCGGAAGCCATTCAAGGCAAGACACGCCAAGTACGACTGAAGAATGACTGGAGGCTTGTAAGCCTCACAATGCGGCCTGAGGATATTTTGGTCACCCGACCTCATCAGCCTGACACTTACCATTCTGTAGCAGGTAAAAAAGGTAAGTATCAGGTTCGCGTCTGGAAAGGCACACATGGAGACTACATATCGCTAGGTCATTTGAGTGAAGAGGGGGGCCAGCTTCTCTTCGAGACATACGAGAATATTCCTCAAACCTCAGCTACACATCCTACCTATGAAGGTGAGATGAACGAAGAGATGTTCCCTGGCTATGAATGGGAAAAAGAGACATTGGAAATTGGAGGTGGTCTCGATGTTTTCACCCTTCGGTGCATGCGGAACGGGTTCTAGCAAACAAGAAACCAAACGCTTTGAAGATACGCGTATAACTTCAACCCAGACAATTCGGTCTGGGTTTTATCGTATATGGTTATTACCACCTTTTTACAATATCGAATTTAGTGTAATCTGAGAGTATTAACGAAGTTCGAACTTTGTCCAATACACACAGCAGAAAGAAACTTTTGTTGTGGGCTTTGCTGTGCTGTTTTTTGCTCGCTCGGATGTAATAAATCCCTGGATTACATTCATAAGATGTTCAGTAAATCAATTTGCATTAAAACATCGGCTGGAATACAATTAACTCAATACAAGATTGATGTACTAAGAAATGGGTGAGGTACATCTGTTATTTCAAATATCTTCTTATACTATATCTCAGGGATGTAAGTTTTTCGTGATGAAACCGTTCACCATAACAGAATTTAAGGTAATTATTGGTAAGGGAAGGAGGATAAAAATGGTAACAACTAAAAAAGAAAATCCGCCTTGTGCCCATCGAGTACATATGGCGGATTCATTTTTTAATAAAGACCTCAGTGTACACTATCTGGAAAATCATCAGTATCATTTTCTTCAAGATAATCATTAAGATACGGTGAAACGAAAAGAGCGACAATAGAGATCCCAGCAAAGACTAGCATCCACTTGAAAAATATAAGTATCGGCCCAGGAAATACAAATACTCCTATAGCCAGAAGCACCGTAAGAATATGCCAAGGAAGCACTCTTTCTTCTCCCCCGTCTTCATCTCCCACAGTAAGCCATTTAGGCCATATCTCTCTTTTCAAAAACTGAGGAACGAGTGAGTCCATCTTGGCTGTATATATCTTGCCCCAGTCTTTTTCATAATACTTGTCTGTAAGGTAGGCAATGTAAGCACATGCTGTAAAAACGATACAGGCATCGATCGCATGCAGAACACTGCATAGCAGAAAAATCGAGGATTTGAATAGGGCGATCAAAACCGCAACCGCCTCAGAAAACTTACTCTTGAAAGTAACACTTCTACGGAAACATTGGACATGCATAAAGATACCGGAGTTGATGGTTTAACTTCTGTATATAAAATAGTCTAGTTTGATATGAAAGTCAACAAAATGACTGTTGTGATGTAATTGTATCCTTTGCACAAACTTTTTTCGAGAGCTAATTTTGAATGAGGAGTGAATACGTCTGGTATTGTAGTAGTGAATATATCTTCCAATTGCTTCTGTCAGCATTTCAATACTCTCGTGGCCTGAAGGTTTACCGAACTCCAATTAATGAGGTTTTGGTTCCGTATTTAGGTATCCTATGCTGTATTTCAGGTTTAATGCCAAACAAAGCCATGACACGCAGGGCTCGATTCTTTCCAATGTCCAAGTTGATTGCAATGCGTTTGTGTCCATATGCAGGACGTTCCTCTAGAGTTTGTAATATCTTTTCTTCTTTGCATGAGAAATTAGAAAAATGAAAAACACTGCCAAAAGCTAGTTGGAAGTGTTTTCAGTGATTCATAAGTGAAGTCTGGAACCAATTTCATCTCAAACTTTCTTTGACTTCAGCTATTACTTTCTTGAATTGATCTTTGTTGAATGGTTTCATCAGGGAAAATTTACATCCCTGAGATATAGAGTTTTCGACATGTTCACCATTTGCTGAGATGGAGATCATGATACATTCAGGGAATTTATCCCGAGCTTTTTCTATTGATCCGTTCGTCGTACTTCCATCAGTTAGATCCCCATCCCAGAGTATGAGATCTGGCCAATCAGTAATAGAATCATCTATTTTCTGATCGATTTCTTTTACTGATATGAAAACTGTAATCAAGCTAGTAGGGAATTCTTTTTCCAGAAAGAGACAAAGAAAATTGCTGATAGACTGAGAATCTTCCACAACGAAAATGCTTTTTATTTCCTTTTTCATATTTGATCCATTGAGTTTTTTGGTTTTTGTTTGTACAGCTCAAAAAACCATAACATAAGTTATGTAAAATAGCAAATGATATGTAAAATGATAATAGTACTTACCCAGTCCTAACTTTCAGCTTTGATTGTCTTTTTCTGTCGAGCTTTGGCAATTTTAATATAAGCAAACCATGTTTCTCTATAGCTTCTGCATCGTCTACATCGATTTCTTCTGGCAGGGTAATAGATCTAGAAAATGATCCCCAATATAGCTCTCGCACAAAATAATCATCTTCTTTTGTAGTGCGGTCTTCCTCACGCTTACCGTGTATTGTTACCATGTCCCTAGTAATGGAAATATCAAGATCCTCGGGTCGAACTCCAGCTATCATGGCTTTTATTGTTATCATATCTGGGCCTTGATAGACATCCACAGTAAGCTCTCCATCATTGTCATTTTCTTCATAGATAGATGCGCTTTCTTTTTGGATTTCATTTTCATCTTTATTATCATCCATGCGTATGGTTCCGGTAAGTCTTTCAAAAAATGATTTTTTTTCTTTTGCCATTGTATTTTATTATAAAGTGCTGTGATTATTATTCTGACTATTGTACTGATTATTAATAGTTTTAACTTCTTCAAAAAGCATAATGAGTATGACTACCGCTACCCACACTAAGCCAAAAACTTTTAGTGTATTCGTTACCGTTTCATTAATTATAGACAAATTAAAGCCAGCATGCAATACGATGGCGAGGATAACTCCGATAATAAGTGATAATACCTTTGTCAATCGACTTTTATAGAAAGTAATACCAATCATAAACCCTATAATAGCAGAGCTTACAACATGCACTAACGTTGCACCAACAAAGCGCATATTACCAGTTATTATACCCTTTGCTATTTCTCCATTTTCAAGTGGTGAAAGTATAAAAAGTGCGTTTTCAAGAGCAGCGAAACCTAGAGCAACGGTAATGCAGTAAATCATCGCATCAATCGGTTCATCCATATATCGCGATCGTAAGGCTATTATGGCAACAACTATGAATTTGCATATTTCCTCAATACTTGCCCAAGCTATGTATTTATATTTTTCATCAATTATCAATTCGGATGCGTATTTTTCTAGAACAATAGCTACTATCACTACCAACATTCCTCCGATAAATGACATTGTGATAAGAGATCTGGGTTCTGGATGTAGATTATCCTCACGAAGCCAGAAATACAGCCAGAGTAGGGTAGGGAGTAATCCTGCAAGAAGAGCATATACTATATTCATATGTATATTATAACTTGTTAGTAGTGTTATATGTAAGTATTGACATTAGTAGTGTTATATGATAGGGTGCTAAGCAGTACGGGTAGAAAATTCAGTCAACAAAAAACAAAGTAGGGTGTATATGAACATTAAAAAAATCAGTTCGGCGGTTCTCTTGGTGGCGGTCTGGACTTTTCTCTTGGGCGCGTTTTGGAATGCGTCTGGAGCGGAGTTCAAGGTCAAAGAGGAGTCTTACAACATTCAAGCCTACTGGGCTATGGGTCCGGTGAGGAGTAATCCTTACTGGGAGACATGGGCTAATAGGATTGTTAGGAGTCTATATGACGATCTAACGATTTCCAGGACGGTGGATATTGGGCACAGTCTCTTGCCAGAGTACATCATTCAGAAAGCCGGAAAGCTAGATCAGAATCAGCTATGGATGGTGTTCAGGATTACCAAGAAACCAGGTGGTCCTCAAATCAGTATGAGCCAGACACGCTTTTCTGGAAAGTCATCCGATGCGGGCAACTCTCTCAAGTCCTCGGTGGACTGGGGAGATGGGGACTATGTCTATTCTCCTCAAGTCATCGGTGTTGTCTGGGATAAGGCTGGTGAGAGAGTTAATGACAAACTCATCAAGTCTGGAAGTGGGAAAGTTCTGGTGGATGAGATAGTAGGAGTGGGGCTTCAAACGCCCTACTACACTTATTCCAATGACGTTGAACAACTTCGAGCATTGGACTATGTGGAGAGGCTGAAGCTCTCCGTAGTTCAGTCAATGGAAGTTCTATCTGCCGACAGAACGACCATGGTCGCCTCGGCGACTAGAACTATCGGTTATGGGATTTCATCACCACCCAAACCAGTCATTGGTTGGGAAATCCTTAATGGTGACATGGTTGTCACCTATCAGGTCGTTGGAGGGTTGACTGGGGTCATACAGTCCTCTGATCAGATCGGTCTTCAGGCCGACTGGATCACCGAGGCTAGTGTAAATGGTCTCGGGAACATCAAGCGGCCTAGCAAAATCGGCAATAAGTTTTTCAGAATCACTCTCATTCCGTAATAGGAATAAGGAGTGAACATAACAGCATTTTTGATAGCAATATCAGAAATGTCTGTTTTTTTATATATTTTCCTATATGTGCATATAGAGTGTTCCGTCTATTGACATTTTAATATAAAAATGATAGGGTATCGTGGATAAGAAAGAAATTATAAATAGAGTATTTCTTACAAAACATATGAAAATAAATATCAATAAAATATCAATTATAAGCATTATTATAGCGGTATTTGCTATACCTACTTCTTTTGCCTTTGCAGAATCACAGGCTATTTGGGAACAGGGTTTGAGCGCAAATGTGAATACAGCAACTCCTGCTGTCTCAGGTCAAAATGTAAGTGGAGCATCTGTTGCAAACGATGCTATGCCTACTGTTTCAGGACAAAATGTTAGCGGAGCAAGTACTGCGACAGTTATAAATATTCCTTCAGTATCAGGTCAAAATGTAAGCGGAGCATCTGTGGCTATACCAGTTCCGGCTGTTTCTGGTCAGAATATAAGTGGTGCAACAAAGATTGAAAATACATCAAGCAACAATAGTTCTAACCCTAATTCAAATTCCGGATCAAGCTCAAGCGGAGGAAGCTCTGGAGGTCATAGAGCTAGAATATCATCTACTGTCACAGCTGACTGTTCTTATATAAACTCTTATATAAAGATAGAAGCAAAGAATGATGTAAATGAAATAGTGAAGCTACAAACTTTCCTCAAGAATAATGAGAAAATGAATGTGGATGTGAATGGAATATACGATATAAAGACCATTGAAGCTGTAAAGGCTTTCCAAACAAAATATGCAAATGATATTCTTACTCCATGGGGAATGAAAAGTCCTAGCGGAAATGTATTCTACACTACCAAAAAGAAGATAAATGAGTTGATTTGTAATAAAAATCTTTCACTTACTTCAACAGAACTTGCGCAAATAGATGCCTATAAGAAAAGAATCAATGAAAAAGCAGAAGTTAATTCAAATGATTCAAAGTCTATTATAGAAAAAGACACAAAGAATACTGCTCAAACAGCAACCGTAGCGAATACTTCATTTTTCGGAAAAACTTGGAAATTCGTAAAGTGGTTGTTCGGATACTAATCTCCGAAATACTCTATTTATTAAAGGGATAAATTTCCTTTAGCGACAAAGCCCGCATCTCGGGCTTTTGTCGTATTTGGGGAAAGCGCGCCTGCAAGAGCAATCATTAAAGCATTATCTCCGGTCAGTCCTGTCTCTGGGAGATAGAGAGGAATAGAATACTGATTCGCAAGATTTTTAAACGCTTCCCGAATATGCTTATTTGCTATCACTCCACCGCCGACTATAAGCGTATGGACCTCATTTTCTTCTAGTGCAAGGGAAGTTTTTGATATAAGAACTTCAGTCACAGAATCTTCAAATTCCCTAGCTATATCTTTTTTAATTTCATATGTGATTTCATGACCATTATCTATGATACTTTTCAAGGTATAAAGCACGGCAGTCTTCAGTCCGGAAAAAGAGAAAGTAAGGTTTTTCGAATGTATCATAGGGCGTGGCAAGGTGATACTTTTCGGTAGATTTTCTTTTCTTGCAATTTCAGCGAGACGCGAAATTTCAGGACCTCCGGGATAGGGAAGATTGAGCATGCGAGCTACTTTGTCAAATGCTTCACCAATAGCATCATCTACTGTACTTCCTAATATTTCATATTTTCCTATTTCCTCCACTTTTACTATTTCTGTATGACCTCCGCTTATGAGTACGGCAATGACAGGTAATTTTATTGATTTTAATTCTTTAAATTCAGTGCCGGCTTTTGAATCCTGTAAAAGCGATGCAACAATATGACCTTCCATATGATTTATCGGTATTACTGGTATATCGAGTTTCCCTGCTAATTCCTTTGCAAATACTATACCCGTCCATAGTGCCGGTTCCAGTCCGGGACCCTGTGTTACGACTATTTGCTGTATTCTATTTTCATCAATTCCTGCGTCTTCCAGTATCTTTTCATAGAGTATCGGTAAATTCTTCATATGTTCTCTTTTGGCAAGAATGGGAAAAACTCCGCCGTATTCGCGGTGAAGGTCTATTTGAGAATGCACGATATTTGCAAGGACTTTGTATTTCAAATTATTCTTTAATCCAGATTCGCCAAAAACTCCGATATCTTGAGTCTCCAATATGCATAATGCGGTTTCATCACAACTTGTTTCTATTCCTAAAGTTATCATTTTATTTTTTGTGCGCGATAGAGGACTCGAACCTCTGACCCTGAGAACGTCAATCCCATGCTCTACCAACTGAGCTAATCGCGCATAATCTCACTTAACTACCAAGACAGCTAATCGCGTATAAAATACTATATCAAAATTGCTTGAAAAGTACACCAAGAAGCGTGACTATTCCAAGCACTATCATTATTATCGCAAACCATTTATTTATTTTCAAAATATGTTCATGACTTATCTTATGAGCCAGTCTATCAGTAAGCTTTGTAAGCAATAGCCACCAAGCGCATGAACCGAGGAATACTCCAATGACAAAAGCCATAGATATAGTTGGGCTATGACCGATTTTATTGCTAATATTTGCAAAAGCTAGGAAAAGTATAAAGGTAGAAAGGGGATTGGTGATAGTTAGTACAAGGGCTGATAAATATTCCTCAATATGACGAAGCGATGAATCACTTTTCTTTATTTGAGTGTTTTTTGTTTTTGAAATTAAGGCCATAATACCAAGAAAAACAATGAGTGAACCGCCAATTATTTTCAAAAAACTTTGATTGTTATTTATAAATGTATATATAAAACTGATACTGAAAGCTCCGATAGAGGCAAGCAGTGCATCAGCAGTGGCTGCGCCGAGTCCAGATATCAGTCCTGATACGCGGTTGTTTGCAAGTGTTCTCTGTATACATATAAGTCCTATAGGACCGACGGGAACAGCGATAGCAAAACCGACAATCACTCCCCATATTATACTGATCATGTACTCCATATGGCTTTAGATTATAACATAGGCAAGGTTATATTTAATATCGAAGTCATTGTTATTTATGCAAAATGTGTTAATATTTTTTCTGTAAGCGTTCGTGTAAAAGAGGCCCTATCGTCTAACGGTTAGGACAACAGGTTTTCAATCTGTTAACCAGGGTTCGACTCCCTGTAGGGTCATGCAAAAAAGAAAAAACCGGTAAGGCTGGTTTTTCTGTTCTAACAACTATGAAATCCTATTTGAAGCGCTATAAAACCAAAATAATTCTCATTGTGATGATTATTATCATTTGCTCTTTCGGCGCGTATTTTTCAAATAATTCTCGAGTATATAGAGTAAAACTTCCTGACTTAGACCTTCGTGAAAGTTACAAAGTCGTAAAGATCATAGACGGTGATACCTTTGATATAAAAGTAGGTAAGCAGAGCGTGAGAGTGCGCATGCTCGGTGTGGATGCACCAGAAACTCTTAACCCCCACAAAGCTGTACAATGCTACGGCAAAGAAGCGTCAAAGAAAACTGAAGAACTTCTCATAAAGAACAGTGTTAGGCTTGCGACCGATTCTACTCAGGGCATCACAGACAAATACAATCGCATTCTCGCCTATGTAATCAGAGATGATGGAATACTCATCAATCAATATTTACTTGAGAATGGTTATGTTCGTGAATATACATACAGAGAGGTGTATGAAAAGCAAAAAGAATTCAAAGAATTTGAAAGGGAAGCAAAAGAAGGCAGAAAAGGGTTGTGGGGTGGGGTTTGTAAGGGGGATAAAAGAGAAACTAAAACTTGAAAAAAAGGCTTTTTTAAGGTATTTTGTAGATGCATTATAAATATTGCCAGATCGTCTAAAGGTAGGACACTGCTCTCTGAAAGCAGGAATTTTGGTTCGATTCCAAGTCTGGCAGCAATTTCGCAGAAATCTAACACTTGAAATAGGGTCGATTCAATTTTTCATAGCTATCTATTTGCGTACTATAAAGCATTGCGCATAGACTCTTGTTGTTTTTATAAAAGTCTTAGATTGGTTCAATCTATTTTTCTGAAAATATCTTTATTCTCATTTCCCGATACTTCAAGCACTGCCCATGCGCCCTTGTTCATCCTTGCAAGCGCATGATCGACAAGTAGATATTTACCAGGAACATCAACGGTGAATTCTACAATACTTGCGCCACCTGGGAGAACAGCAGTTGCTTGAGTATTATGCTCAAGCGCTCCACCAATACTAGCGTTGGGATATACTGTATCAAATATTTCACCAATAACATGAAAAGATGATATTAGATTTACTCCGCCATTGCCTACATACATGCGGATTTTATCACCAACCTCTGCTCGCATTCGCGGTATTGTTTCTATACGACCATTGAAAGTTATATAATTTGGCAATCCATCCAAGAGCGCATTAGAATCAAATGGTACAAGTCCCTTTTTACCAATTTGTCCCATGGTATATAATTCACCTTGCATAACATAAAATTCTTTATCAACTTCTGTAAACCCTTCTTTGGGATCAACCAAAATCATACCGTATTGTCCATGTGAGTTATGAGTTGAAACATTTGGCATCGCGCAATGATATACATAAAGCCCTGGCGCTAGAGCTTTCCATCTGAATGTTTTTGTTTCTCCTGGTGCTACATGAGTAACTGTTGCTCCACCTCCAGGTCCTGTGACTGCGTGCAGATCTATATTGTGATCATGAAGGCTTGATGAATCGTTTGTTAATGCGACCTCAACCATATCACCCTCGCGCACACGAAGCATTGGTCCTGGAACTTGTTTATTATATGTCCAGTAATTGAAATAGATTCCTGGTGATATTTCTGATATAACCTCTTGCGCTGTCAAACTAATACGCACGATACCATCCCCATCAGGCGCTTGCGGTTCACTGGGAACGGCTAATGGATTTGCGCTGATATCTACAACTTTTTCAAAGCGATTTTTATGGCGAAAAAAATCTAAGATTTTTGCAAATGGTATTGATGGAGGAAGTCCGCCAGGAGCATGAGAGTGCATAAATACTGGCATTGCAAAATCAGGTGAATATGTTCTATTTGCCAGCAATCCTGTAAAAAATGCGACTACTATAAGAGTGATCGGCACATAGAGCCATTTCTTTTTAAAAATAGAATGGAAATGACCTTGTTTCCATATATGTCGCACAATTACAACAAAAGCTACAAGACCTACTATCGCAGATATGATTTCAAGAATAAGATATTTGAACATATACAATGTATTATATCACCTTATTTCTTCCACTTCCAAAACTCTCCCCATTCTCGCAGGAAATCCGATGAGCTCCAGTCTTTCCTGTGACCGACTCCCGAAATAATCTTTGTGCCGTTTTTCTCACAGGTTTTCCACTCTGGTATGCTCTTTTCATCTATTCTGTCTCCGCCCTTGGTGAAGATATGAGGCTTCAGTTTGTCAAGTGCAACAGATACAGTATGATCATTCTCGATTTCAAAGGGAATAACATAGTCCACTCCCTTTACATAGGAGACTATATGACATCGTGTTTTAAGATCCATAAAAGGCTTGCCTTTTTTCTTCAGCAAGAAATCATCACCGTTTACTATGACTATCACAGTGTTTCCATGCGACTTTGACTGATGAATGCAGGATACATGTCCTGGATGTATAGGGTCAAAGCCTCCCGATGTTGCTACTATTATACCGAGACTATCCCGTATCGCCTCGAACTCCTCAAATGAAATTATTTTTGCTGGATTCATATTACAGTGTAGTCAATTATATCTTATTCCATATTTACTTCAATAATTTCCGTAAAATAGGTTCCACTTTATCAGCAATAATTATGTAACCTGTATTATACAGATACTTTTATTTGGTCTGCATTTATGGCATAATTATACC
>SXGQ01085985.1_pt1 | contig 11939 bp, 8 predicted proteins | sample 3178371 | NCBI WGS metagenome assembly SXGQ01 (sample SAMN11356859, study PRJNA531348) | freshwater metagenome | isolation source: freshwater sample F1-20 | place: China: Fuxian Lake, Yuxi | collected 2017-12-25 | reverse complement strand
TGGTCGACATGGGCCATCGCCACCCGGCACGCAGTGACCAGCTCGCTGGGACCGGGCGATGTGACCTTTCTTCGCTTTGCGGTGTCTGGCCTGCTGTTGCTGCCCGTCCTCTGGCTCGGCCGCCATCAACTGCGGGGCGTTCGCCCCTTGCTTCTGTTGGCCATGGTGACGGGGGCGGGTGCTCCCTTCATGCTGTCGACGTCCACCGGCATGCAGTTCGCGCCGGCGTCACACGTCGCCACGCTGATGATCGGCACCATGCCGGTGTTCGTGGCCATTCTTTCGTCCACCCTCTATGGGCAGCATCTGTCTCGCACGCAGGTGTACGGCATGGTGCTGGTGCTGATGGGCATCGTGTTCATTGGCGGCCACTCCGTGGTGTTCAACCGGCAGGCCGGCGAGTGGCGCGGAGACGCCCTGTTCTTGTTTGCCGGATTCCTTTTCGCCGCATACACCGTTGCGCAGCGGAACTCGGGCGTCTCCCCCTGGGTGGCGACAGCCCTCGTCAACGTGGTCTCCGCTGCCGTGTTCACCCCTGTTTACCTGCTGTGGATGACGCCGAAGCTGGCCCAGGCCCCCATGCAGGAAGTGATCACCCAGGTGGCCGCCCAGGGCATCGCGGTGTCCATCCTGGCGCTCTGGCTATTCTCGGAGGCCGTGAAGCGCCTGGGCGCCACGCGTGCCGCGGTGATCGGAGCCCTGTGCCCCGCACTCACCGCCGTGCTCGGCATCTTCCTGATCCGGGAGATCCCGTCGATCGCGACCCTGGCCGGCGTGACCGCGGTGATGCTGGGCGTGCTGACCGTGGTCTTCAATCAACCACGTACTTGAGCGGGTGCTACAAGCCGCGCGCTTGAGTCACCGCCTGAAGATCCGTTGTCAATCCACGGCCATCAAACGCGCATCGAGCTCGCTGCCTCCCCACACGGACACCTCTCCAGCAATTCGGACACCAGTCCCCCGCGCGGCGTCGTAGTCGACAAAGATTTCGCTGCGTCGGCCCATGTCTTCGCCCTGGATGATGCGCAGTGATCCGCTGCGCTTGATACCGAGATCACGCAAGTAGCCAGCCAGCGCAGCAGCGGCCGCGCCGGTAGCCGGATCTTCGTACACCCCACCCGCGGCGAAAGGGTTCCGCGCATGAAACACATCATCGCTTTCGCGGTACACGAGGGTCACGGTGGCGAGATCAAGCTCCCGTTTGACCTGCAGCAACTCGCTGAACGCATACCCCATGTGCGAGAGCCGACGCCTGGACCGCAGGGCGATGAGCGCGTGATTGGCACCAGCGTTCATCAAGCGCGGTGGCAGTCCCGCGTCCAGCTCGTCTGCTGCCAGGCCAAAGCAGTCGCGCAGGCGTTCGACATGCAATGGTGCCAGTTCACGGGTGAACGTACGGGGCGACACAAACCGCGCCATCCATCCCGCATTGGACATGGAGGCCACCACAGGGACATTGGCGAGGTTGGTCTTCAGGTCGTACTGCCCCACGCCGTGGTTGAGTCCCAGAATGGCGCCGGCTGCGATCGTGGCATGACCGCAGAAGGGAATCTCGATCTCCGGTGCAAAGTAGCGCACTCGCCATGAGCCTCCCTCCGGATGGAGGAACGCGACCTCGGAGTAGCCGACATCCCGCGCCAAGGCTTGCATGGTCGATTCGGAAAGCGCCCTGCTGCATATGGCCACGCCGGCCGGGTTGCCACCTTTGCCACCTGATGAGAACGCCGCTGCACGATAGAGCTTCATGGCCTGAGTCCGGTAATTCGCGGAATGTTGCCCGCGGATCGCAGCTCAGCGCTGAAACCTTGTCCTCCTGCTGGTTGGGATGTTCGTTGCACAGGCTGCGCCACGAAGTCAGCATGGGATGAAATGCAACAGCGACAAACGTCGCCGGATTTGTACAAAACCGCGGAGAACACTGCCGAGATTCAGCGCCAGGACACACAGACGTCATGAGCGAAGTTGCATCGTTGCTTGCCATCGGCGTCGCCCTGCTCATCGGAGCCGCCAGCCCAGGACCCAGTTTCATCATGGTCGTGCAGTCAGCAGCGTCGTGTGGCCGGCGTGCCGGCTTGCAAGCGGCGCTGGGCATGGGACTGGGTGGCCTGATCTTCGCGGTCGTCGCTCTGCTCGGGCTGAGTACAACACTCGTCGCAGCGCCAAAGGTCTTCGCCGCGTTGAAGCTGGCAGGAGCGGCCTACCTCGGCTATCTCGCGATCCGGCTTTGGCGAGGCGCCAATCAGCCGCTGGAGGTTCAAAACATCTTGTCGACCGGACGCTCGACTGCGTCGCCGCGACACTTTTTGCTTGGCTTCTTCACCCAGATCAGCAACCCCAAGACCGCCATCGTCTACGCCAGCGTCTTTGCGACGCTGCTTCCCCCCTCGCCAGACATCGAGTTCCACCTTCTGGTGGCCATACTAGTCTTTACCATCGAGGCAGGCTGGTACGCGACAGTCGCATTGATTCTCTCGTCTGACGGCGCTCAGGCTGTCTATGTGCGCTGCAAATTGTGGATTGACAGGCTGTCTGGAGTCACGATGGGCTTATTGGCGGCGAGGCTGGCAGGGTCGGTGATCGGGAACGACCGATGAAGACTGAATGCGGCCGCTCGGCTCCAGCGTGCGGGATGACCGGTCGTGCCGCTTGCGGATACTCCGGAAGACTGACCGCTGCGCACGCGGCCGACGGCTGATGTCGACGAACAACTGGCGTTTAGTCCTGCCTGCATTCAAGGCCTCGGCAGCATGAACCGCTTGCCCCAAGCCACCTCATCGCGCGGTGCAGGCCGCAAGCGGGCAAGTCAGTAAACCTGCCAGTGGCCGCGCTGAGGTCCGACTCCGGTCCAGTTCACCGACTTTCGTCGGCGCCGTCGCGTGGCGTCGGAGCGGTACGAGCGTGGGGCTGCACCGTGGTTATCGCCGCGAGATCGGTACACTGCCCCCACTGGAACAAAACTCGCGCGTCTTGCATGTACAAGGGAACCGACACACCCATCGAGCCGGCCCCGCACTCCGAATCCGAAGTTGCCCACCGGTTGCTGCTCGATCGAGGTGACATCCCCGTCGTCGACCTCGCGAAGATCGGACTGCGGGAGGGACAGAGCTCACTTCCGATCTACCGCGTCCACCGCTGGTTCGCGCGTCGCCTGGGATCGCAGTTTCGAGCACTGTTGACTGCTGCGGCGCTGCCGGCAACAGCTTCCACCGATGACTTTTGGGCGCTGTTTGAAGGTGCGCCGGACCTCTCCGGCAAGACGATCCTGGATCCGTTCACTGGGGGGGGCACCTCGCTAGTGGAAGCAGCCCGAGTCGGAGCCGACGTCGTAGGGTACGAAATCGACCCAATTGCGTCAATGATCACAAGCTTCGAACTAAATGCCAGGAATCTCCAGCCTTCCCGGCACTCCTACCAGCAGCTGGTGGAGGACCTATCCGCGTTCTTCGCCGCATATCACACCACGACGGTCAATGGCACACAGAGCTCGGTCCTGTACCACTTCTGGGTCGAGTTGTTCCAGTGCGCGGCGTGCGGCGTTTCGTTCGATTTGCATCCGACCTTCCAGCTCGCGAAGGACGCGGTGCGCGGAATACAGTGGGTTCACTGTTCCTCGTGCGATCGTGTCCACGAAGTTCCGGCGTCGCGCCAGGTAGTCTCCTGCGCGTGCGGGGTCAAGACCCGAATCAACGACGGTAACTACTTGCGCGGCGCCTGTGTCTGCCCGAAGTGCGGCCACAGCGAGCCACACTCGGTCTCCGGCCGAGCGGCGCCGCGCTACCGACTCTTCGCACAGGAGTACTTTGCGGGATCCGGATCCGACCGCCACCGAGCATTCAAGGCGGCCGACGATGAGGACCGGGCACGCTTCAAGCTGGCCGCCGACGCACTCGCCCGGTTCGAGCGTGAATTCGGCCTCGTCGGGCCTGAGCGACTCATTCCCACCATTGGTCGCAGCGACTCGCGGCCGATGATCAACGGAATCGTCAACTATCGGCAGCTCTTCAACGACAGGCAGCGCCTGCATCTCGGCGTCCTGGCCAAGCGAATCGCCGCCGAGAAGGACACCGACCTAAAGAAGGTGCTCGAACTAGCCTTCAGCGAGCACCTGACAACGAACTCAATGTACACGAGCTATGCCGCCGGGTACCGTCGAACGAGCGCGATGTTTGCCATGCACGGCTTTCGGCACATCGTCCGCCCAGTCGAGGTCAACCCGTGGCTCGCTGGCAAAGGGCGAGGGACGTTTCCAAACGTGGCGTCCAAGGTGCTGCGAGCGTTGGACTACGCCCGCGCGCCTCACTTCTACGTTCGCGGCGGTCTCAGCGAGCCGGAGCCACTGCAGCCGAAGCGACGGTGCACAAGCCGCATCTACAACAAGTCCTCCGAGTCGATGTCTGAGGTGGAGGCTCACACCATCGACTTGGTACTTACGGACCCACCGTACTTCGACAACGTCAGCTATTCCGAACTGTCCGACTTCTACCTCGCGTGGGCGCAATACCTGGGCTCTGCGCCGGCCGGATATAGGAGAGCTTCGCGCAGCGCTCCGATGAGGGAGTCGCTCGCCGTAGTGAGCGGCGACGAGGTGTCGCGATGCAAGTTTGCTGATCAACTGACCCGGATCCTCCGCGAGGTGCACCGGGTGCTGAAGATCGACGGCCGATTGGTGTTCACTTACCATCACACCTCGTCAGAGGCTTGGCTGCTGCTTACCCAGGCCATCATTGCCTCCGGATTCACAGTCGTGAGAACGTTTCCGATGCGCGGTGAAGGACAAGGCGGGCTGCATAGCTACGAAGGTACGCTCCGCTGGGACGCGGTCTTGGTCCTGCAGCCCGTCAAGACGCCCCGAGGGTCGACTGCGGTAAGCGCAAGAGCCGTGGAGCAGGCGACCGAATCGATGGCTTCATGGTGGGAAGACCTAAGTAGGCACGAGGCAGTGGGTTTCCGGGTTCCTGATGCGCGAAACTTCTTGCGCGCGCTGCTCTGTGCTAATGCGACGACTGCTCTTGTCGACAGCCGAGGTTCGAGAAGAATGGAACTCTCGGAGGCGCTCGACATGGCAGGGAAATGGGAGCCTCCGAATGGGAATACTCAACAAGAGCGTGGTCGCGCTCACGTTCAAGTTCGACTGCGACCGATTCCTCCGATATCGGCTGGCCACGAAGGCGGAGCAAAGGGGAAGGCCCGCGGTTCCAAACGCCAATGAGGAGCGGGGTAGTCGCCCCGGCATCCAACTGGTTACCGCTCAAGGCCGCGTCTGGGAGGCTCAGTGCTTCGACGACATCTGCGAAGTCGCGAAAGGTCGAGTGGCGGCCTCCAAGAGCAGAGACGTCGACGAAGAACTCCGGATCGCCACCTTCCAGCCGATCAAGGCGCTTGACGCTCTGCTGAAGAAGTCGGCTCCGCCAGAGTTCATCGTCGAGGCCGAATTCCAGGTGCCGGGCTCACTAAGTCCGTCGCTGAAAGCTGCGGTCGACTCGCGCAAATTAGAGGAGGCCAGCGCTAGGCCGGACCTGCTGTGGGTGCGTCCCTATGACGCCCAGGTGCCACTCATCAATCCGACCAAGAAGCCAAGAACTGTCCTGCATGTCATCGACGTCAAGCTAGCCGCAGAGCCGGCGCTTCGGCACTTTGTCGAGGTTACTTTTTACGCCTTCGGCCTTCAGACCTGGCTGGAGGAGCAAGGGCTGGACGATCTGTACGGCGTGTCCGCGGAAGGCCGCGTCTGGCCGGGGACCCACACGGCCGGAGCCTTCAAGGAGCTGGTCCAGCGGCACAAGGCGAGCGGACTCGCAGACCCCGTCGCGAAAGCCTTACTCGAAACGACGAAGGCGGTACCCTACGAGGTGTATCGCCCTCGCCTCCGGCAGTTCCTCGAGGAACGTCTGCCACGTGTTCTCGCTTACAAGCCGTTGGAGGCCCCTTGGCACGTCTCTGGCAATTGCCAGCTGTGCGACTTCCTCCACCACTGCCGAGAGGAGGCAGTCCGGCCTGACGTGGACCACCTGTCGCAGATGCCGGACCTGACTGCCGGCCAAGCCCAGGTGCTGCGGGAAGCGGGCATCGCAAAGTTCAGCGAGCTATCCACCGAGCTCCGTGCGAATGGGCCGAAGTGGCAAGCCGCGAAGAGCCAGAGTCAGCGGCTGAAGTCGCTTGAGCGGGCCTTCGTGGCGCGTGCAGAGGCCGTCGCCACCTGCAAGGCGATTCCTGTGGCAGGACGCAAGGCGGCGGCTATGCCCTCCTTCGCGCACATGAGCATCTTCCTGACAGCGCATTTCGATCCCGGAACCGGCATCACGTTCGCGCTCGGTCTGCGCAAGGTGTACTTCAGGACCAAGGGAGCGAAGCCGGAGGTCGAGGACTTGACGCTTCTGATCGACTCGGCCGGCGACGGCATGAGTTCCAGAAGCGAGAGGCTGCGCCTCATCGAGCTTTGCAGGCGCCTGCAGTCCTGGCTGACGGAACTGGACAACACGAACAAGCTGTTCGACGAGGACTTCCAGAAACATACGGTCCAGTTCTACGTCTGGGACCAACTCGAAGCGCGCCACGTAGCAAGGATTCTAGCTAGGCACATCGAAGACGAGGCCGTCGCGGAGATCGCTGTCTTCCTGATCCGCGTGTTCCCTCTCGAAGGAGATCTGGCCGCACCTGAGGACTTCAGGACGCAGCCCGTCACGATCGTCAAGAGGATCGTGCAGAGTCTTGTCGGCCTGCCCGTTCGCTTTGGATACACGCTATGGGACGCGAAGCGCTGGCTCGCGCCGTTCATCAACGAAGAAGGCAAGCACATCATGGTGCGCCCACCGTATGGTTTCCGCACGGAACTGAGCGACCAGATCCCCTTCGAGCGCGCCTACGAGTTGTGGCAGGACAAGACCCTGCTGCGCAAAAACAGTCTGGTCGACGGGTTCAACAAGGGAGAGCCGTTCAGTCGCGGCGAGCTGAGTGATCTTCTCCGCAAAGTGACCAGCATGCACCTCAGTGCGGTCCACGACGTCGTTGTTGGCCTGCAGAAGGACTATCGGAAGCAGTTGCTTCTGCGAAAGGAACCCTTCAGCCTCAAGCCACCCAAAGAGTTCAACCTGCCGACTGCTTCGGCGCAGATGATCGTGTTCTCGCAGCTCAATGCGATCGCGGACGATCTGGAGAACATGCACGTTCTTGCGCTCCCGATCGAGGAGCGCGAAGCGAACTTCCACTCGATTCGCGGCATCACGGTCGCCGACGGCGTACCCTGCATTGAGGAGGTCATGGCTGCTGTGTCAGCAGACCCGCGGTACGCGCCGGAGCTGAGAAAGGGGACCAAGCAGGCCCTGCCGTTCACATTCTCGGACGACTCACGGGATACGCGGATCCGCGAAGGCGACTTCACCGTCATCCTGCGAAACGAGACCATGGAGGGCTCGATCGACGCGAAGTGGTACCACGCCGCGGGGCACAAGAACCTCGGAGAGGCGCTTTCGGCAGGAATCTCAGTCCCTGAACGGCTTCAGTACGCGCCGCTCCGCAACCTATTGGAAGTCACCGTCGCGCGGCTCGACACCTTGCACACGCCGCCCCTTCTGGTCCTCCTGTTCGACCCGACGAAGGAAAAGCTGCTTAGGGACGCCGGTCTCCGATCGCTCGATCACGCCTGCGTCCTCGATCCGGTTGCTAAGGATTTCAGTACCGAGTTGCTGGAGCGAGCCGTTCGGCGCGTGGGAGGCAAGAAGCCAGCGAAGGTGCGCCAATGAGCACGAAGCAGTTGGAACCCGCGTACACCTTCTTCTACGCGCCCACCAAGTTAGCCGCACCCCAGCGGCGCGATGCCGCCGACGCGCTGGCGAAGGTGAAGGCCTACGCACCCGACCCGCCGAACGAGCGGCAAGCCGACGCCATTGCCCACTCGTTCAGCGATCGACTGTCCATGCTCTGGGGGCCGCCCGGCACCGGCAAGACGGCAACCCTCGGCGTTCTCGCGCTGTCATGGCTGGAGGATGCGATCGCACGCGGAACAGGTCTGCGAATCGGCATCGGCGCTTCTAACTACAACGCGATCGACAACGTCCTCAGAACATGCGCCGAGCTGCTCGAGACGCGTCGCTGCGCCAATGGAGCGATGCATGCCAGAGTCCTCCGCATTCGATCCAGTTCCAGCGAACCGCGGGACATCGAGGGGGTCGAGGACATCGATCGATGGAAGGAACGCGGTTGGCTTCCAGGACTCCTTGCCGCCGCGGACGACCTCTTGGTGGTGGGAGGAACCCACCAACAGCTCCTGAAGCTCACGACCGGTAAGGACACCCCTGCTTCGCAGATCGGAGCGCCTTGGTTCGACCTGCTGATCATCGACGAGGCGTCCCAGGTGGCGTCGGCCGCTGCGTTGGCCTACATGTGCTTGCTCAGGCCCGACGCACACGTCGTCGTCTGCGGCGACGATCGGCAACTCGGCCCGGTCTACCAGTACAAGGTCGAGGACTCGCGTTCGGGTCTGCTCGACTGCATTTTTTCTTACTACCGGCTCGCCCATCAGATCAAGCCTGTCAACCTGGCGAAGAACTACCGGTCGAACGAGGCGATCTCCGGCTGGCCGTCGCGCCGATTTTACGAGGACGACTATGAGTCGCATCACAAGATGCGCCGCTTGGACGTCAAACCCTTGCCTGCAAGCCAGCCCGAGTCGTGGCCTGCGATGCCGCCTTGGTCGCCGCACTGGCAAGAGTTGCTCGACCCTGAAAAGCCTGTCCTAGTGGTCTGCTACGACGACAACACGAGCACCGTGTCCAACCTATTCGAGGCGCAGGTTGCCGCGGCCTTGGTACATGGATACAGCGCGATGCTGAGTGCCGTAAATGGGGGCAGCGTGCCACAAGACTTCTGGCAAGAGCGGGTCGGTTTGGTCACACCGCACCGGGCGCAGATCGCGACGATTCGCAACCTTCTTGGGTCGACGCTGGACGTGGCCGTGCTCGACTCGTCCTTTATTGACACCGTCGACCGGTTCCAAGGCCAGGAGCGCGACCTCATCGTCGCCAGCTACACGGTTTCGGACCCGGACTTCATTGCGTCCGAGGAGGAGTTCATCCTCGATCCGCGGCGTTTCAACGTGACGCTCACGCGTGCGCGCATGAAGTTCGTCATGCTCATCAGCAAGTCATTGCTGTCTCATCTGCCCGCGGACGACACTATCGCCCGCGGCGCAGCGCACCTGCAGCTCTTCCCAGATGGCTACTGCTCGCCTGCTGGCTCGGTCGACCTGCCCTACATCGACGCGACCGGCACAACCAGGACGCGGCGCTGCCAGCTTTACGCTCGCGCGCTGGCAGTGCCCTCACCTACCACTCTCTGACCGCGAGACGGCGTGTCGGATCGACAGAGATTGGGGTAGCGACTCGCGTCGCTTCCAGCCGCCGGCCTGTTGCGAATCTCGTGACCGACCCGGGTCCTAGGTCACGGGCAGGGGAAGCCGAATGTCGACTTACAGGCCAGGCGCCACGCCGTCGGCACGTTCGAAAGGTAGGCCAGCTCTTGGTAAAGAGCCTTCGCCGCGTCGCGCGTTACATGCCCAGCCGAGACGAAATGGGCGAGCATCTCGTACCCATGCATCACCTCGCTCGTGGCCAGCATCCGTATAGCTAGGTGAAGTCCTTTGTCGTCGGTCACAACTGCTGCCTTCCTGCCAGCCTCGACAAGTGCTGCGGCGTAGCCCGCCAGAAGGCAGTCGGCGGGAGACGGTACCGAACACTGCGCATCGCGAAACTTCTTGGAGTTCGCCCGGCAGTACTGAAGGATGCCGTCCGTCGAGGCCCTGACCTCCATCAGGTTCACCGACTTCCAGTCAAAGACGTTCGCGCTCCGGTTATCCGCGTAGGACGGCTCGCTGAACCAGTAGTACGTCACCCCGAGCGACGGCTTGTCCTCGAACTCCCGCTGAAGCTCGGCGGCGCCCTGGGCCGTCCACGGCGGCGGGCCGAAGGTCCGTCCGAACATCGGGTGCAGGCATCGTGCGAGGTTGAGGTAGGCGGAGGTATCGACGAGGGCGACGTTCAATGCTCGGCCCCCTTCGTCAGGGCGCTGTACAGCGCTAGCGAGTCACGCAAGGTCGCATGCATGCACCGGCGGATGTAGGTAGGGCCGCCCTCTCTCGTCCTGACGTACTGTGCCAGGGCATTGAAGAACTCGCCTCCGAACTGCCGGGCCGCGACGTCGATGTACTGGTGCACGTTCGGTGTCTGGCCCTCGAAGAGTTCGTCCCGAACCTTGGGAAGAGTCTTGTCGAGGCGCCGCCGCGCGGCGTGGACGGCTGTGGAGTCGATCATTAGCGGGGGCACCTTCCGATCTTCCGCGAGACGGTTGCACTGCGAGTACACCGTGAAGAGCGATACCTCCCACTTCCGCGCCCAGTCAGCCATGGTGTTCAGCGCGATCGCAGCGCTATTGGCTCCCACCGCTTCCCGGTAGGCCTCGGCAGCGACATCGCGTGGGAACAGCAGTGCCCCGGCGAACAGATCCGCAAAGTCCTCACCGTCCTCCGAGCCCACCAAGTCTGGCGTCAGGACATGGGCCATCTCGTGCGCCAGCCAGAACTTGAAGTCCAGCCGTTCACTGTCGAGATTGATGAAGACGAAGGTGTGATTCGTCCGCGGCAGGTGGATGTGCAGGGCATTGCCGTGGTTCTCGCGCTCTCCCCAGAACACCGGGACAACGACCGACTGCCAGTCGGTGAACCACTTCATCAACGAGCGCCAGCTCACCGGCTGGCCGGGTTCAGTGTCCAGCCGCGACCTCTGCTCGGCTGCGGCCAATTCAGCACAGCGGTACGTGGGGCTCGCGTTAGCGACGCTTGGAGGTCGGAACGTGCGAGGCGGGAGCAGATCCACCAGAGCGTCGAGCGCGTACGCTTGGTCGAGCGCTTCGTCTTCGTTGAACTCGGTCGTCTTCTGCTGGCCCTTGCGTCGATATGCCACCAGAGGGGCCGGCTCCTCCGTGACGAGAAGTTCGGCGACGGTTAGCCCAACGGCGCGAGCCATTTTCAGCAAGGTCGCCGGCTTGGGCTCCGTCGTTCCGGAAAGCCACTGACTCACCGCCGCGTCCGTGACCTCGAGCTTCGCTGCCAACTCGTTCTGCTGCATGCCCTTCAGTTGCAGGGCGCGACGCAGTGCATCGACGTTGAGGTGGTCGGACAAGGGACTTAAGTGAAGTTAAGTCCAGGAGTATACGTTCTGCAGGGGTCGTCGCGCTGGTGCTTTGCCGGGGCCACGCAGGCGCGGGGCAAACTGCCTTCTGGTGCCCGCTCCACTGTCTCAGGAAGTACCGCATTCGTCGCCATCGCGTCTGGCCACGTGGACCCGGGGCGGATGTTCTGGATAGCGGGGGCGCCTCCAGCGTCCGCTTCGGCTCAGAATGCGTGAGCTCGCGTGCCCCTGGCTAACTACTGCTTCCGCTGCAAAGCCCTCACCGCAATTGGAGGCCGCGGACACGCGCTGGCGGGCCGCTTGCTGCCGAGCGTCCAAAAGCAATGCGGCGAACTCGATTGGCCCAGTAAATGCTGAGCTAGGCACGGTGCTTCACAATGAACGCACACGTGAACTTTTCGCCAGCTCTTGAAAGCAAGGTCACCAGTGCGCCGATCGTGAAGTCAGCGGACCTCCTGTTGGCATGTGATTCAAAGCACCGTCACTACCGCATGTTCGATGTCGGCTGAAGTGACCACCAGCGGTGTGCTTCGCCGTGAAATCGCTCTGTTGAGCGCTCCCTGCGCAACCTCCTCCGCGTTTGCGATGCTCTCGCCCTTCAGCGTTTGGGCCACCGCTGCGACCGTGAGGCCGCCTGCGAGGCGGACCTTGCGGCTCGCGAACCAGGTTTCCAGGTAGAGGCTCAGGCTCTTCGCGCTCGGTCGGTCAAACGGCACCTTCTCCGTGAACCGTCCACCACGCAGCAGCGCCGGGTCGATC
>SXGQ01877233.1_pt1 | contig 11940 bp, 6 predicted proteins | sample 3178371 | NCBI WGS metagenome assembly SXGQ01 (sample SAMN11356859, study PRJNA531348) | freshwater metagenome | isolation source: freshwater sample F1-20 | place: China: Fuxian Lake, Yuxi | collected 2017-12-25 | reverse complement strand
CACGGCGTGTCGTGCCCGCCGTTCAGCTCGTACGTGGGCGCGTTCGTCGACTTCTTCCGCCAGCACGAGCACGATCCCGCGTACGCCCCGGCGCACTGAGCGTCCATCTGCCCTCAACTCCGCCGCCGGCGCGTCGAAGGTAGAAGCGTGGCCCGCCGTCTCACCGTCCTCTCCGCTCTCGCTGCCGCGGTGCTCTCCGCCGTCCCCGCGTCGGCCGCCGAGCTGCGCGTCGTCCGGGCCAAGGCCGGCGACGCCGTGGCCCGCGCGAGCGGCGGCCCCGGCCGCGACCTGCTGCTCGGGACGAGCGGCCCCGACCGACTGTGGGGCCGCGGGGGCAGCGACAGCCTGCGCGGCCAGCGCTCCCGTGACCATCTGCACGGCGGCCCGGGCAACGACCGGCTGCTGGGCGGCTCGGACCGCGACCGCCTGAGCGGCAACAGCGGGCGCGACCGCCTGCACGGCGAGTCCGCCGACGACCGCATGTGGGGCGGCCACGGCAACGACCTCCTCTCCGGCGGCACGGGCGACGATCGCCTGCGCGGCGGCCCGGGCGACGACGTGATCCGCGCCGGCCCGGGCAACGACCGCGCGCGTGGCGACAACGGCCGCGACCGCATCTCCATGGAGTTCGGCCACGACCGCGCCCGCGGGGGCGCGGGCGACGACTGGATCTCCGGCGGCAACGCGACCGATCGGCTGTGGGGCGACGGCGGCAACGACGAGATCCTCGGCGGCAGCGGCAGCGACATCCTGCGCGGCGGGCCGGGCGACGACCGCGTGGTCGCAAGCAGCGGCAAGGACTCCCTGCGCGGCGACAGCGGCAACGACGTGCTGGCCGGCGGCCGCGGCAACGACACCATGCGCGGCGGCACCGGCAACGACCGGCTCGAGGGCGGGCCGGGTCGCGACACCTTCATCGCCGGTGATGGCGACGACGTCGTCAACGCCGTGGACCTCGTCCCGGCGCCGTCCGACGGCGCGGCGTACACCGCCGACGAGCACGACGAGCTCGCCGACGCCCGCATCGACTGCGGTGCGGGCGACGACACCGTCCTCCTCGACGCGGCGGACCTCAGCGGGACGCCGTTGCGCGGGTGCGAGCGCGTGACGGTCGCCGCGTCTCCCCCGCGCGACCCCGGCTACGACGGCCTGCGACTCATCACGGGCAACCGCGCGCCCCAGAAGATCTTCGGGACGAACGGGCCCGAGAAGATCATGGGCATGGGCGGCGCCGACTGGGTCTACGGCCGCGGCGGCGACGACAAGCTCCTCGGCGGGTCGGGCAACGACCGCGTCTTCGGCGAGGCGGGCGACGACGTCATCGAGGGTCAGGCCGGCGCCGACGCGCTGTCCGGCGGGCCGGGTCGCGACGTCATCGCCGGGCGCAAGGGCAACGACCGCATCTACGGCGGCAGCGGCGGTGATCGGATCACCGGCGACCGCGGGCGGGACGTGATCAAGGGCGGCCCCGGCAACGACCGCATCTGGGGCGGCATGAACCGCGACCGCGTGAACGCAGGCCCGGGCAACGACATCGTCAACCTCGTCGACGGCACCCGCGACCGCGTGCGCTGCGGCAGCGGGTTCGACACCGTGCACCTCGACCGCTTCGACGAGGTGCTGGGCAGCAGCTGCGAGCGGATCACCCGCTGACGCGCAACCGCACCGTCCTCTGGCCGAACCGGCCGCTCAGCCGGACGCTGTAGGACCCCGGCGACAGCTTCGGCACGACGAGCGCGAAGCTCGTCGCCCCGGCCTCCACGGTGCGCAGCTTCGTCGTGCGCAGCGCCTTGCGCCGGCCGCGCTTGAACACCCGGGCGCGCACCCGGTCGCCCGCGCCGCTGAGCTCGAACGTCACCGTGAGGACCCGCGTGGCGCCCGTGATCCGCCGGGGGCCGATGGCCAGCCGGGTGAGCTTCGGCTTCGGCGCGACCGCCTGGCGCTCGATCTCCGCGGCGACCGCCGGGTCGGTGCTGGCCGTGGGGTCCACGGCCCCGTTCGTGATGCTCGTCGTCTCCGGGACCCCGGGGTTCGGCGTCTCGAAGTGCGGCGCGTTGTAGTTCACGCCCGGCGGGACCTGTGCCGCCGCGAGGATCGCGTCGACCGCCTCCGAGTACGAGGTCGTGCCGTCCTCGTTCGTCACCCGCCAGACGGCGAGCTGCGCGCCGCGGACCTCCTCGAGGAGCCGCTGCTGCAGGCTGTCGACGTGGCGCAGGACCCGCGCCAGCTCGGCCATCCCCGGCTCGGGACGCTCGGCCGCGTTGCCGAGCACGTCGAACACGTCGCCCACCGCGGGCCCCTTGTCCTGCAGGTCGATGCAGTAGGCGACCATGCCCTCCTTCACCGCGGGCTTGCCGGGCTTCACGCTCATGTCGAACGCCGCGCCGACGCCGAGGTTCTGGTGGCCGGGGTTCTTGTTCAGCAGGATGTCGCCGGGCTCCCCGTGGATGTCGACGGTCTTCGCCGACAGCGCCCAGATCTTCGCGAGCGACCCCTCCGGCACGTCGAACCCGCCCTCGGCGCTGCCCATGAGGTCGTTCTCGTGCCCCTTGTGCGGGATGGAATGCAGCTTGCCGGCGTTGACGTCCAGGCCCTTCGACTCGGCCCACTTCTTCAGCGCCTCCTTGTCCTCGCTGTTGACCGAGGACGGCACCGGGTACTCCTTGCCGCCGACCTGGAAGTAGTCGCGATACTGGTCGTTGAGCCCCGCGAGGTGCATGGTCTCGTGGGCCCACGTCACGGCGTCGTTGGCGCCACCGTAGTTCCACTGCCCGCCCTGCGGCTGCGGGTTGGTCAGCCCGTCGAGACCGTCGACGTAGTCGCGCACCCCGTTGTCGGGATAGAAGTAGATCTGGTGGAAGCACGGGGTAGGCGCATCGGTGCTCGAACGGCGCTTGGCGACGACGTCGACCTTGATCGGCTGGCCCTTGTACTTCAGCTTGCCGTTGAGCTGGCCCTCGATCTGGCCTGCGATCGACGACGGGGTCGGCGCGGTCGGCGACGGGCCGCTGTCGACGAACTCGATGTTCACGCGCAGCTTCACCGGCGCCTTGATCGGCTTCCAGGTCCCTTCGACCTTCACGCCGTCGCCGCTGACCTTGCCCTTGCTCGTGAGCTTGACCATGCCGGCCTTCGCAGCGTCCTTGAGCGAGACCTCACGCGACGCGGTGGTCGCCGTCTCCCCCGGCGGGCACTTGGCGCCGGGCGGCGACTCCGCGGCGGTGGCGACGAGACCTTCCGGGACGGGCAGCTGCCGCGCCGGCGGCAGGACGACGTTGAGTGCGTCGAGCAGGGCCTTCGTCTGCGGCGAGATGCCGTGCAGCCCCAGCGCCGTGCGCTCCTTCGTCCCGATCTTCACCGTGATGGCGGCGTACATCTCGCCGCGCGCCTTCGGCACGGTGACCTTCGCAGTGGCGTAGACGCCCTCCGCGGCGGCGCGGATGGCGGCAAGCTGCGCGGGGTTCGGCGTGAACGTCCCGACGGTCTGCACCTTCCCGGTCGCGCGGTCCTTGCCTGGTGCGACACGGACGATGACGCCCTTGCCTGCGGCGTTGACGCGGGCGCCGCGGAGCTCTTCGGACGGGATCTTCGCTCCGACGAACACCCGGACCTCGGGCTGGGGCGCCGCGGCGGCGGGGGCGGCGCCGCCGAGTGCTGCCAGGAGCGCGAGAACGGGCAGGACGCGGCGCATGCGCTGAGTGTCCCACGCGCGACTACAGGAGCGCACCCTGCGGTGGGCCCGCCGGCGGGCCGGGATCCTGGCCGAGCAGGATCCGCATGCGGGTGGCGGCCTGCGGTGCGAGATCGTCGCGGTTGTTGTTGAACATCATCCGCACCTGCCCGGCCTCCTCGGCGAGCGCCTTCGCCCGTTCGGCGAGCGCCTGCAGCTCGTCGTCGGCGTAGTCCCAGTCGAAGCGCTCGGCGACGCTCTTGCCCTTCAGGTACCCCTCGGCGTTCCGGCCGTGCATCCGCAGGTAGGCGATCTCCGGGCTGGTCACGGCGTCGACCCGCGGCATCATGGTCGGCGCATCGCCCTGCGGGCCGTCGGTGCAGACGAACGCGGCATCGTGCTCGTCCAGCCAGGCGAGCGTCGTCTCCAGCCGGTCGCCCTCGACCCACGACCGGTGGCGGAACTCCACAGCGACGGTGCGGGGCGCGAACGACTGGAGCATCGGCGCGAGCTCGGCCAGCTCGTGGTGCTTGGGCGAGAACGACGGCGAGAGCTGCAGCAGCAACGCGCTGAGCTTGCCGGCCTCCTCCAGCGGCCCGATGGCGTCCTTGACCGCCCCCACCATCGCCTCCTCCAGCTCCTCGGACAGCTGTGCGCGACCGCGGGCCGTGACGTCGGCGAGGTCGCGCAGCTGTGGTGGCAGCGACTCGATCGGCGCGGCGTGGCGGCTGAGCAGCCGGTGCAGCTTCACGTCGAAGGTGAAGTCCGGCGGCGTGATCTGCGCCCAGCGCTGCACGGTCTTGACCTCGGGGACGGCGTAGAAGCTCGCGTTGACCTCCACCCCCTCGTAGCGCTCGGCGTAGAACGCCAGCCGGTCACGGGCCGCGAGCCCCGGCGGATACCAGGTCTTGATGAAGCCTGGATCGGCCCACGACGACGTGCCCACGACGATGCGCCCCACACGCGGGAGCCTAGCCCGCGCGACCGGCAGATCAGCGGTTGTCGCGCCGCTGATTTCGCGCGCGCGACTGCAGGGCCGTGAACGGGCGGTTGCGGCGCGTGAACCGTGCGCTGCGCGGTTTGCCCCAGCGCCCGAGCGCATCCTGCGCGGCGACGGTGACCGTGCCGGCGTAGTCGCGCGGCACGCGTCCGATGGTCAGCGCGCGCACCCCCGCGCCGACGCGCCGCGCGCGCGACGGGCCGTTGGCCGGCTTCACCGTGACGCTGTACGCCCGGGCGCCCGCGACCGGCGCCCAGCCGACGCGGACGCCGCTGCCCCTGCGCCGCACCGTGAGGCTCGCAGCCCGCTTGGCGGTCGTGGTCGCCGCGACGCGGTACCGGGCGACCACCTGCTCGGGGATCGGCACGCCGTCGATCGTGGCCTGCGCGACGATCCGCCGGGAGATCGCGCGACCCGGCGCCGGGGTGAAGCGCAGCGTGCCCTTGCCGCCGCGGGAGGTCCCGATGATCCGGTTCACGTCGGCGCCCTGCTCGACGAACGTGACGACCTGCCCGGCGGGACGGCCCGTGTCGTACCGCAGCGTCCGGGTGCCGGTCGCCGCGGCGCGGGCGCCGAGCACCTCCTGCGACGGAGCTGTCGTCCTGACGGACGCCGTGTACGCGCTGGAGTAGTCCGGGCGCGTGGCCTCCAGGCCGGTGATCGGGACCGAGCCGGGCAGCGGCTCGATGCGGTACTCGCCCGTCGGGCCGGCGTCCACACCGGCCCAGGTCACGTTGCCCTCGGGCTGGCGCAACCCGGCCAGCGCCTTGTCCTGCACGTTCGTGTCGCCGTCGATGTCCAGGCGCTGGCCGCCGGGTCCGGTGATCCGCACCTTCGGCGCCCCGCCGGCCCCCGCGATGCGCAGGTTCTTGACCGTCTCGCCCTTCGTGACGGTGAACCGCACCTGGTCGGCCGGACCCTGGGCCGCCTTGGCCCGGGGGCGCGATGACACGGTCCAGAAGCGCGAGGGCTTGCAGCCGTCGATGAGCCAGATCGTCGGCCAGGGGTCGCTCCACAGCAGGCCGGCGCCCGGGTTCAGACCGCCCTTGAACGACCCGTCCTTCTGGCGCTTGCCGCCGATGTTGCCGCACGCCGACACGCCGCGGCTGCCGACCAGCACCTGCGCGCCGATGCAGGCGAACCGGAAGCCCGCGATGCACGCCTGCGCGCTGCCGCCCAGCGAGAAGCGCCGCGCGTCGATCTCGACCCAGCCGTTCAGGCCGCCCTCCACCGACAGGCCGGGCAGCACGACACGGACCGAGCCGCCGAACGCGACGAAGTCCGGGTAGGAGTACATGACCGCGCCGTTGCCGAGGCCGAGCTGGCCGAACTTCGGCACGTTGACCTTCACGGCTCCGCCGGCGGCGATCGTCGTGCTCTGGAACACCCGGCCCTCGAGCGCGGCGAACTCCGCCCCGGCGTCACCTGCGCTCAGGCGGTACGGCTGGCCCGGGGTCGCGAACGCGACCAGGAACGCGCCGTCGACCTGGGTGATGTCCCCGATCGACAGGCCCGCGCCGCCGCGCAGCAACGTCGGGTCGAGCTGCATCGCGAAGTTCAGCTGGCTGAGGAACACGCCGGGGAAGACCTGCGGCCGGACCGTCCTGCCCAGCTCCAGCCGGAAGCCCGCGTGCTTGAACGACCCCCGGCAGAACCCGATGCCGTTCTGGCTGGGCTGCGGCGCCATGAGGATCGCGGTCGCGTTGGGGTTCCCCGGCTGCCCGCCGATGTAGAGGTTCGCCTGCGCCTTCCATTCGTTGCGATCGCAGGACGTCCCGGGTTCGCGGTCGCCGTCGATGCCGCCGTCCCTCGCGTAGCGGAAGCGCACGTCGCGCAGGTAGGCGGCGCCGAGGTTCGCCTCGGGCACCTGGAGGTCGAGGTTGTCCAGGTTCGGGCCGGGCGCCGCGTTGGAGGAGCGCAGGCGCACGTCGCCGGTCGGCGCAGGGCCCCCGAAGATGTTGAACTCAGGCGGCAGCTGGAGGTGCACGTTCGCAATGGCCGAGCGCACGCCGTCGATGGCCGTCAGCGAGAGCTCGGCGGTGCCGTTGAGCTTGAAGCCGCCGATCGACGGGACGCTCCTGGCGGCGTCGAAGTACAGCAGGCGGGCCCGCCCGCCGGGAGGGACGAGGCCGTTGGGGCCGGGCGTGCCGGCGGGCGAGCCGGAGTAGCGGATGCCGTCGATGCTCTGCTGGCGCTCGAGGTTCAGGTCGATCACCCCGGGCTGGATCGTGAACGACCCCCAGCTGAGGGTGGCGTTACTGGCGATCAGGCGCTGCTGCTTGGGGTACAGCGCGATCGCCGACCCGCTCTTGGGAGCGATCCGCATGCCGTTCAGCGTGACCGGCGCCTGCGTGACGTAGACGTCGAGCTGGCGCGCGGCGAACATCGCCTTGGCGTCGTCGCAGAGCTTCTGGGGCCGCTCGCCGCGGGCGGCGAGCGTGCAGATCGTCTGCGCCAGGAGTGGGTAGCGCTCGGAGTCGTAGTGGCGGCGCACGACGTCACGGACGTCGCCGGGCACCTCGTCGAGGTTCGACGTGCGGGCGAAGCATCCGAACGCCTCGACGAGCCCGAACGTCACCGTGGCGCCATCCAGGCAGACGCCCTTCAGCAGCTGCAGCTGCTGCGCGACCGTCTCGGACGGCCGGAGCTTCGCCGGCGACGAGGCAGCCGTGGCGATGAGCATCGGCTTGACCGCCTTCAGCGCCGCCGCCGAGAGGCTCGCACCCCCCACCGCGACCGACGTCGTGGTGCTCGACGTCGCGCCGCCCGCCCCGACGGCGGTCAGCGTCACGCGCGTCGGGCCGGTCGCGACCGGGCGCACGCTCAGGTAGGGCCGGCTCGCCGGGGTGACGATGTCCTGCTTGCCGTTCCCGTCGAGGTCCCACTGCAGCGCGGTCGCGCCCCGCGTGGCGCTCGCATCGAGGATGAACGGCCGGGACACCGACTGGGTCCCGGCGGGGGCGGTGAGCCGCGCGACCGGCGGGGCCGCGGGCTCCGGCGGGGACGGTGGAGTGGGCGGCGTGGAGGGCGGGCTCCCATCCGCCGGCGGCTCGGCCAGATCGGGTGGGGCGGTGGCGGCCGGGTCGTGCAGCTTGCCGATCTGCGCGGCGGTCAGCGCGCGGTCGTGGACGCGGACCTCGTCGATCCCGCCGGGGAACTGCGACGGGTCCGGGCAGCCGGGATCGGCGTACCGGCCGACGGTGAACGCGTCCGCGATCGATCCCGAGTACTGGATCGTGCCGCTCGCGGCGGTTCCGGCCCCGACCTCCGCCCCGTCGACGTACAGGCGCACCCGCGCGCCGTCGTAGGTGCCGGTCACGGCGTGCCAGGCGTTGTCGGTCCAGATCGGGTGCGTCGAGGGCAGCACCGGCGAGAGGACGGCGGCGCCGCCGGACGTCCAGACGTAGAACGTGAGCCCGAGGTTCGCGCCACCGGGCGAGGAGTAGCCGGTGTACAGCGCGTAGGAGCCGCCGTTGCAGCTCGGCAGCGACCCGAAGTTGCCCTTCGCGGCGATGTAGCGCAGGGCGCCGGGGAAGCTCGCCGACTTGATCCAGGCCGTGACGGAGACCTGGGAGGTCGGCTCGAGCGGCCACGCCCCGCCGGGGTTGCCGACGCGCATCCGCTGGGGGTTGGCCGCGAGATTCAGGGCGCTGCCGAACCGGCCCGCCTGCAGGGTGGGCGTGTTCTCGAAGCCGCCGGTCTGCGCGTTGCCCGAGATGTCAGCCGTCGTCGCGCTCGCGCCGGTGCCCGTGATCGCGTCCACCGGCCACTGCCCGAGCAGGCCGGGGTCGCGGGCAGGTGCGGCTGGTGCGGTGACGAGCAGCGCCAGCATGATCGCCATCGGCACCACCACCTGCGCGCTGAGCATCCGTCGCCCGGTCTGACCCATGCCCTCCAACGTAGGTCCCCGCACGTGGCCTCCGCAACCTGACGGCCAAAGTTCAGGGTGCCTCCCTGAGCACCCGGGCGAGCGCTCCGCGCGCGCCCTGCCCGCTGATGCCGAGCTTGGCGTAGGCGCCGGAGAGGTGCGTCTCCACGGTCTTCACGCTGACCCACAGCTCCTGCGCGATCTCCGGGTTCGACGCCCCCGTGGCCGCGAGCCGCGCGACACGGTCCTGGGTCGGGGTCAGCGCGTCGACCCCGTGGCGCGCCCGGCGCCGGGGCCGGGCTCCCGCGGCGCGGAGCTCTTCAGCCGCACGCCGCTCGAGCCGTGTCGCCCCGCCGCGATGGGCCAGGTCCGCCGCGTCTGCGAGGACCTCGCGCGCCGCCGGGACCCGCCCGCCGCGGCGGAGCGCCGCACCGTAGGCGGTCAGCGACCGCGCATGTTCGAGCGCGAGGTCATCGCTCGCGGTCCGGCGGACCGCTTCTTCGAGCAGGTCGAGCCCCGCCGGTCCGCCGGTGAGCTGGCCCAGTGCCCGGAGCGCCACCCCCTCGCCTCGCGCGAGTCCGGTCCGCTGCGCCAGGTCGAGCTCCTCGCGCGCGAGCTCGAGTGCCTCCTCCACGTCGTCCGGCCCCAGCGCGAGCGCCAGCTCGGACCGTGCGACGCTGGCGATCGGCGCGATCCGAAGCGAGCGATCGACCGCCACCGCCACCCGCAGGTCGTCGATCGCCGCCGCGCGGTCGCCCCGGAGGAGCCGGACGCGCCCGCGCAGCTCCGCGAGTTGGCCCCCGGCCGTCGAATCGGCGAACGGCGGGCCGATCTCCAGCGTCTCGACGATGTCGACCAGGTCGTCGACATCGTCACGCTCGACGAGCACGTCGACGCAGATGTGCAGGACGTTGATCGCCCACATCGTCATGCCCGTCCCGGCGATCATGTCCATCAGGGCCCGGAGATCGACGGCGGCGCTCCCGACGAGACCGGATCGCGCGAGCAGCGCCGTCTCCATCAACCGTGCGCCGCCCAAAGCGAGCACGGCGCCGCTGTCGCGGCCGCGCGCGGCCAGCGCCCCGGCGACCCTGCGGCTGAAGGCGGCGTCGTCGAGCAGCACGGTCGAGAAGCTCGCGGTCATTGCCGCCCAGAGGCTCGCCGACCGGTCGCCGAGCAGGACACCGTCGTCGAACGCGCGGACGGCAAGTTCGCGCGCGTGCTCGGCGTCCCCGCGAAACGCGGCGGACGAGCTCAGCACGGCGGCCATGGCGCGGGGCCTCCAGCCCTCGCCGACGGTCGCCGGGAGGAGCTGCGCCGCCTCGGTGTCCACCTTTGCGGCGAACCGCGGATCGTGGGCCATCAGCGCGAAACGGAGGAGCTGGATGTCGGCCGCGCGGTCGTGCGTCGCCTCCGGCAGCCCGCCGAGCTCGTCGAGGACGGCGACCAGCCCATCCCACAGTCCGGCGTGGCTGAGCACCTCGGCGAGCAGGAGACCGACATCGGCCCGGCGCCGCACGTCGGTCTCGGCGTCGTAGGCCCGGCGCAGTGTCGCGATGCACGCCGGGTCGCGCGTCGCCAGCTCGGCGCGCCCGAGCTCGACGACGAGCATGTTGGGGACCGGCCCGTCCGCGTACTCGGCCACACCCCGGCGCAGCAGCTCGATGGCGGTGTCGGGCGCCGCGCGGGCCATCGCGAGCGCCGCGGCGTCCCGCAGGCCCTGGACGACGCGGTCATCGCCGGCCGGCCGGAGCGCCGTCAGATGCACCGCGGCAGCGAGCGGCTCATCACGCAGCACGTCGGCGGCGCGCGCGTGGAGGTCGTCGCGCTCACTCGCCGGGGTGTCGTCGAGCAGCGACCGCCGGATGAGCGGGTGGCCGAAGCGGCACGGGTCGTCATCGGCGAGCACCTCGAGGCCGGTGAGCGCCCGCAGCACCGTCTCGGCTCGCTGTTCGGTCGTCTGCGCGACCCCCGCGACCTGCGAGGCCGTGGCGCCGTCGCCGAGGATCGCCGCCGCGCGCGTGATCGCCGGCGCGTCACCCCCGAGGCTGTCGACCCGGCGCAGCACCCGCTCGGCCATGCTCGGAAGCGCGACGCGGCGGACCTCATCCGGCCCGTCGATGGGTGCGCCGTCGGCCGCCAGCGCGCGGACCAGCTCGTGGACCAGCAGCGGGTTTCCGGCGGTCTCGGCGTGGCAGGCCGCGCAGCCGGCGTCAGACGCCGCCGGCACGCGTTCGCGCACGACGTCGCGCACCCCCGCGATGCTCAGGGGCCGCGGTGTCACCACCTCCACGCCCGGACGGCGCCGCAGCTCGTCGAGCACCGCGTGGGGCGCGCCGGGCTCCCCCGGCCGTGCCGTGAGGACGAGGCCGACGGGCAGGTCGTCGATCCGGCGCAGCAGGTGGTCGAGCGCCCTGAGCGACGGGAGATCGGCCCAGTGCAGATCGTCGACGGCGACGAGCAACGGCCCCTCGCCGGCCAGGGCGGAGACGAACCAGTACACGCCGTTGAGGAGCGCGAACGTCGCGTCGTCGTGATCCTGCGCGCCGTCCTGCAGGATCCACCCGACGGGCGCTGCTGCTCCCTGGAGCAGGCCGCCGCGGGTCCGGATCACGGGCTCGAGGAGCTGGCGCAGCACGCCGTGCGCGAGGGTCTGCTCGAACTCGCTGGCCGCGGCCCGCAGCACCGTCACGCGGCGCTCGCGGGCGGCGTCGACGGCACGGGCGAGCACCGTGCTCTTGCCGATGCCCGCGGGTCCCTCCAGCAGCAGCGGATGACCGGCGCCGGCCTCGAGGGACGACAGCAGCCGCTGGACCGCGGCCAGCTCGTCGTCGCGTTCGGCGATCAGCATCACGGCACCTTAGTTACCCCGAACGGCAGATCGACGTCGCCAGGACAACGGTGACCTGCCGGTCACCGTGGACGGGGTGGCGTCACGCCACGTGCTGCGGCGGCCGCGGCTGCGACCCGGTGCGGCCCGCCCACGCCTCGCGCTGACGGTCGAACTGCTCCCAGTCGATCGGCGACGGGCCGGTCGGATGCGGTGGCCGGCCGCCGCCTCCCCCGCCGCTGTCGTCGTCGCCCTCGTCCCGGGGCACCCCGCGCGCCAGCCACACCGTCGCGCACAGCCCCTCGACGGCGAGGGCCATGAGGATCGCGGCCTCCGAGCGGCCGAAGGCGACCGCCAGTGCGGCCGCGCCGTAGCAGGCCACGCCCAGGGAGCCCGTCCAGACGACGGCGCGCACCGAGACCGTGCGGCGGGGTGCCCGGCCGAAGAACGCCCAGACGATGGTGGCGGCCAGAGCGGCCGCCAGCAGACACCGCACGAGGAGCGGAAGCTCACCCATGGCTGCATGATCGGCCGGACGGGCCGATCATGCAACCCCCAACGGACTACAGGTT
>SXGQ01529405.1_pt1 | contig 11940 bp, 10 predicted proteins | sample 3178371 | NCBI WGS metagenome assembly SXGQ01 (sample SAMN11356859, study PRJNA531348) | freshwater metagenome | isolation source: freshwater sample F1-20 | place: China: Fuxian Lake, Yuxi | collected 2017-12-25 | reverse complement strand
TGCAGTAGTGGATCTACGAATGATGCTCCGGATCCTGTTAAATCAACTGCATGAGCTGGCTGAGCAGTTGACACTGCAATTAAAGTGGCAATAGCTATGGCTTTTGCCTTTGTAGAAAACTTCATTGTGAACCTTTCGTTTAAGGGTATCTTTACAACGCAACGCTATTTATCGTGGGTTACCAAAAGGCAAGAAGTAGGTTAAATCCATGTAGGCATTAGGTGAACAAATGGTGTTATCCGAAACGACCCGTAACGTAATCCTCAGTTCTCTTATCAACTGGCGAAGAGAAAATCTTGCTCGTTGGCGCCGCCTCAATCATGGCTCCCGGGCCCCCGTCGGATAGAAAGAATGCTGTGTAATCGGAAACACGAGCGGCCTGTTGCATATTGTGGGTAACGATGACAATTGTCATGGTTTTTGCAAGCTCAGAAATAGTCTGTTCAATTCTAAAAGTTGACCCTGGATCTAGAGCAGAACAAGGCTCGTCCATGAGTAGAACTTGTGGTGAAACTGCGAGTGAGCGCGCGATGCAAAGACGTTGCTGTTGTCCACCAGAAAGTGCACCGCCATGCTCATTCAAGCGGTCTTTTACTTCACTCCACAAACCTGCGCGCTCTAAACACGTTTCAAGTAATTCATCGGTGTCACTGCGCTTAATTTGAGCAAGTTTTAACCCCGACAATACGTTTTGACCAATAGTCATTGACGGAAATGGATTCGGCTTCTGAAATACCATTCCAACATTCAATCGAATCTTGGTCACATCTGTCCCAGGGGCGTAAATATCTTTGCCATCAAGTAAAACCTGACCAGCCATAGCTGCTGTTGGGATAAATTCATGCATGCGATTGAGGGTTCGTAAAAATGTAGATTTTCCACAACCAGATGGACCAATAAGAGCTGTGACTGTCCCTGCGGCAAAATCTAGCGAGACATCAGAAAGAACATGCTTCGTGCCAAACCAGGCATGCACACCGCGAGTTTCAAGTCCGGTACCAAGTAATTCACTACCAGGGACGCGTGCTTGGCGATTGCCAGCAACAGATGCTAACGAACTTGGAGCGACTTGGGTTTGCATTTTCTTCTCCACTGCCTCTTGGTTGTCTTTTGATTTTTGAATTCCATCGTTGGTAGTCACTTCAGTTGCCCTTTCTTCCACTTATAAAGCGAGCTAAGCCAAATAAAATAAAGATGAAAGCTAGAAGCACTAATAGTCCACCCCAAGCACGAGCAAAAGCTTCTTCAGTTCCACCCGTTAAAAATGATTTCCAGATGTAGTAAGGAAGTGAACCCATCGCACCAGAAGTTGGATTGAAGTTGAGTGAGTCACCGCCGCCTGAGACCAAGAGAAGTGGCGCAGTTTCACCGATGATTCTTGCCATTCCTAAGATAATTGCAGTAACTAAACCGCTCCTTGCAGCTGGCAATATGACTCCGGCAACAGTTCTCCATTGTGTTCCGCCAAGTGCGACACCTGCTTCCCGTAATTCCTGAGGAATCAAACGCAGCATCTCCTCGGAAGTTCGAGCAATTGTTGGGATCATCAAAATTGATAAAGCAAATGACCCCATCATGCCTGAGAGAGATTTTGTTACGGGATAAACCAAGCTTGAGAGAATGAATAAACCAGCAACAATCGAGGGGACCCCGCTCATTGCTTGTACTAAGAATTTAATTGGCCGGGATAGCTTTCCCCGAATTTCAGTCAAATAAAGTGCAGTAAGCACGCCTATTGGAAAACTAATAACTAAGGCGCCACCCACCATGATAATGGTTCCCACCAATGCATGCAGAAGTCCGCCGTCTTTTATTGGATCGTTAACTGAGTTTAAAGACATATCGTTAATGAACATTCCAAAGTGAATGCCTTTATAGCCCTTGATTACGACTGTATAAACGATGCTCACAATTGGAATCACCGTCATGATCATGCCAAGGAGGGCAAAACTGCTGAGCAAAGAGTCCTTAGCTGCTGCCTTATCCCGCAATCGCCACTGTTGAATAAATATCAGCAGCGTTGAAACGATGAATAAGGTAGAAAGAAAACCAAGTTTTCCATCTAATCCAGTTAACTTGATAACTATGAAACTAATCAAGATTGCGGCAAAAATGAGCAAGGCAGTAGAAAGCCTCTGTTTGTTTGTGGTTTTCCAAGGTTTTTGTGGAGTAGGCACAGTGTTCGTATTCATCGGCCCTTACTTCCAAAACGATTAATGAGCACATCGGCAACAGCGTTCACGAAAAGTGTCAACAGGAAGAGAATTAATCCAGCGGCCATAAGCGCATCAACTTCATATGGCCCAGCTTCGCCAAATTTAAGCAGGATAAGAGATGCAACATTTCCACCTGCACCAAATAACACTTGCCAATTTATTTGATAGACGACGTTAAGAACGGTGTAAACAGCAACAGTTTCACCCATAGCTCGACCTAAACCAAGCATGGCCCCACCAATTACTCCTCCACGCCCAAAAGGAATAACAACTGCGCGAATCATTGCCAACTTTGAAGCACCCAGTGCGTATGCCGCTTGAATTCTATCGAGAGGAGTTTGATCAAAAATCTCTCGAGAAATAGATGTAACGATTGGAATAATCATGATTGCAAGAACAAGGCCTGCGATGAAAGGAGATCGCTCAAAAATCGGTGCCGGAACTTCAAAGAAAGGGATGAACCCAAAGTACTTATTTAAAAGTTTTGCCCAATATTCCGCACTAGACATGAAGATAAAGAATGCCCAAAAGCCGTAGAGCAATGAGGGAAAAGCTGCCATTAAGTCAACGAGTGAAACTAGAAAGTTTTTAACCGCTCCTTTGGCGTAAAAAGTCAGATACAGCGCACTCAATACAGCGATTGGGACTCCGATAGCGATTGCAATAATCGCGCACAAAAGTGTGCCAACCAGCATAGCGCCAATACCAAATGATGACTCTGCAATCGAGCCAGAATCATCTGTGATTACTTCCCATTTTGAGCCAGAGATGAAATCAAACCTCTCTTCTCGCAAAATGTGAATCCCTTTTACAGAGAGAAATAAAGCTATTAAACCCAAAATGACCAAGGACGCCATTCCCCCAACTGTGACTACGCCTCGAAAAATCTGATCCGAGCGTCGGGGTCTCGTTGTTATTTCACGAGGTGGTGGAATAACTAAATTAGGTGTGTTCACCCTCTAGTACGCGTACTTTCCTGTAACAAGGAAGTAGACACGGCGTGAAACAGAGACCGCATGATCTGCATAACGCTCGTAATAGCGACCGAGCAAAGTTAAATCAATTGCTGGCTCAACACCATGTTTCCAATTTGGATCAACAAGTGTGGAAATCAACTGTCTGTGTAACTTATCCATTTCATCATCATCGCGCTCAACTTCAAGTGCCATCTCAGTGTTGCGCGTTGCAATAACTAGACCAGTTTTGTTTGTAATCTTTTCTGCAGCATTACCCATAGCTTGGAACATCTGAATTAGTTCGGTAGGAACTGCAGCATCTGGGTGGCGAAGACGTGCAATCTTTGCAACGTGGTGAGACATATCCCCCATGCGCTCTAAATCAGCGCTCATGCGCAAAGCTGTTACAAGTGCACGAAGATCGGATGCAACAGGTTGTTGGCGCGCAATAATATCTATGATGCGTGCATCAAGTTCATGTTGGTAGTTATCAATTTGGTCATCGGTTGCGATAACTTCTTCGGCCAACGCTAAATCAGCTGTAAGGACTGCTTCTGTTGCTTTTGCAATAGAGAGTGAAACCATCTCGGTGAGATCTACCAGGGATTGGGATACGCCATCGAGTTCATCTTGGAAAACTGAGCGGATAAGTGCCATGGGGCGAAGGTATTCGAGCATGATGAATAGGAGCCCTCAGTTAGGTGAACGTAAGGTAAACGAGCAAATCCACGCCAACTCCCCGCGCTAGAGTTGGCCTCATGAAGTTTCGCCGCGGTGAATCCCCCACCGATTCGGCACGTGAACTGCCGGAGATGCTCATTCAAACCCTGGCCAATCTTGAGGGTGAAGCCTTTATCGCAGCACCTGGTGAAATAGCCATATTTGCAACTCCCGGAACTGAGCAACTAGGAATTCTAAAAGATAGCAAAGTACAAAGCCCGGAGTTAATTGCAACAATCCGTGTGGTTCGAAGAACTAACAAAAAACAAGTGGGCAAGATTGATATTCCCCGTGGACCAATCGGTGAAGGAATACATGAGTTAACTGTCACGGTTATTCCGCTAAGTGAAGATGACTTGGTTTTGATTCTTGTTAGTGATGAGAGTGAAGCTGAAAGAGTGCACGAAGTTCGACGTGATTTTGTTGCCAATATTTCTCATGAATTAAAAACTCCAATCGGAGCGCTCCTACTTTTATCTGAAGCAGTCTTGGGTGCTAAAGATGATCCAGCAGCTGTGACTAAATTTGCAACCAGGATGCAAACAGAATCAAAACGACTCACGGATTTAGTTCAAGAAATTATCAACCTCTCTCGTTTGCAGGATTCAGATCCATTACAAGTTGCAGTTGAACTTGAAATTGAAGATCTGATTGATGCTGCAATTGATCAAAGTCAGATTTCTGCAGATAATCGTCACATCCTGGTTTCGCAGGCAGAGGCCAAGGATGCACTTGTCTTAGGAGATCGCGAGCAGTTGGTTATGGCAATTCAAAACCTTGTTGAGAATGCAATTAACTACTCCCCCGAAGGCACAAAAGTTTCTGTCAATACAACTGTCGATCAGGGCATTGTAGATATTTCGATTACTGATCAGGGGATTGGTATTCCAGAGAATGACATCGACCGAATATTTGAACGTTTCTATCGCGTGGATCCTGCTCGATCACGCCAAACTGGTGGCACCGGCCTTGGTCTTTCAATCGTTAAGCACGTTGCTTCAAAGCACGGTGGTGAAGTTACTGTGTGGAGCGTTCCTGGTGTTGGAAGTACGTTCTCACTTCGCTTACCCGTCTACACACCTACTCAAGAGAGTGTCCGATGACAAAAATTCTTATCGTTGAAGACGAAGCCTCATTTTTTGAGGCACTTGAATTCTTGCTCACCAAAGAAGGCTACGAAGTCGAAGTTGCTCAAACTGGCCGTGAAGCTTTGGATAAATTCGCAGCATCTGGTGCTGATCTTATTTTGCTAGACCTGATGATTCCTGAAGTGTCTGGAATTGATGTCTGCCGTTCTATTCGAATGACTTCTCAAGTTCCCATCATTATGTTGACAGCTAAAGATGCCGAAATCGATAAAGTTGTGGGTTTAGAACTTGGCGCAGATGACTACGTGACTAAGCCTTATTCATCGCGCGAATTGATTGCTCGAATAAAAGCAGTTCTTCGCCGCAATGGCAGTGATGCTGAAACAGTTGATGCCTGTGATATCCACACAGCCGGTCCAATTAAGATTGATACTGCAAAGCACCAAGTAACTCTCAACGGTGCTTCGATTGCTCTGCCTCTTAAAGAATTTGAACTCCTTGAATATTTAGTGCGAAATGCTGGACGTGTTCTAACGCGTTCCCAGCTCATTGATCGTGTGTGGGGTGGAGATTATTTCGGTGACACAAAGACACTTGATGTTCACATCAAGCGTTTGCGCTCCAAGATTGAAGCAGACCCTGCTAACCCTGTCTTGATTCAGACCATCCGCGGTCTTGGCTACAAACTAGAGAATTAGAGAGAAGCAAAAGCATCATCAAGAACACTCAAGGCATCCTTGAGAAGCTCATCTGTAATCACTAGTGGTGGCAAGAAACGCACAACATTTGAATAAGTACCAGCAGTAAGAATCAAAACACCCTGACTCTGGCAGTACTTAACAACTGCGCTCATGGCCGCTGTGTTTGGATTCTTAGTTCCTGGCTCTACTAATTCAATTGCCTGCATAGCACCGCGTCCACGTACTTCACCAATAACTGGATACTTTTTAGCCAGTTCGCGAAGTGATGATCCTAGAATTTCACCAATGTGCTTGGCACGGGCAACAAGGTTTTCTTCTTCCATTGTCTCCATTGCGCCAAGGGCTGCAGCACAGGCAATTGGGTTTCCGCCATATGTCCCACCTAAACCTGATGTATGAACTGAATCCATCACTTCTGCGCGGCCAGTCACTGCTGCAAGTGGAAGCCCACCAGCAATTCCCTTAGCTGTTACCACCATGTCTGGGACAACGCCTTCTTCTTCAACTGCAAACATATGTCCTGTGCGGTCTAAGCCAGTCTGAACTTCATCTGCAATAAAGACAATTCCGTTGTCCTTTGAATATTTTGCAAGCGCTGGAAGAAATCCCTTAGGTGGAACGATAAATCCACCTTCCCCTTGAATTGGCTCAATTAAAATCGCAGCAACATTATGTGCTCCGATTTCTTTATCAATTTTATGTGTGACCATGTCAATGGCATCTTCGGTAATTGTTGCTTGATCGCCTACCCAATGGAATGAATAAGGCATTGGTACGCGATAAATCTCAGGAGCGAACGGACCAAAGCCCTCTTTATATGGCATGTTTTTTGCAGTTAACGCCATAGTTAAATTAGTACGGCCGTGATAACTGTGTTCGAAAACAACAATTGCTGGGCGCTTGGTGTAGTGGCGCGCAATTTTCACAGCGTTCTCAACTGCTTCAGCACCTGAGTTAACAAGGAGTGATTTTTTCTTATGTGAACCAGGAGTCAGTGCATTGAGCTTTTCGCATACTTCGATGTAGTTCATATAAGGAGCAACAGTGAAACAGGTATGTGTAAATGCCTGCACCTGTTCGATAACGCGATCAACGACTCGTTGCGCCGAGTTACCAACGCCAGTAACACCAATTCCTGAACCAAGATCAATAATCTGGTTGCCATCGATATCAAGCAAGATTGCATCACTTGCACGTTCAATAACAACTGGAATTGCCATGCCCAATCCGCCAGAAGTCGCTTCCGTGCGACGCTTAAGCGCCTCAGTAGATTTTGGTCCCGGAATAGCGGTAACCAAACGACGTTCTTGAGTCAGATTAGTAAGTGTGGTCATGGTAAAAGTCTAGGGCATTATTTCGCATCAGGGGGCCTAGTAGTTACCCTTGGTGCTATGAGTTCACTGAGAGATTCGGCACCACTACTAGATGCTTACCTCTCTTACTTTGAAACCAAGCGCACACCTTTCACAATCCCAGGTCACAAGCAAAGGGCCTCACGCCTAGATGCCGGTTTAGGAGTGGTCGTTGATGGTGACACACCTTTATACGGCGGTCTCGATGAGATCAAATTAAGCAACCAAACATTAAAGAAATCTGAAGCGTTGGCTGCCACATTATGGAAGGCCGACTTTGCTCGCTTTTCAAGCGGTGGATCAACACATGCTAATCAAGCAATGATTTTGGCTCTAGGAAAACCTGGAGACAAAGTTGCACTCTCGCGCACAGCACACCGTTCAATTCTTAGCGCACTTGTTTTAGCAGGCCTAGAACCAATCTGGTTAACACCTGAGATTGATGCAGCAACTGGTGTGCCAACAGGCATTACAGCAGCTGAGTTTGAAAAGGTTATTAATCAAAAACCTATTGCGCTACTTCTGACTGAACCAGGTTATCTAGGCACTTTGTCTGACTTGTCAGCACTTGTTAAAAGTGCACACTCTCATTCAATTCCAGTCATTGTGGATGCTGCATGGGGTGGCCACTTTGGTTTTTCACCATTAACACCCCAGCATTGCTTGCAGTTGGGTGCTGATGCACTCATCACAAGTGTTCACAAAGCTCTTCCTGGATACAGCGCATCTGCATTACTCCTTGCCCAAGGCAAGTTGCTTAACCTTGATCGAATTGAACAAAGTTTTGAAACTACTCACACCACTTCACCTGCCGGTGCACCGCTTGCATCTATTGATGGTTGTCGTGCCCTACTTCAAACTCGTGGGCAAGAGTTGATTTCTCAACTAGTTGCAAACGTTGAGAACTTTAAAGCAAAGATTCAAATAGATTTCGATTTGCCTATCTTTTTAAACACTGGCGATTTTGGCCCAGGCCGCTTTGATCCAACCAAGATTGTTCTGCGAGCAAACCAATTAGGTGCTGCTGGAGTTGAGATTGAGAAGAAATTACAAGCACAAGGCATCCGCGTTGAGATGGCAGATAGTGACACTGTTGTTTTCATTGCAACTCTTGCTGATTCAACCCAAGAGTTTGATCACTTAGCCGAAGTTCTAGTTCCTATTCTTAAAACACTACAAACAACTCCTCGCCCAACGGCAACATCATTGAGCTGGTCAGTAGTGCCAAGGATTGCAATCTCAATGCGCGATGCTTATTTTGCAGATACCGAAATGGTTGCAGCCAAAGATTGTGTTGGGCGAATCTCTGCCGACTTAATCGCTCCCTATCCCCCAGGTGTTGCAGTAGTTGCACCAGGTGAAGTTTTAACTTCACAGATTCTTGAAGGTCTGGCAACAACCAAGGCAGCTGGTGTGCGCATCGCCTATGCCACAGACCCTTCACTTATGACCTATCGAACCGTCAAGAATTAAGCCTGTGTTGCACTATGTGCAACGGGTGTGGCCATGATTTGTTCACCTTGAGCCGATAACATCAGCAACATGTCTGATACTCAAACTTGGCAAAAACGCGCACTTGATCTCAAACCACAATCGCAGATTTTCATCGATGGAAAATTCGTTGATGCAGCCAGTGGTAAAACATTTGAAAACTTCTCACCTAGCGATGGACATTTAATTTGTAATGTTGCATCTGGTGACACCGAAGATATCAATCGCGCAGTTGCATCAGCTAAAAAGGCATACGACTCCGGTGTGTGGAGTGAGATGAATCCACGGGATAAAAAGGCAATTATGTTGCGCTGGGCACAACTTCTAAATGAGCACCGAGAAGAATTAGCTTTACTTGAAGCTATCGACACAGGCCGTCCGATTGCAGATGCACTCAGTGTTGATGCTCCCAACTCTGCTCGAGTGATCCAGTGGTATGGCGAAACTATTGATAAGACTTATGACGAGATTGCACCAGCACCTCGTAACGCACTTGCCATGGTTACACGCGAACCCCTGGGTGTTATTGGCGCTGTTGTTCCTTGGAACTATCCAATGATGATCACGAGTTGGAAACTAGGACCTGCCTTGACTATGGGTAACAGCATTGTTGTTAAACCTGCAGAAAACTCTTCATTGAGTGCGATCAAGATGGCTGAATTAGCAATCGCTGCAGGATTGCCTGCAGGTGTTTTTAATGTGGTGCCAGGTCTTGGATCAGAGGCTGGTCAGGCACTTGCCCGCCACATGGATGTTGCAAAGATTGCATTTACAGGTAGCGGACCTACTGGTCGGAAGATGATGCAATACGCCGCTGAATCAAATATGAAACAGGTTTCACTTGAACTTGGTGGAAAGAGCCCTCAAGTTGTCCTCAATGACTGCACCGACTTAGAAGCTGCTGCATCAACTATTGCTTGGGCTATCTACTACAACGCTGGTCAGACATGTAATGCAGGATCTCGAATCATCGTTGAGAAAGGCGTAAAAGAAGAGCTCTTTGCTCACCTACATAAGTTCCTCGAAAGCTTTGTTGTTGGAAATCAATTTGATCCAAGTACGCAGATGGCTGGACTTGTCTCAGAATTACAACGCGATCGCGTTAACGCCTACCTTGATCTCATCGGTCAAGATGGTGAAAAGCTAATCTTTGGTGGGCAAAAGACTTCCGGAAAAAATCTGCTTATCAAGCCAACATTAATTGATAACGTCAAGCCTGGCTCACGTCTTGCCCAAGAGGAAATCTTTGGACCAGTCTTAGTTGCAATTGATGCAAAGGATGAGGCTGAGGCTTTGCAACTAGCAAATGGAACTGAATACGGATTAGCTGCATCGGTGTGGACTAATAATGTTGCCCGCGCTCATAAGTTTGCACGCAAGCTACGTGCTGGAACTGTTTGGGTTAACACTTTCGACATGCTCGATGTGATAACTCCATTTGGAGGCTTTGGCGCTTCAGGTAATGGAAGAGACAAGTCATTGCATGCATTAGATGCATACAGTGCGTTGAAAACAACGTGGGTTGATCTAAATTAAATGCCCGGCGTTGAAATAACTGGCAATGTAGTTCCACGCTCAGAAGAGATTCTGACGCAGCAAGCACTCGACCTCATTGCACTTCTGCACCGCTCGCTCAATCCGCGCCGCCTAGAACTCCTAACTGCACGCAAAGTGCGCATGCAGCAGATTGCAGATGGTAAAGACTTTGATTTCCTACCTCAAACCAAAGCTATTCGTGATGATAAAAACTGGAAGGTTGCACCGGCTGCGCCGGGTTTAAATGATCGGCGCGTAGAGATTACTGGTCCTACTGAGCGAAAAATGACGATTAACGCTCTTAACTCTGGGGCAAAGGTCTGGTTAGCTGATTTAGAAGATTCCAATACCCCACTATGGGAAAATGTTATTAATGGTCAACTCAATTTGTTAGATGCAATTACTCGCACAATTGATTTCACTAATGAGGCTGGCAAGAGATATGAACTACGCCCTGATAGTGAATTAGCAACAATTGTTGTTCGCCCCCGTGGTTTTCACTTGCCGGAAAAACACATTCTTGTTGACGGTGAAATAACTTCAGGCTCATTTGTTGATTTTGCTTTATACATGATCACTTGTGCCAAATTACAGATTGCTCGTGGACATGGCCCCTACTTCTATCTTGCCAAGATGGAGTCCCACCTTGAAGCTCGTATGTGGAATGAAGCTTTCAATATTGCACAAGATTTCTTAAACATTGCACGCGGCACCATTAGAGCAACAGCTCTGATTGAAACTTTTCCTGCAGCTTTTGAGATGGAAGAAATACTCTTTGAACTCAAAGATCATGCAGCAGGATTAAATGCTGGCCGCTGGGACTATCTCTTTAGCGTGATTAAGAACTATCGCTTACGCGGTGCTGATTTTGTCTTGCCAGATAGAAATAGCGTTGCCATGACTGCGCCTTTTATGCGTGCATACACCGAACTACTAGTGAAAACCTGCCACTCCAGAGGCGCACATGCAATTGGTGGAATGGCAGCATTCATCCCAAGTTCTGACCCAGCAATAAATGCAACTGCATTTGAGAAGGTGGCTGCAGATAAAACGCGCGAGGCAAATGATGGCTTCGATGGCTCATGGGTTGCCCATCCAGGAATGGTGGAATTGTGTAGAGAGCAGTTCACAAAGGTTTTAGGTGAACGGCCTCATCAAAAGGAAAAGACAAAATCAGAAGTTTCAGTTTCGGCAGCTCAATTACTCGATATCAAATCCACACCAGGCACCGTAACTGAGGCAGGACTTCGCAATAACATCAGTGTTGCAATTCAATATCTTGAGCGTTGGTTGGCTGGCTCTGGCGCTGTTGCAATCTTTAACTTGATGGAAGATGCAGCCACAGCGGAGATTTCACGCTCACAGATCTGGCAATGGATTCATAACGAAGTCAGGCTAGAGGGCGGCGAACTAGTCAGCGCTAGCTTTGTGAAGCAGTTAGCCGATGAAGAGGTTGCAAAACTGCCCCACTCAACGGACTACACACAAGCTCAAAAGATGTTTATTGAGACCTCGGTTAAAGATGATTACTTGGAATTTCTCACTCTGCCGGCATATGAGGCGATGGCCTAACTTAGGCGATTAAAGTTGTAATTTCTTGAGCTGCTGCAATTAACTCAGGAGTGAGCGATATCAATTGCTCCCGAGTAGTTGTTTGTGTCGGCAAAGTGACATTGAGATAAGCAATAAATCTTCCATCACGGGCACGGATAGATGCTGATATTCCACACCATTGCTCAGTGTGCTCTTTATAGTTGTATGCAACTCCAGAAATTCGAGCTTGCAATACTTCAGTGCGAAGTTCTTGGGGGTCTGTGATTGTGTAATCAGTGAGTGCTGCTAATGGTGTGGCCAAATAATTCTCTAACTGTGCATCTGGA
>SXGQ01579348.1_pt1 | contig 11942 bp, 11 predicted proteins | sample 3178371 | NCBI WGS metagenome assembly SXGQ01 (sample SAMN11356859, study PRJNA531348) | freshwater metagenome | isolation source: freshwater sample F1-20 | place: China: Fuxian Lake, Yuxi | collected 2017-12-25 | reverse complement strand
GCTCGTCGCGCCGCGCGCCCCGGCGAAGAGAAATACGGCGGAGCTGTTGGCGCGGAGAAGGAAATCTGCAGCCCGCACCACCAGGAGGTGGTTCTTCTGCGGTTCCTCACGCGCCACGGTGAGGACGAGCTGAGCGTGGCTAGGGAGCCCAAGCTCGTCCAGCAGCGCCGATCGAGCTTGCTGCCGTCGAACCGATCGCCTACCCAATCGGTCGGCGCTCCGACCTCGGTGCACTGTTGCGCACTTGTCCGGCGCAACACTGAACGCTTCAGAGGACGCTTCCGCCACCACGTCAGCCACTGCGTGGAAACGTGTGGTGGCGTGGCGAGCCAACACGCGGTCAAGGTTCCGCACCGTTGCGTACTTCAGCCGCCGACGCAGCGACCGGACGTTTTCGTGCCCCTGCCACGGCATGCTCACGAGCGTCGTGATGCTGGGCACGCCTCCGAGCTTCGCAGCGAGACGGCCGACGACGTTCGCGTCGAAAAGCGACGTGTGGACGATGTCCGGCTCGAATTCGCTCACTGCAGCGTACACGTGCTTGAACCTCCCCGGCCACGTGAGTGAGTCGGAGGCAGGCACGTAGAGCCGGGTTGGGGTTCCGATCAGTGCATCGAAATCGTTGTCGCTGTGGCTGAGCACGACGACCCCGTGCTCCACCTCCCGGTCGGTGGACCCAAGGATGAATTCGCGTAGCGAGACCTCGGCGCCGGCGCGCCCGCAGAACTGATTGATCACATGCAACACACGCACCGGTGTACCCACACGAGCCCTTCCGCCGAACGACGTGGCATCCTAACCGGCACCAAGGGAGGGGCCGGGGCCGGGGCCGGGGCCCGGACCCGGGGCCCGGGGCCCGGGGCCCGGGGCCCGGAGGTCGGTAGCAAAGGAGAGGATCACGTGGCCAGAAGCGCATTGCACGACATCGCTCGCTCCGAACGCTCGCGCGGTGTGACGTAGACACATGGACGAGTCTCCGGGCGCAGTCAGGTTCTCCGTGGTCATGCCGACCTACAACCGGCAAGACATTGTGATGCGCGCTGTACAGAGCGTGCTACAGCAAACCTGGACCGATCTCGAGCTGATCGTTGTCGACGACGGCTCCACCGACCGCACGTTGGAAGTGCTGCGAGAGATTCCTGATGAGAGATTGACCCTTGTGGAGCAGGACCACCTGGGAGCAGCGACTGCACGGAACTCAGGCGCCAAGCTGGCGCGGGGAAAGTGGATTACGTTCCTGGACAGCGATGACGAGGCGAGTCGGACGTGGCTCGAACGTTATTCCGAGACTGACGAAGCTGGCGTCGGAGTGATCACCAGCGGGTGCAACCACGTGTCAGCGTCCGGCGGCGCTGTTGTTAGGTTCGCACGACCGCGACCGGAGTTGGGAGGCGAGACTGCGCTGTTCTTGGCAGGTTGCTACGCCCTTCCGCTGGCGACATTCAGGGAGATCGGGGGTTTCGCACCGACTCTGCGTGCAGCTCAACACACCGAATTGGCTATGCGACTCGTCCCGCATGTGCGCAATCGCAACCTTCGCATCGTCGTTCTCGATGAACCGCTCGTGACCGTGCACCTCGGAGCGACCGCCAGCCACATCCGCTCGGACGACCGAGCCGTACTCGCTGGTGCGCAGTATCTCTTGCAGCACCACCGTGAGTTGCTGGAGAGCTCCCCGCCTAGCCTCGCCGACTCCCACACCGTCGCTGGGGTGCGTGCGGCGCGCCTCGGGATGTACCGAGAGGCGCGGCAGCACCTTGTCGCCGCCGCGTTCGCTGATGCCGGCAATCCAAAGAGGTGGGCACGGGCCGCAGCGGCGGCACTGCCCATCGTGCGATCTCGGGCGTGGACATCGACCTACCGCCGCCGCACCGCTACGAATAGGTGAGTTGAGGGCTACCCGACGACGAAGCTCCGCCCGTCCGAGTTGGTCACTTTCACCGTGGAAAGGCGCCGCAACACCTCGAATCGCTCAGGACCCAGATCGAACTCTTTCGCCGACGAAACGAAGTGGAAGATCCCGGGCTTCTCGTCGCCTTCGTCAATCACAATCTTGCCTGTGATCCTGCAATCCAGGTAGCGGCATTCCTCGTGGCTTTCAAGAGCATGGGGACCGATTCGGACGTCGCCGTCGAAGGTCATGCGCTCGAACGTTATGGGACCGACTGCTCGATGCGCTAATTCATAATCGTTGCCGAAGCTCACGCTATCGCGATAGTGATACCGGTTTTGATACGCACCGTGGCTGATGCCGGTGCGGTTGTGGTAGCTCACAATGCGCTCGATCAAGTGATCGTTGACATCGTTCTGCCAGGTCGCAAATCCGATCTCACGGTTGTTGTGCGCGACGCAGTCCGTGAAGGCCCAGACGTTGTGCTTCTTGTGATTGGCTGCGGCGGACCACAAGAATCCGCCGGCGTTGACGCCTCCGGAGCGGACGCCCACGGCGACGCAATCTGAAGCGGTGTTGTTGAGTCCTTCGCCCATGGTGAAGCCACTCGTGCCATAGCCGCGGAAGTCCGGATCCGTCCGGATCATGAGTGCCGCGCAGTGTTCGAGACGTGTGTCGTGGCTGACGTGCCCGAGGTCCCACCAGAAGCCATTGTCGTACACCTCATAGGCGACGCAGTCCCGAAGTGTGATGCCGTGCGACTCATGAGGCACGAACGCGTTGCCGCCTCCGTTGCGGACCACCACCCCTTCGACGAGGGAGCCCCGTGTGCCATCCCCGCAGTGGTGGAAGTGGAGGCCGTACCGCCCGAGGACCGCTTCCGTCAAGAAGCGCGTTCCGCTGTTGCCCCGGACCGTCTCCGACGTGTTCTGACGCGGCCCCATGTACATCACACCGATGTGCTTGATCGTCTGGGGCTTATGACAATGCAAAAACATGATGTGGGCCCGACCACCGGCCGTTCCCTCGATCCACACGTTGCGACTCAAGTTGGCAACCTCAGTTGCGTGGGTCGCACCACCGGGGCCCGCCACCGTTGGTACGGCTGCACCCTTTCGGAACGGAGCGAATGAGGTGAAGTCCCCGGGTGCGTTCGGAGCCACAATGAGCTCGTCCGTCGGCAACCACGTCGGATCGTCCCCTCTACGAGACCAAGCAGTTCGTTGAGCGCCGACTGCGTCCAGCACACCGTCGCCGACCACCCACAACCCGACGTCGCTGTCAAGAACGTCCATCCCGCCACCGACGTACTTTGACTCGTCCACCTCGATGAAGCGGAGCGTGTGGACGACGGCGTGTGAGCTGGGCCGCATGGTGAGACAGCCGGCGACGACCACGTTGCCGCGCGACTGGATGGTCGTCGGGGTGTTTGGCTCGTAGCGGAGCAGCCCGCCCTGCCGGATCTCGATGCCGCCCACTGTGACGTCCCCAGACGCCACGATGTGCTTGGTGACGACGGCCTTGTCGTGCGGACCGGGCACCTTGCCGTCGGGCCATGCGGCTGGATCGTTCCAGCTCCGGAAGCTGCCGTCGGGCGTCGCCCCTCCGTCGGGGGTCGCATGGCTTGCCGTGCCGATGTTCGCCTGACCCGGCGTCACGAGTCCGCAGTACTCGGCAAGGGTCTGCGCTCCGGCGATGGCCATGTCCGGCCGGGCCACGAAGGCGGCTCCGAGGGCGCCACTGGCACCGAGGCCGGTGAGGAGCTTGCGGCGGGTGAGCGATGTCTCGAACTTCGTAGCTGCCATGTGGGTCACCTCGACGAGTCGGTCCCGGCGCCGCTTGTCGACGATGCCGGGGGCGCCGGCACCTCTCCACTCGCCGACGCAGTCCTGTTGTCGGCAGAAGGCCCCTGTCGCTTGAGGACCATTCGCCGAAGTGGGCCGTATGGCCTGGTCATATGCTCACAGGAGGGCAGAGATCGCCGAGGAGGTGGGCTATGTGACCGGTTCGCGGGTGTTCGCGGCACCGCTCGAGGTGTTCGAGATTGCGCAGTTCCGCACCGGCCTTGCGATCGGTGTGGTTGCTCTCGTCGTGGGTGCGGTCGTCGGAGGACTGGCGCGCGTCACTCCTCTCCGGCGTCCACCGCCGCTGGCGGGGGTCCTGGTCGCCGGTGCCGGGTTGGTCGCGCTCGAGCGAACCGAGACCGTTCCTGCAGAGCTCTTCCTGGCCATCGGGCTGCTTGGCGCCATCGGATTCGTCGCGGACGCCCTCCCGGGCTCCTGGTGGATGGTGGTCGTGCCTCCGGCCGGGTTGGCGGCCTGGTGGCTGTCGCAGGAGGCGTTCGGGCCGAGCACAACCGAAGGGGGAGGTTGCGCGTGCCTCTTCGTGATGGATCGTGCGTGGATCGACGAGGCGGTGTCCGCCACGGTCCTCGTCGGCGGTGGGCTGGCCGCAGCGTTCCAACGGCGCTGGCGCTCGACCGGTCTGTCGACACCCCTTGTACCGATCTCGCTGCTGGGCGTCTACTTCACGGTGCCGGACACCGAGCAGGCGGCAGCTGTGCTCGGAGCCACTGCGCTCCTGGTGCTTCTCGGGTGGCCATGGGGCTTGCTGGCGCTCGGCGTGGGCGGGGCGTTCGCCAGCATCGGCTTGCTGTCCTGGGTGGCCGTCGTCGGCGGCGTTGGGCGTGCAGGCTCGATCGTCGGCGCCCTCGGCTGCCTGGGCCTCCTGGCGGTGGAGCCAGTCGGGCGGCTGCTGGCGGGAGGACGTTCGCCACTCGAGCTCATCCCGGTACGACTTCGGACGCCGGTCACCGCTCTCGTGCACCTCGGGCTGGTGTTCGTAGCATCACGCATCGCCGGGTTGCAGGAGGAGGCCGGCGACGCCGCTCGCATCATCGTCGTGGCGGGCGCTGTCGCCGTCGCAGCGTCGGCCGGTGGCGGCTGGCTGGTGCGGGTGCGAGATCGCCGCGTTGCTCCGTCGTCCCCAGTCGACGACCACGCCGCGAGTGCGGCATCCTGAGGCCTGATCTCAGCGGCGGAGAGGGACGGATGGCGGAACGCAAGCGACGGGTGCTGCACCTGCTCAAGGGGCTCGGACCAGGGGGTGCGGAGCACCTCCTGCTCAACGCGGCCCGGGTGCGCGATCGGGAGGCCTTCGACTACGAGGCCGCCTACCTGCTGCCGTGGAAGGACGCGCTCGTGGAGCGTCTCGAGGCCGAGGGCGTGCGGACTCACCTCCTCGACGCGTCAGATCCGCGCGATCCGCGATGGATCCGGAGGTTGCGATCACTCGTCCAGGAGCGGCGTGTCGACGTCGTGCACCTGCACTCGCCACTCGTGGCCGGCCTGGCCCGTCCGATGTTGCGGACGCTTCCGTCCCGAACCCGTCCGGCGGTCGTCTCGACCGAGCACAACGTCTGGTCCAGCCACGATCGGTGGACCCGGCGGCTCAACGAGCTCACGATGCCGCTCGGCGACCGCTGGCTCGCAGTGTCGGAGCAGGTGAGGGAGTCGGTGCCGTCGCGGTTCCGATCGCGTCTCGAGGTAGTGGTGCACGGACTCGTCATCGAGGATGCCGAGCAGTTCCGAGGGGACCGTGACGCCATCCGGGCAGAGCTCGGGCTTCGAGCCGACGAAGTCGTTGCCGTCACTGTCGCCAACCTGCGCCGCCAGAAGGCGTACCCAGATCTCCTCCGCGCAGCGAAGCGGGTCACCGACGCACATCCCGAGGTGGTGTTCCTGGCCGTGGGGCAGGGGCCCCTCGAAGACGAGCTGCGAGCTCTCCACGCGACCCTCGGCCTCGGGGACCGCTTCCGCTTCCTCGGCTATCGACCTGATGCCCTCCGGGTCGCCGCTGGTGCCGACATCTTCGTGCTCGCCTCGCACTACGAGGGCTACCCCGTCGCCGTCATGGAGGCAATCGCTCTCGGTCTCCCCGTCGTCGCCACCCGCGCCGGAGCAGTGGCAGATGCCGTGGTCGACGGCGACGACGGGTACCTGGTGGACCCGGGCGATACCGATCGCCTCGCCGCGATGGTCATGAAGCTGGTGGGCGACAGCGACCTCCGGAAGGCGATGGGCGCCCGTGCCCTCCTGCGTGCCGGCGCCTACGACATCCGCCATGCGGTGCGACGGACCGAGGAGATCTACGCCGAGGTCGCCCGATCCTGAGCAGCGGAACGGTGAAACCAGGATCAGCTGGGATCGACACCGAAGCATTGGCCCGTGCGTGCGGTGTGTCGATCCGTCGCAGCGCTGACCGTGATCGTGGTCTTGCTGCTGGCTCCACTGGCGGGGTACGTCGCGGCCGAGACCGCCCAGGACGTGTGCCCGGCCGGTGCGTCCCAGGCGCCGGCTCCTGAGGCCGCCGCACCTGGCATGTCACCGGCCTCGGGTGCCCAAGAGGTCGCGGTCGCAGACGTCCTCGAGCCCGGCGTCGACGCGGACCGGCCAGGCGGTCCACCGGCAGCCGCCGTCGAGGTGGTCGCCGTGCTGGCGCTCGTCGGCAGTGCGAGCTACCTGTACCGGAGCCTTCCGGGTTGACTGCGCAATTGACCGTGAGGACCACTGCTTGTGGCCAACCCAGCACGGAGCCGTCACCCAACGTCGTGGCACCTGCCCGCTGCGTGCAAAGGGCTCGGCGAAGGATCCGGAAACTGCCGCTCGCCGCCGAGATGATCCAAAAAGATCACGCGAGACGGTGCTAGCGCCTCGATCGAGTGGGCAGAGTGGACAAACGGCTATGGCGGAACTCACAGACGGCGTTGACCCAACCACTGCCTCCCCGGAGGTCGACCGCAGCAAGCGGACCCTGCTGCTCGCAGGCGGCGTAGGCGCAGGCGCGCTCTGGGTGGCCCCGGCTGTGATCCAGGTCTCGTCGGCTCAGGCCGCGACCAGCCCTCCTGTGACCACGACCACGACCGGCGGGTCCAGCACCACCACGACTGGCGGGTCCAGCACCACGACGGTCGGCGGTTCCAGCACCACGACGGTCGGCGGGTCGAGCACGACGACTGAGGGCACCGGGTCCACGACGTCGTCCACGTCGAGCTCCTCCACGACGGTGCTCGGGACGACCGAGGTGCCGACGACCACCACGACGACCCAGAAGGCCGGTGGCTCCACGAACGGTCGAGGCCCTGCGGCCGGTGGCCGAGGGCAGGCTCCGCCGACCGTCCGAGGCAGCCGAACGACCCGCGACGGGTCGCTCGCACGGACGGGCGCAGATCTCCTCACGTGGGCGGCGGCAGGTGGTGCGGCCACTGCGACCGGCGTCGCGGCGAAGCGGGCGGCAGACCGGCGTCGCGCGGAGCACGAGGACCTCACCGAGGAACCTCGCCCAACTGACACCCCAAGCGACTGACGACCCGAGGCCAGTCGCCGCACCCGTTCCTGCGAGTCAGCTCACGTATCGTGAGCCGAGGACCGGCAGGAGCGTGGCGTGGAGCGAGAAGCAATGACCCAGTCGGCACGGCTCCGGATGCTGGGCCACGACTTCGCGGTCAGCTCCACCCCTGCGATCGTCGCCCATGTCGACCGCGCCTTCCGTGCGTTGAGAGTCGAGGGCGAACCGGCGCACCTGTACGAGCTGCGTGCCGTCGCGGGCCAGCGCTCCAACGTGTGGACGCTGCGCTACGACGGTGAGGTCCTCATCGAGAGCCCGTCGGTCAGCGCCTGCTACTCCCACCTCTGCTGGCACGTGAACCGCGAGGCCATCGATCGCTGCGACGACCTGGTGCTGTTGCACAGCGCGTGTGCGACGACGCCCGGCGGTCGAGCCGTGCTCCTGCCGGCCGCGATGGAGTCGGGGAAGACGACCACCGTCGCCGGCCTCGTGCGAGCGGGCCTCCACTACCTCACGGACGAAGCGACGGCCATCGAGCCCGGTAGCGGGCAGCTGCGCAGCTGCGCGAAGCCGCTGTCGATCGACCCTGGCTCGTGGGACGTGCTGGCAGCGCTGCGCCCTGAGGTGTCGGAGGAGACCGAGGCGTTGCTGGAGTGGCAGTGGCAGGTCCCGGCCGACTCCTTCGGCACCGTTGCCCACGTGGGAGTCCCGGCTCTGGTCGTTTCACCCCAGTACACGGCTGGGTCGGAGGTCCATCTCGCACCCCTCTCCCCCGCCGACACTCTGATGCTGCTCGCCGAGAACGCCTTCAACCTGCAGCGCTTCGGCCACGACGGCTTCGCCGCCCTGGAGCGCATCGCTCGGGAGTGTCCTGCGTACCGGATGCGCCATGGCGACCTGGACGACGCCGTGCGGACCATCCAGGGACTGCTCGGGGACGACCCGCAACCGCGTGAGGACGCCTCGTGCGCGACCACCGCCCAGTGACCCGGACCGATGTCGCTGCGGTGGAGGTGGACGGCGAGTGGGTCGTCTACGACCCCCGCACCGGCGACACCGCCGTCCTCAACCCGTCCGCCGCGACCATCTGGGCGATGCTCGACGGCTCGGTCACGGCTGCGGAGGTGTCCGAGGAGATCGCTCAGGCACACGGGCTCGAGCCGGCGGAGGTCGCCGCGCAGGTCCGGGAGCTGATCGGCGACCTCGCCGAACGAGGGCTGCTGGTCGACGATCCGTCATCGGAGATCCGGTGATGGACTTGGACGGCCGAACGATCCTGCGGCGAGACGACGACGGCGTCGCAACGGCGCGCTTCGACGAGGAAGCCGTCCTCTACGAGATCGAGAGCAGCTCGCTGCACCGACTGAACGCCACCGCCGCAGCGGTGTGGGACGCTTGCGACGGCAGCTGCGACGTCGCAGGCATCATCGCCGCCTTCGTCGACGCCTACCCCGATGTGGGTGCCCATGAGGTCGCCGACGGCGTGCGCGCCGTGCTGTTGGACTTCATCAGCAGCGGACTGGTGGCCTCAGGTTCGGTCGAACAGACTGAGGACCGCGCCGAGTAGAGCGCCCGGCTCGTCTGGGAGCACGGGCACGGCGGGCACCGAGGCGAGGTGATCGTGCAACGACTCGAGCAGGACCTGCGCTCGATCGGCATCGGGAACCCGCTCCATGAACCCCGCCACGGACGCAACCCTTCGCGCCGGAGAGTCACGCTCCGGGTCGAGCGTGACCGCCCACGCTGCAACGGGATAGTCCCCTGCGGCGACGTGGAGGGACGCCGCTGACCGACCGAACGTCGAGTCCAACGCCTCCAGCGACGCTTCATCGAAGCGGACCGCCGGTTCCGGGACGCACACCGTGCCATCGCTCAGGTCGATTGCGACGCGGGAGGCGGCCGAAACGAGGATGCCCGCTCCGTGGAGCCGGCGGCCGTGACGAAGCAGCGGACCCTGCCAGGACGGCGGAGCGAGGACGGCCCGTCCCTCGCCGTCGACCAGCACCGTCACGTCTGCGACCCAGCCCGCCGGTTCCATCCCGCTGAACGCATGGACGTGATCCGCGAAGGCACGGACGACGTCGCTCGGTCGTCGGCTCCTGGCCGCCTGCGAGCACGCCCGGAACAGCAGGTGCAGCCGCGAATCGCCATGTTCCCTGGCGTCCGGGAACCCGCCGACACGGAGGGACCAGTTCGGTGCGCTCAGGTCATCGACGAGGAACGGTTGGAGGCTCGGCTCGAGCAGCTCGGCTGCATCCGGGTGCGAGACCCGCACGCCGAGGTGCCACTCGCCGATGGCCAGGGTGTAGGAGGCCGCCCACCCGAGGCGGTCGAGGTCGGGTCCTCAGCGGTTCGGCGGGTCCACGAGGTGGCGCGGCTCAGCCACGGGACCGGAACCACTCCACGGTCGACTCCAGACCGGCGGTGAGCGGCGTCGGCTCGACGTCGGGGAACAGCGAGCGTAGTCGTGTCGTGTCGGCCTGGGAGTGCGGCACGTCGCCCGCCCGCACCGGGAGGTGCTCGACCTCCAGATCCGATCCGAGAAGCTCCTCGAGCTGGCCGATGACCTCGAGGAGCGTCACCCGGGTGCCGAAGGCGAGGTTCATCGGCTTCGGGTCGGCGATCCGTCGCTCGATGGCGTCGGTGAGCACCGCACAGACCGAGCTGACATGGGTGAAGTCCCGGCTCTGCGTCCCGTCGCCGTGCACGGGCAGTGGTCGTCCGTCGAGGGCGGCGTCGACGAATGCCGGGACCACCGCGGCGTAGGCGTGCCCTGCCGCCTGCAGCCGCCCGAACACGTTGAAGAAGCGCACCGCGAGGGCATCCATGCCGTACGAAGCGGCCCAGGCCAGCGTGTAGGACTCCGTCGCCAGCTTGGACGCGGCGTACGGGCTCACCGGACGGGGAGCGAGGTCCTCGTGCTTGGGCAGCGTCGGGTTGGCCCCGTACACCGACGAGGACGATGCGACGATGACCTGGGCGGGGCGGCCATCCCCTGCGGCGCGGCGGATCGCCTCCAGGACCTCGGCGGTGCCGGTCGCGTTCGCGGCGTGCGATGCCATCGGGTCGGCGATCGAGCGCGGGACGGACGGTCGTGCTGCCAGGTGGACGACGGCGTCGGCTCCGCCGACGGCCTCGTCGAGGGCGCTCGGGTCGAGGATCGAACCCTCGACGAAGCGGACCTCGACGCCGGCGAGGTTCGACCGGTCGCCGGTCGAGAGGTCGTCCAGGACCACCACTTCCTGACCGCGGCCGGTCAGGAACTCGGACAGGTTCGCTCCGATGAAGCCGGCCCCGCCGGTGACCACGATCCGCACGCCAGGCACGATAGGTCAAGGGCCCTGTGGCCTCGTCCTCGCGTGGCAACGGCGTTTGCCAGACTGCCCCGAACGCAGCCAGCACCACCCCAGGGGGAACCGAACACCATGCCCACCGCCGAAGAGGTCCGCGCCCAGCTCACCGGGCCGGGAGGGATGTTCGAGATCACGACCGAGACGGTGCACGGCGTGGAGGTCCAGACCTACAAGGAGCGCCTGCCCAGCCTGCGCTCCATTCCCGAGCTGTCGATCCTGCGGGGTGAGCAGACCTTCCTGCGCTACGGCGAGGAGGACTGGAGCTTCGAGCGGTTCATCACCACGGCCAACGGGGTCGGGCACGCCCTGCGGGACCAGGCCGGCGTCGCCCACGGCGACCGGGTGGCCGTCCTCAGCCAGAACAACCCCGAGTGGTGCCTGAGCTTCTGGGGCACGGTCACCGGCGGGGCGATCCTCGTCGGGCTCAACGGGTGGTGGAAGGCCGAGGAGGTCGTCTACGGGCTCCAGGACTCCGGTGCCAAGGTGCTCGTCGCCGACCGCAAGCGCTTCGAGCGCATCGCCGACCAGCTCGACGAGTGTCCCGACCTCGAGCGCATCTACCTGACCCGGGACTGCGACCCGTCCGACTTCGTCGACGTCGTCGGCGAGTCCCATCGGGACAAGCTGCACCGCTTCGACGAGCTGATGGGCGAGCCGACCTCGACCTTCCTCGACACGCCGGTCCACGAGGACGACGTGGCGGTGATCTTCTACTCCTCGGGCACCACCGGGAAGCCGAAGGGGATCATGTCGACCCACCGCAACATGGTCGCCAACCTCCAGAACACCATGTACAACTCGGTCGCCGGCGCCATGTCCGGTGGCGGCGCCATCCCGGTCGGCGACCCCGATGCCGCTCAGACCGTCGCCCTGTTCACCTCCCCCCTGTTCCACGTGTCCGGGTGCCACTCGACGCTCGTGGTCGGCATGCTCGCCGGCCTGAAGCTGGTGATGCCGGTGGGCAAGTTCGAGCCCGAGGACGCCCTGCGCACCATCCAGGAGCAGCAGGTCAACGTCTGGGCCACGGTGCCCACCATGGTGTGGCGAGTGTGCGAGCACCCCGACCGGCACGAGTACGACACGTCGTCGGTGAGCTCGGTCGCCTTCGGTGGCTCGCCGTCGGCCGAGGAGCTGCAGCGCAAGGTGCGCGAGACGTTCCCGAACGTCTCCACCACGTCCAACGCCTACGGCCTCACCGAGTCGTCCTCGGTCGCCACCGTGAACTCGGGTGAGAACGCCGTTCGCAAGCCCACCTCCGTCGGTCCGCCGGTCCCCACCGTCGAGATCCAGGTCGTCGACGGCGCCGGCCGGGCGCTCCCGGAAGGCGAGGTCGGCGAGATCTGCATCAAGGG
>SXGQ01353715.1_pt1 | contig 11942 bp, 9 predicted proteins | sample 3178371 | NCBI WGS metagenome assembly SXGQ01 (sample SAMN11356859, study PRJNA531348) | freshwater metagenome | isolation source: freshwater sample F1-20 | place: China: Fuxian Lake, Yuxi | collected 2017-12-25 | reverse complement strand
GTCGTCTCGGCGCTGATCTCCCTGATGAAGGACCAGGTCGACACGCTGGTCGGCAACGGCGTCGCGGCGGCGTACTACAACAGCGGCATGTCGTCAGAAGCCAGGGCCGAGGTCACGCGCGGCATTCGCGACGGACGCTACCGCATGCTCTACGTCGCGCCGGAGCGGCTGGTCGGCGACGGTGGCGACGGGTTTCTGAAGCTGCTGGAATCGAAACCGGTCAGCTTCATCGCCGTGGACGAAGCGCACTGCATCAGCCAGTGGGGGCACGACTTCCGGACGGAGTATCGCCAGCTGGCGCGCCTGCGCGAGCGGTGGCCGTCGGTGAGCATGCACGCCTACACCGCCACCGCGACCGGGCGCGTGCGCAAGGACATCATCGCGCAGCTGGGCCTGCGCGACGCCGCCGAACTGGTCGGCTCGTTCGACCGGCCGAACCTGGTGTACCGGGTGCTGGCGCGGGCGACGCTCAAGGCCCAGATCCTGGATGTGCTCGAGCGCCATCGCGGCCAGGCCGGCATCATCTACTGCACCTCGCGCAAGGAGGTGGACAGCCTTTCGCAGTGGCTCAACGACACCGGCTGGCGGTCGCGGCCATACCACGCGGGACTGCCAGACGAGGAACGCAGCCGCAACCAGGACGCGTTCCTGAACGAAGAAGTGGACCTGGTGGTGGCGACCGTCGCCTTCGGCATGGGCATTGACCGATCCGACGTGCGGTTCGTGATCCACTCCGGCGCGCCGCAGTCGCTCGAGCACTACCAGCAGGAATCAGGCCGGGCCGGCCGTGACGGCCTCGAAGCCGAGTGCGTGCTGATCGCCTCGGGCGCCGATTTCCTGAAGTGGCGCGTCATGCTCGAGAAGAACGGCGAGATGTCCGACGCGCGCCGCACGCTGCTGCGCGACATGGAGCGCTACGCCGCCAGCGTCGGCTGCCGGCACAAGCGCCTGGTCGGCTACTTCGGCGAGACCTTCACCAAGGACGACTGCGGGGCCTGCGACTACTGCCTCGGCGAACTGGAGACGGTGGCCGACCCCGTGACCATTGCCCGCAAGGTGCTGTCCTGCGTCGCGCGGGTCGGTCAGCGCTTCGGCGCCGCGCACGTCAGTAACGTGCTGCGCGGCAGCGACAGCGAGCAGGTGCGGTCGCGTGGCCACCACGAGCTGTCAGTGTTCGGCCTGATGAAGGACGCGACCATCGACGAGTTGCGCGGCTACGTCGATCAACTGCTGGCGCACGGCCTGCTGCAGCAGGGCGGCGATGAGTATCCGATCCTGCAACTGACCGCGGAAGGCCTGGCGCTGTTGAAGGATGCCGGCGCGCAGCCCGACCTGACGCTCGCGCGCCAGAAGCGTCCCGAAAAGGGCCGGCTGCCCAAGCGCGCCCGGGTCGAAACGGAAGGCTGGGAAGGCGTTGACCGCGACCTGTTCGAGTCGCTGCGCGCCATGCGCATGCAGGTGGCACGCAAGCGCGGCGTGCCGCCGTACGTCATCTTCCACGACACGACCCTGCGCGAGATCGCCCGGACCAAGCCGGCGACCATCGAGGGTTTGCGTCACGTCAAAGGCGTGGGCGACCGCAAGGCCTCGGATTTAGGCGACCTGATCCTGTCGATCATTGCGGGCCCCTGACTCGGGGCACCAGAGGCACCCTAGACACCTTAGAATGTCGCCATGGCCATTCCTGCCGGATTCGAGTGGAGCACGCCCTTCGTTGCCGACGCGTGCGTGCAACTGTCACTGCCGGTTCGCGTCGGACCTCCGGGGCTGCGCTCCACCATCCCGGGCTCCCGGATCGCTGGTCCGGTCTGTCCGGCCCGGCACGCCGGCAGTACCGATGTCTTCCTCGAAGCGATCGCCTCGGCCAATCCCGGCGACATCCTGGTGGTCGATAACGGCGGCCGCCTCGACGAAGGCTGCATCGGCGACCTCGTCGTGGGAGAAGCGCACATGAGCCGGCTGGCCGCCACGCTCTGCTGGGGCGCCCATCGCGATACCGCCGCCATTCGCGCCATTGGCGCCAAGGTGTGGAGCCTCGGCACCTGTCCAAACGGGCCGCTCGAACTGCGGTCGCGCCCCGACGATGCGCTCAGCCGCGCCCGGTTCGGCGCGGCCACCGTTTCGTCCGGCGACGTCGTCTTTGCCGATGACGATGGCGTCGTGTTCGTCGGCCTGACCCACCTGGCCGAGGTGATCGACACGGCACGGGCGATTGCCGTCCGCGAGGGTGTGCAAGCGACCCGCCTGCTGAAGGGCGAGTTGTTGCGGTCGCAGCTTGATTTGCACGGCTACCTCGCCAAGCGCGCGGCGAATCCCGCGTATACGTTCCGCGACCACCTGAAGACCTTTGGCGGCGCGATCGAGATTTAGTGCTTGGTACCGCGGTCGGGTCAGACCCGATTGGCGATATACCATGCCGGCGATCCCTCAATGACGGGCCAGTACTGTCACATCGGCTCCAGCACCATTGCCTATCTCGACTCGGCCCCTGGCGACAGCACGCTGCGGACCTACGTGCTGTTGCACGCCTTTCCGCTCGGCGCGAACCAGTGGGAGCCGCAAATGCGCGCCATTCCCGCTGGCTGGCGGCTGATCACGCCGGACCTCCGTGGCTTTGGCGGCTCCACCGAGCTCGATTCGTTGAGCGCGCTGGCCATCTCGGACTACGCCGGCGATGTGGTTGACCTGCTGGCCGAGTTGTCGCTCTCGCGCGTGGTGATCGGCGGCCTGTCGATGGGAGGCTACGCCGCGCTCGCCTTGCTGCAGAGCGCACCGCAGGTCATCGAGGCGCTGATCCTGGCCGACACCCGCGCCACTGCGGACACGCCGGAAGGCCGCGCCAACCGGCGCAACATGCTGGCGCTGGTCGATCGCGAAGGCCCCTCGGGGGTGGCGCGGGAGATGATGCCCAGGCTGCTCGGCAAGTCCACCCAGGAGCTGAATCCGGCCGTCGAGGCGCAGGTGCGACGGTTGATCAAGCAGCAGTCGCCGGTCGCGATTCGCGGGGCGATTCACCGCATGATGCATCGCCCCGATTCCACGGCCCTGCTGGCGCAAATCACCGTGCCCACCCTGGTGATCGTCGGCGAGGAAGACGAACTCACGCTGCCGGAGGAGTCACGGCGCATTGCCGAGGCGGTGCCCGGCGCGACGCTCGTGACCATCCCGGCTGCCGGGCACCTGTCGAATCTCGAGCAGCCCGACGCATTCAACGCCGCGTTGACCGCGTTCTTGGCTAAGCTCTAAAGACGATGCGATTGATGGCAACGGCCCTGCTGGTTCTCCTGATCGCCGGTCCGCCGGCGGCGCAGGAGCCAGTCACGGTGACGGTCGATCCCCTGCACCAGCCGTTCGACGAAATTCTCGATCTCTACGTCCGTGACGGCCTCGTGTATTACTACGCGCTCCGGCAGGAGCGCGCCAAGTTCGACCGCTACGTCCAGGCGATCAGCGAGGTGGGCGCCGAAACGGTGGCCCGGTGGCCGCAGCCGCGGCAGCTCGCGTACTGGATTAACGCCTACAACGCCTTCGTGCTGCGCTCGGTGATCGACGGCTATCCCATTCGCGGCAAAGCCCCTGACTACCCGGCGAACAGCGTCCGCCAGATTCCCGGTGCGTTCGAACGCCGCACGTTCCGCGCTGGTGGCCGCCAGTTGACCCTCGACGCCCTCGAGCGGGACGTCATCGGTGGCTTCGATGACCCGCGCGCGCTGCTGGCGCTTGGCCGTGGCGCCATCGGCGGCAGCCGCCTCAAGAGTGAAGCCTTCACCGCCGACCGGCTCGACCAGCAGTTGACGACGATGACCAGCGAGTTGGTGACGCGGCGAGTCCTGGTGCAAGTGGATGCCGGCAACAACCGGCTGTCGGTGAACCCGATGTTTTCATGGCGCGAGGCGTTGTTCACGCGAACGCTGGCGAATCGCGCGCCGGCGATGTACGCGACCCGCAGCCCACTGGAACGCTCGGTGCTGGCGTTGATCGAGCCGCTGATTGTGCCGGACGAAGCCGAGTTCCTTCGCCGGAACGAGTTCGTCATGGTGTTCCACGAGTTCGACTGGCGGCTGAACGATTTGACGGGGAGATAGGTGCCAAGGGTGCCAGGTTAGGGAGATATGGACTTAGGGCTCACGGGAAAAGTTGCGGTGGTGACCGGCGGCAGCCGCGGGCTGGGATTGGCGGCGGCGCAGGCCCTGATTGGCGAGGGCGCGCATGTGGTGGTGTGCGCGCGGGGCGCCGAGCAGTTGCAGATCGCCGTCGAGCAGTTGCGCGCGGCCGCGGCGAGCGGGGCTCGCGCCGAGGCGGTGACCGCCGACGTGTCGACCCAGCACGGGGTGGCCTCGGTCATCGAGACGGCGATCAAGACGTTTGGGCGGCTGGACGTGCTCGTCAACAACGTCGGCGTGGGTAAGGGCGGCGATCTCGAGGCGACCAGCGACGCCGACTGGCACGAAGCGTTCGACCACACCTTGTTCCCGGCCATTCGCGCGTCGCGCCTGGCGGTGCCACACTTGCGCAAGCAGGGCGGGGTCATCGTCATGGTGTCGTCGATCTTCGGGCGCGAATCCGGCGGCCGCATGACCTACAACGCCGTGAAGGCGGCGGAGATCAGCCTCACCAAGTCGCTGGCCCAGCAACTGGCGAAGGATCAGGTTCGCGTGGTCTCGGTGGCCCCAGGCTCGATCATGTTCGAGGGCGGATCGTGGTGGAAGCGCCAGCAGGCGGATCCCAAGGGGATCGCCGACTTCATCGCGAAGGAGTTGCCGTTCGGCCGGTTTGGCCGGCCCGAGGAGGTCGGTGCCGCCATTGCCTTTCTCGCTTCACCCAAGGCGAGCTGGGTGAGCGGCACTACCGTGGTTGTGGACGGCTGCCAGTCGCGGATGTTCTGAACCACACGTAGTAGACCGGAAGCCCCAGCAGCACCACGCCGAACGTGATCGAGGTCCACACGGGATCGTTGATCAGCGCATTGACGACCAGGTAGAGCGCGGCGGCAATGAACACCGCCGGCACGAACGGATAACCCACCACCTTGTATGGCCGGCGCAGGTCCGGCTGCGACTTCCGCAAGGTGTAGATGGCGGCGACGCTCAACGCATAGAACGGCCACATCGCGAGCACGAACGTGTCGGTCAGCTGCTCGAAGGTCTGCGTCATCACCATGGCCACGCCCAGCACCGAGGCCAGCGCAATGGCGACATACGGCGTGTGCCACGTCGGGTGCACCCGCGCGATGGGGGCAAACAGCAGCTTGTCGTCGGCCATCGCGAAGAAGATGCGCGGCGACGCGAGCATGCTGCCCATCAACGATCCAAACGTCGAGATCATCACGACCACCGCGATGAACGAGACGCCGATCTGGCCGAACAGCGCGCCCATGGTGTCGGCGGCAATCAGCGGCGAGCTGGCTACCTTGTCGATCGGGCTGACATACAGGTAGGCCGCGTTCGCCAGCAGGTAGATCGCGATGATCATCACCGTGCCGATGATGATCGCCCGCGGCAGGTTGCGCTGCGGATCCTTGACCTCGCCGCTCGCAAAGGTGAGATCCGCGAACCCGTCGTAGGCCCACATCACCGAGATCAGCGCCAGGCCGAACACGCCGGCATCGACCGCGGCCCCGTTGGAGGCCAGGTGGGAGAACGAGGCGCCGGCATCGCCGCCCAGCAGGAACGCGGCCACGACCAGCAGCGCCAGCGCCCCGAACTTCGTGATGGTCGAGATGCCCGCGAACAACGCGCCGAGCTGGACCCCGACGATGTTGGTGGCGCCCGCGAAGATGATGGCGCCGGCCGCTAGATAGTCGGCCCAGGCCGGGTGGGCAATGGGATCGAGTCCGAAGACTCGCATGAAGTACTCGCCGAACACCGACGAGATGCCGCCGAGCGCCGCCGCGCGAATCAGTACCAGCTGCGCCCACCCGTACAGAAAACCGACCGGCCGGCCCCAGCCCTCGCGCAGGTACACATACATGCCCCCCGTCTCGGGCATGGCCGCCGACAGTTCCGCAAAGGCGAGCGCACCACACAACACGATGATGCCGCCGATGATCCAGACGGCCATCATCAGCATGGGGTCGGGCACCCGCGTGGCAATGCCGGCGGGCGTGCGGAAGATGCCGCCACCGATGGTGATGCCGATGACGATGCCAATGGAACTCAACAGGCCGAGGCGGCGGGCGAGAGTGGGCATGGTTGTGGGAACTATAGTGGCAAACACCAGGTTTTGTGCTTTGTTCGCCCTTTCGTCCAATGATCGTGTAGCATTGCACACGATTACCTATGGCGTCAGACCCAGCGACGCTGCCCGCACGGCGCTCGCTCGAACACAAGCAGGTAGCCCTCCAGAGCGCGCTGCAGGTCCTGGCCTCCGGCTCGGCCCTGGACCGTCCCGATACTCCGGACGAGGTCGTGACCGCCGTTCGGCGGCTGCCTGCCGTCGACGCCGCCTTCGCGCCGTTTCCGGCAGGACTGGAGCCGCGGTTGCGTGCCGCGCTCGAGGCCCGCGGTGTCCAGCAGCTCTACACGCACCAGGCCGAAGCCTTCGAGCTCGTCTCCCGTGGGCAGCAGGTCGTCGTCACCACACCCACGGCATCGGGCAAGACCCTGTGCTATAACCTGCCGGTCCTCGATCGCGTTCTGAAAAACCCGGCGACGCGGGCGCTGTACCTGTTCCCGACCAAGGCCCTGGCGCAAGACCAGATGGCCGAACTGCACGAGCTCGTTGGCGCCATCAGCAAGGCCAGCGGCGGGGAAGGTCAGGAAGAGATCGGCGTGCACACCTACGACGGCGATACGCCGCAGGATGCCCGCCGCACGATCCGCACCAGGGCGCACATCGTGCTCAGCAATCCCGACATGGTGCACTCCGGCATCCTGCCGCACCATCCGCGATGGGCGAAGCTGTTCGAGAACCTGCAGTTCATCGTGATCGACGAACTGCACGCCTATCGTGGCGTGTTCGGCAGCCATCTCGCCAACGTCCTGCGGCGGCTGCAACGCATTTGCCGGCACTACGGCTCGAATCCACAGTTCATCTGCTCGTCGGCAACCATCGCCAACCCGGCGGAGTTGGCGGAGCGGCTGGCGGAGCGGCCGTTTTCGCTCGTCAGCCGGAGCGGCGCGCCGCGGGGCGAGAAGTTCTTCGTGTTCGTGAACCCGCCGGTGGTCAATCGCGAGCTGGGTATCCGCAAGTCGTACATCGCGGAATCGCGGCGCGTGGCGGGCGAGTTCCTGCGCCGCAACCTGCAGGTGATCGTGTTTGCGCAGAGCCGGCTGACCACCGAGATCCTGACGACCTACCTGAAGGAGGACTTCGAGGACGTGCCGGGGATGCCGGAGCGGATTCGCGGCTACCGCGGCGGCTACCTGCCGCTGCGCCGCCGCGAGATCGAGAAGGGCCTGCGCGCCGGCCAGGTGCGCGGCGTCGTCTCGACCAACGCGCTCGAGCTGGGCATCGACATCGGCGCCCTCGATGTCTGCGTAATGGCCGGCTATCCGGGCACGATTGCGTCGACCTGGCAGCGCGCCGGGCGGGCTGGCCGTCGCACCGGGCAGTCGGCCGCGGTCATGGTGTCGTCGAGCGCGCCGATCGATCAGTTCGTGGTGCGGCATCCCTCGTACTTTTTCGACGCCTCGCCCGAGCATGCGCTGGTCAATCCCGACAACCTGCACATCCTGGTCGATCACGTGAAGTGCGCGGCGTTCGAGTTGCCGTTCACCACCGAGGAATGCTACGGCCAGGTCAACGTGCAGGAGGTGCTCGGCGTCCTCCAGGAGTCAGGCCTCGTGCACCGCTCGGGCCACGACGACGAGGCGGGGCAGTGGCACTGGACGAGCGAGTCGTACCCGGCCAACGCGGTGAGCCTGCGGTCGATTTCGTCGGACAACTTCGTGATCACCGATCACACCAGCGGCGCGAAGGTGATCGGCGAAACCGATTTCACCAGCGCGTTGTCGACGCTGCATCCCAAGGCCATCTACATGGTCGAGGGCAGGATCTTCCAGGTTGAAGAGCTCGACTTCGTCGGCCGCAAGGCGCACGTCAAGGAAGTGGACTGCGACTACTACACGACCGCGATCACCTATACCAAGGTGACCATTCTCGATCGCTTCGCGAGCGACGCGCCCAGTGTCGCGCGGCACGGCGAGGTGCACGTGGTGTCGCGGGTCGTCGGGTTCAAGAAGATCAAGTTTCACACCAACGAGAACGTCGGGTCCGGTGAGCTCGACCTGCCCGAACAGCAGATGCACACCACGTCGTACTGGCTCGAGATCCCGCTGGCGGTGATGAATACGCTGCCGTACGCCACCGACGATCGCCGGGACGGCGTCGTGGGGCTGGCGTTTGCGATGAAGCAGGTCGCGCAACTTCTGCTGATGTGCGACGCGCGCGACGTCGGCCTGTCGGTGAATGCGGGCGAGACCGACGGGGACGATACTCCGAGAATTTTTATTTACGACGCCTATCCTGGTGGCATCGGGTTCAGTGCGCCGTTGTGGGGCATGCAGCAGGAGTTGCTCTCGAAAACCAGCGCGCTGATTGCCGGCTGCGACTGCGACACCGGCTGCCCGATGTGCGTCGGTCCGGTCGGCGAGACCGGACCGCTGGCCAAGACGGTGGCGTTGCGATTGCTCGAACATTTGCTGGCGCCGCGTTTGGAGGGCGATGGCTTTAGCCATCGCCAGGTCGAAGCGGCAGACGAGGTGCCCTTCTAGCCATGTCGGCGCTCGACCGGCTGCGTGGGATCGTCCAGGGCACCAGGCCTGCCGCCGTGCCCGTGGTCTCGCCGGAGCTCGAGCGTTCGGAGAGCGATGGCTTTAGCCATCGCGTGCCCGGCCCGGCGACGGCTGAAGCCGTCGCCCTCCGAACGTCACGGGCAGCATCCCTCCTTGGCGGTATCGTGGTCGAACGCGCCGAAGGCGCCGTCATCGTCGTCGATCGAGAGTATCGCGCCAACGATCGGCATGGTCATCGTCGTATCGGCGAGGTCATCGACACCCTCAACGAAGAGCAAGACGCCGTGAGCATCCTGACGCGAGCATGGCCCACTGCCGCGCTGCCGTCACCATTACTGTTCCTCGACCTGGAGACGACGGGGCTGTTCACCGGCGCCGGGACGCAGGCGTTCCTGGTCGGCTGCGCAGCGATCGTCGGTGACTCGATTCGCGTCCGCCAGTTCCTGATGCCGGGCTTCGAGCACGAACGCGCGGTGCTCGCGGAGCTGGCGGCATGGGCCGCCGCACATGGCGCGCTTGTGACCTACAACGGCAAGACCTTCGACGTGCCGTTGATTGAAACGCGGTTCCTGTTTCATCGCCTGCCGTTCCCGCTTGCGGCGACACCACATCTTGATATGCTGCCCGCCGCGCGGCGGCTGTGGCGCGGGCGTCCCGCCACGGCCGGCCCGGATCCGGATGAGAGCAGCTGCTCGCTGTCGGTGCTCGAAAAGCACCTGGCCGGTCTGCACCGGGTCGGCGACGTGCCCGGCTTTGAAATCCCCTCGCGATACTTTCAGTTCGTGCGCGACGGCGAGGCCCGGCCGCTCGAAGCCGTACTCGAGCACAACCGGCTCGACCTGATCTCGCTGGCGGCCGTAATGGCGCGGGCGTTGACGCTGGTCAGCCGCGGTCCGCTCGAGTCGGCCAATCCGCACGAGTGCCTGGGCCTGGCCCGGCTCTACGAGCGTGCCGCGGCCCTCGAGCACGCCGAAGGCGCATTGCTCAGGAGCATCGACCTGGCGAGGCGAATTGGCACCGAGCCGGAAGTACATGGCGACGCCCTCCGGCGGCTGGCGTGGATCCGGCGGCGCGGCGGCCGGGTGCACGAGGCGGCCGAAACGTGGCGGGAACTGGCCGCCCTGCCGCGCTGCGCGGCGGCGCTGCGGCGGGAAGCCAAGGAAGCCCTGGCGATCTACCACGAGCATCGGTCGCGCGACCTCGGCACGGCGCGGTCCCTGGTGTTGGATGTGCTCAAGGATGACCCGATGGGCCGCCGCAAGACCGAGGCGGAACACCGCCTGCGGCGGCTCGAGCGAAAGATCGCCGTACGCGAACAGGGCGGCCTGGTGGCCGCCCTGGACGACACGTTGCAGCCTTAGCTAGGCTTCTTCTTGGCCGTCTTGGCCTTGGTGTCCTTGACCGCCTTGGCGGCAGTCTTCGCCTTCTCGACCGTCTGCGCACCGAACTTCTTGGTGAAGCGCGTGATGCGGCCTTCGGTATCGAGCAGTTTCTGGCGGCCCGTGAAGAACGGGTGGCAACTCGAGCAGACGTCCAGGTGGAGGTCCTTGCTCGTCGACTTGGTCATCCACTTCGCGCCACACGCGCAATGGGCTTCGACCACTTGGTAATCGGGGTGAATATTCGGCTTCATCGGTCAGCGTCCTTTCGCTGGATCCGGGGCGGTAGGCCCACTTTCCAGCACGCTAGGCAAACCGCGATTCTAGCATGTGGCGTCCGCCTTTAGGCGGACCACGTTAGAAACGGGGTATTTGCTGAGTAAAACAGTGAATTGCGCCCAGGCCCCAGATTAGGGCCCGGCAGTCCACGCCAATGACCTTGCGGCCAGGCAGGTGCTTCTGGAGTACGGCAATGGCCTTCCGGTCCCGCGCCGGTTGCCCAAAGGTGGGCACCAGCAGTGCGGCAGTGGTCCGGCCGCCCGCGAAATAGAAATTCACATAGGTGGCGGGCACCCGTTGTCCCTCGTAGGCCAGGGGCTTTGGCATGGGCAGTTCGACGATGGTGAAGGGCCGGCCGTCCTGGTCGCGCGCCTTGTCGAGCGCGCGCCGGGCCTTCTGCAGGACCGCGTAGTTGGGATCGCGTTGGTCTGTCTCGATGCCGATCGCGATCGTGCGTTGGTCGAGAAAGCGCGCGAGGTCGTCGATGTGGCCGTCGGTGTCGTCGCCCGCGATGCCGTCGCCGAGCCACACCACGTGACGCTGCCCGTAGTAGTCGTGCAGGAAGCACTCGATGTCGGTCTTCGACAGGCGGGGGTTCCGGTTCTTGTTCAGCAGGCACGACGTGGTCGTCAGCACGGTGCCCGCGCCGTTGAAGTCGACCGCGCCGCCCTCCATGACAATGCCCGGATAGAACACCGGCAGCTTCAGCGCTTCGGCCATCCGCGTCGGCACCGCATCGTCCGCATCCCACGGCGGGTACTTGCCGCCCCACGCATTGAAGTCCCAGTCGACAATGGCCGCTTCGGTCTTGCCGCGGCGGGTGCGCAGCACGAAGGCGGGACCGTGATCGCGCGCCCAGGCTTCGTTGGTCGGGATGTGATGAAAGAACACGCGCCGCCGCGGGATGCGCCGGGCCGTGAGGAACGCCCGGACGATTCGCTCGTAGTTGGCGTTGGGGACATTCAGATGGACTTCTTCGAGGGTCACGAGGACCTTGATCAGCCCCGCGATGTCCTCGATCGCTTCGTGGTATTTCCCGGGAAACGAAATGCCCTCGGGCCGAGGCCAGGAAAGCAGGGTGCCCCGATGCGGGAACCACTCGGGCGGGAAAGAGTACCCGTGGTCCGCCGGCGTCCCCTTCGGGGCCGAGGGTGCCTTAGGTGCCTTGAGTGCCTTGGGTGCCAAGGGGGTTAGTCGGAGAAGCGCTTGGTGAGATCGCCGTAGGCGTCGATGCGGCGATCGCGGAGGAACGGCCAGTGCGTGCGGCTGAACTCGACGTTGGCGAGGTCACACGGCACCACCATGACGGCTTCCTTGTTGACCGGCGCCCGTTCGACCACCTGCCCGTTGGGCGAGGCGACGAACGACTGGCCCCAGAACACGAGCCCGTCCTGGTCGACCTTGGCACCGTTGCGGTCGGTGATGAACTCGTGGCCAATGCGGTTGGGCACGCAGACGTAGCAGCCGTTGGCGACCGCATGGCTGCGTTGAATCAATTCCCACGAGTCATGCTGCGCCACGCCGTACTGCTTCTTCTCGGACGGGTGCC
>SXGQ01746456.1_pt1 | contig 11943 bp, 12 predicted proteins | sample 3178371 | NCBI WGS metagenome assembly SXGQ01 (sample SAMN11356859, study PRJNA531348) | freshwater metagenome | isolation source: freshwater sample F1-20 | place: China: Fuxian Lake, Yuxi | collected 2017-12-25 | reverse complement strand
GCCCACCGTGTCGCATTCCTGGAAAGCATCTTGCCCGATTGCGTGCGTGGGCACCTGACCGGAAATGATGACCATGGGGATGGAATCCATGTAGGCCGTGGCAATGCCGGTAACGGCATTGGTCACACCGGGCCCGGATGTGACAAGGCACACGCCTGTGCGCTGGCTGGAGCGCGAGTAGGCATCTGCCGCATGCACGGCAGCCTGTTCGTGGCGAACCAGGATGTGCTGAAAATGTTCTTGCTTGAAAATGGCGTCGTAAATGTACAGTACGGCACCGCCCGGGTAGCCGAACACGTGTTCAACACCCTCTTCTTCCAGACAACGGACGACGATTTCTGCGCCGGTGAGTTCCATGATGGAATCCTTTCAAAGTCCACGGGAAATTGATTGGATGCCTTCCAGGGTCTGCAAAGCCGTGGGGCTCGGAGCGCCTGAAAATGAACTACCGTGATGGGAACGTACGGCAAGGACAGTCACAGCGCGCCGGCAGACGCAACCCAATCGTGTCGGGCTGGTTGGCAGTGAACCCCTGCAGACCCCCTGCAGGCATTCGAGCGCGTCTTTCGCCATCAGAACTTGGGTTCGTACTGCGGCTAGAGACAGATACAGATAGCCTTCAAGTTTAAGAGATACCCCGCACACCGGTCAAGTCACCCGCTTGGATTTTTGGTAGCATTCGGAACATTGTCCGGTTCAGAAGACCCATGGCCACAGAACGCGAGTTGTCCGATTTTCTTGAAAGCGTGGAAAGACGCGCTTTCAAGACGACGCTTTATGCCGTCAAGGACGAAGATACCGCGCTTGACCTCGTGCAGGAGGCCATGATCCGTCTGGCAGAGAAATATGGCGACCGGCCCGCCGAAGAGCTGGGTCCCCTGTTCACCCGCATCCTGCAGAACGTCACACTGGACCACCATCGGCGCCACAAAGTGCGTTCCATGTGGACCACCCTCTTCTCAGCCTTCACCAAAGACGATGACGACGACCACGACCCGCTGGAAACCCTGCTGGCCGAATCCGGAGCCAGTCAGCGCAGCGCCGAAAACGAATTGGAGCGCACCCAGGTCATGGCCACCATCGAAGACGAAATAAAAAAGTTGCCGGATCGTCAACGCGAAGCGTTTCTGCTGCGTTATTGGGAAGAGTTGGACATTTCAGAAACCGCTGCCGTCATGGGTGTATCCGAAGGCAGCGTTAAAACCCATTGCTCAAGGGCAACGCACGCTTTGGCGGCAGCCCTCAAATCCAGGGGTATCGAGCTATGATGGACAGACAAGACAGATTCGGGTGGCAAGTCAGGCAGTGGTTAAACCGCAGCGCCATGGAGGTCACGCCCACCGTCAGCAGTCGGCTGGAAGACGCCCGCCGTCAGGCACTTTCGCGCCAGCGCAAAGCGTCCCGCAAGGCATTGGTCGAACAGTCTTTGTTGGTGACCGAGCGTATGGTACGCAAGACAGCCAGCCCTTTCGAAGGCTGGTTTGCCGGCATGGGCGCTGCCCTGCCTGCCATGGCGGTGGTTTTGGGTCTGTTTTTCCTGTCAGACGCACAAATGAACGGTGAAGCTCGCCGCATGGCCGATATCGATGCCATGGTTCTGGGTGACGAACTGCCCATTTCCGCCTATCTTGACGACGGTTTTTCCGCTTTCCTGAAAGAGGCTGATCTGCAGCAGGCGCAACCGGGTGCCCAACAAGACGCGCCTGCCATTGAGCCGCTGGCTCCCGCCAAAGAAAAAGACCGGGATCTCAAGAAAATCTGATCGACATCCGCCCCGGGAACCCAGACCACGCAATGCGCTTCCAGCCCCCAGCCCCTTTGAAAAACACAGCAGCCGACCCAAAACGCCCTGCAAACGCCGGCGGCTGGGTCGGTCGTGCGCTGGCAACCGCATTGGCTACGCTTGCCTTGTCACTGTCCGCATGGACGTTCGCGCAAAACACCCAACCGCCAGCAGCATCCGGGGCACAAACAACAGTCAACGGGTCAGCAACCGGATCTTCGCCAGCCTCTGGGTCCGCACCGGCATCCTCCTCAACACCCAGCCCGGCATCCACTGGCACCGGCACCTCGCCCAAGGCCAAGGCTGCCCTGACCCAGACACCGATCGGCCCACCGTTTTCCAGCCTCACCGCCTACCAGGCGGAGGTCTTGAAACCCCTGCAACCCGTTTGGGACGAGCTGGGCGAGGTGCGCAAGCGCAAATGGATTGAAATCGCCAACCGCCTGCCTACGCTGTCCGATGACGAAAAAAACCGCATCACCCAGCGCATGCAGGAATGGGCAGCCCTGACATCACGGCAGCGCACACAGGTACGCGACAACTTTACCGAAGCCATGGGCAAAACGGCCGCCGAACGTCAGGCCCAGTGGGAGGAGTACCAAAAACTCAGCCCCGAAGCGCGCGCGGCACTGGCAGAGCGCGCCCAACAGGAACTGCGTCAGCGTCGGGAAGCTGCCGCCGGCAATCCCAAGGCGCCGGTCGGCGCTGCAGCCACCACGCGGCCCAGCAACAAGGTAACGTCGGGTGAATAAGCAGACAGTGAATACAGTGGCTGAGCAGGAATCGAAGTCATCACCCCCAACGGTAGAATCCCCCGGGACAGACTCGCAGCAGCGCCCTGCATCCGATGCAGTATGGCCGACCCGTCCCAGCCGCATGCGCCGTATGGCCTGTTTTGTCTACGAAGGCATTCTGCTGTTTGGCGTTGTTTTTATTGCCGGCTACCTGTTCGACACCCTCACGCAAAGCCGACATGCCCTCATGTACCGGCACGCCCGGCAGGCATGGCTGTTTTTTGTTCTGGGAGCCTACTTCGTCTGGTTCTGGACGCACGGCGGTCAGACGTTGGCCCAAAAAACGTGGAAAATCCGCGTTGTCGACCGCCAGGGGCAGGCGATTAGCACACTGCGCGCCATCGCCCGCTACATCCTGTGCTGGCCACTCGCCCTGTCAGGCTTGGGGCTGGTATGGTCGTGGTTTGACCGCGACAAGCAATTCCTGCAAGACCGTCTGGCGGGCACACAACTGATCACACACGAAGCCACGCACCGTTCGCTGGTCTAGTGCATCAGACCCCTGATCCATCAGACCGATTGAATACGAACGGCAAAGGGTTGTGCGTGAGGCACTTTGTACAGCCACAAGTCTTCCTCCAACAACAAACCCGCATCAAACAGCGCCAAACGGATGATGCCGGCGTGCGTGACCAAAAGCGGCGTGCCATGGGCACCTGACCCGGCGACGTCCGCCGATCCAGCCTCATTCTGGTTGATTGAACGATGAGCCACGCAGCCTGACTGCCGCAACGATTCAAGACTTCTGGCAACATCTGACTTGAAACTTTGCCAACGCTGCAGCATCTGGCGCGCAGACTCCCCGCCACCGGGTTGAAAGTTCCACGGATCAGCCGCCCATGCGTCAATTTCGCCGCGTGCAATGCCATCCCAGGCCAGCCCTTCCCAACGGGCAAAGTCCATTTCTTTCAGACGCTCATCCGTCACGGGGGGAGCGAAGATATCCGGAGCCCCCATGTGCAGACTCTCAGCAAGCGCCCTGCACCGCTCCAGCGGACTGGTGTAAACCGCAAAACGACGACCGGCACCCCGCAACCCTGCATTCACTTGCGAAACAGCGGTTGCCAGCTCAGCAGAATCAACCGGCACATCTGTCTGTCCATAGCAGCGCCCCGCCCAAGCTGCAACGGGAGGATGCCTGAGCAGCAGACAATGCGTTGAGTCCACCAAAGGCGACAAGACAAGCGCAGACCCGCAATCGGCTTGCATCACGACCAGCGCGCGGGCGACATCACCGCCAGCAACACGGCATAGACCACCAGCTCGCTGATCTGCTGCGTAGCACCCAGACAGTCGCCGGTATAGCCGCCGATGCGCTTGCGAAAGTAAGCCCCGCATGCATGACTGCACAAAAGTGCTGCCAGACCTGCCGCCAAAGGCAATATGAGACAGATCAGCCAAGAACTGCCCAGCCAACCGCCGCCCATCCCGGTCAAATCGACCAGACCGGTTCGACCGAACACAAGGGTCAGCCAAACAACCATCAGCACCACGCCCAGCGTCATGGCTGCAGAAAGCAACCAATGTCCAGGGGTCATCTGGTTGCCCAAGGGCTTGGTTTTACTGTGCTCCGCATCGCCCACATGGTCCAATCGGACAATGAGCGCCGTGGCAGCCAGACGACTGAGCGCATGCGCCATCACCAAAGCAAGCAGCAGTGATGATGCCGTGTTCAAATAGCTCAACACCGTCCATTTGGTGAGCAGGACCCACACCAGCCCCATCGCACCAAACGCGCCGACACGCGAATCTTTCATGATGGTCAGCACACGCTCCCGGGTGCTGGCACCACCCATGCCATCGCACACATCGGCCCAGCCATCTTCATGAAAACCGCCCGTCAGCAGCAGACCAAAACCCATGACGAAAGCCAGCGCCACCGGATGAGGCAGCACGTAGACCAACCCCAACCACAGCAGCCATTGCAACAGTGCGACAAACACACCGACTAACGGAAAATAACGCAGACTCTCGGACAGCCACGCCACATCGAATCGCTCAAACGATGCCACTGGCCAGCGCGTCAAAAACTGCAATGCCACCCGGAACAGCAACCATTCATGTTGAAGCAGCGTGGTCATGATGTTGGCCTTTCCGGCGCAACAGCGGAGTGATCGGACGGCGAGGCAGACACCGCATCCGAAAGCGCGGCATCCCCTGCCCCTGATCTGGGCAAAGCCGGCGGAATATAGAAGAAGCGGGTGCCGTCTGCATCCAGTTCACGCACCTCGGTGCGATAGGCCTCAGACAACAGGCGGGCATTCAAGACCTCTTCAACCGAGCCGGCCACATACCGCCCCTCCCCCATCAACAGCAGGACATGGGTTGAGCCGATCAGGGCCTGATTGGGGTCATGCGTAATCCACACTACCGCAGCACCCTGTTCAGCCAATTGCCTGAAACGGCTTACCAACAATTGCTGATGCCGCAGATCAAGGGCAGATAAGGGCTCGTCGAGCAAGAGCAACGGAGTGGTCTGTGCCAGACAGGCTGCCAGACTGACTCGCCTGCGCTCGCCACCGGACAGTTGTCGGACAAACCGGTTTTCATAACCGGCCAAGCCCACATCGGCCAACGCAAACTCGGCGGCATCCACGTCGTTCTGCTCATCCCGAAAAAACGAATCGACAAAGGGATGGCGCGCCAGCATGACGCGCTCAAGTACGGTCACCGACAGCGTATCGGGCTCGTGTTGCGGCAACCATGACAGCAGGCGCGCACGGGCCATGGAGGAAAACTGCCGCAGCGGTTTTCCCAGCAGCAGCACGTCTCCCGCAGACAACGGCAGATAGTCCACCATCGCAGCCAGCAGCGAGCTTTTTCCTGCGCCGTTTTCGCCCAACACCGTCCAGACCTGCCCCCGCCGTATCTGCAGATTGAGGTTTTCTACAAGGTGAGCTGCACCACGCGAAAGTGTCGCGCCCCGCAATTCAAGCAAAGCGGGTTCATCAGCAACGCGACCCGCTCCGATATCCGGTTGACAGGCGGCGGACACATCAACCGATCCTGTTCCTGACGGCTGCGCTTGAGCACTCATGCTTACCTCCCCCGTTTGCTGAGCAGATACAGGAACATGGGCGCACCAATCAACGATGTCACCACACCCACCGGCAACTGCTGGGGCGCCAGCAGGAGACGCGCCACCATATCCGACAGGATGAGCAGGTTGGCACCAGCCAACACGCTGGCCGGAATCAACCATCGATGGTCATTGGTGACCACCAGGCGCAGCGCATGGGGAATGATGAGCCCCAAAAACCCGACCAGCCCCGCGGAAGTCACGGCAAAAGCGGTCATCAATGCTGACAGCATGTAAATCTGCAGGCGCATGCGTTCTGCATTCAGCCCCAGCGAATGCGCAATCTCTGACCCCAGACCCATGACATTGAGCCGGCGCGCCATGGGCCACGTCACCAACAAGGACAGCAAAAGAATAAAAACCGGCGGAAACCACAAGCCCGAAGACAGGTCACCCAGCAGCCACAGGATCATGCCGCGCAAGACACCCTCAGGTGCCAACGCCAGCAGAAGCGAACTGAGCGCACCAGAAAACGCAGCCACCGCCACACCGGTCAGCAACCAATTGGCCGAGCCAGCCAGATCGGTGCCATAGCCCCGCAGTGCAAAAATGAACACCAGCGCAATCACCAACCATGCGCCGGCAAATGCACTGACATACACCACCCAGATTGAGCCTGTGAGCAGTAGCCCCAACAGGGCACCGACGCTTGCACCACCGGATACGCCCAGCACATATGGATCTGCCAGCGGATTGCGCAGCAACACCTGCATCAGGACGCCTGAGAGTGCCAGCAAGCCACCCACGCCGAAAGCATTGAGGGTGCGGGGCAGCCGCAGTTGATACAGGATGCTCCATTCCGTCTGCAAGGCATCGGTGTCGTCGAAAGGGATTGCCCAGATGGGCCCTGCCTCGGAAAAGACCAGACTGGCAGCGAAAGTCACAGCCAACAGCAGCAACAGCCCTGCCACGAACAGTCCACGACTGCGGGAAGAACGCAGCGGCCATGTACTGGTCTGGGCAGGACGGCGATCGTTCATGCAAGCCCCTTGCTGTGGACATCACGTGTTGAACAAAAAACAGCAAAGCGGTGTGCAGCGCGGATCATCTGGCACCTTTGACACGCTGGATCACATCGCACACGCGCTCAACCCCGTCCAGATACCGTGGGCCCGCACGCACCAACAAGTCAGGCGGCAGGGCGAAAACATGACTGGAACGCACGGCCTTCACATTGCGCCATTGCGACCACTGCTTGCCCCAATCCAGCGACCGTTTGCGGTCATCGGTGTACATGATGATGTCGGGATTTCCCCGGATCACGGACTCGATGCTGACCGTCGGCGTCTGCACCGTTTGCTCGGCAAAAAGCGTTCGACCGCCACACAGGCGGACAGCCTGTGAAATGAGGTGTTGACGGTTCACGGTCATCAGCGGCCTGTCCCATACCTGATAGAACACCAGGGGATCATCCGGTCTTGCTGCGTCGTTGCCCGCAACGCCCCCGGCAACGGCATGCTGCGACTCGATGACAGCAAGCCGGGCTCGCCAACTGTCGATAGCGGCCGCTGCCAGGGACTCGGTGCCCGCCAACTGCGCCATCCATTGCATGTTCTCTGCAATACCGGCGGGCGTCTGCGGGTCGCTGTAGATCACCCGCACACCCATCGCTTTGAGTTTCTCCAGTTTCGGATTGGCAGCGCCGCGCCCCCAGGCAATTACGGCGTCGGGCTTCAGGCGAACCAAGGCCTCAAGGTTGACATCGTTGTGCGTAGCCACCACCGGCAAGCGGGTGGCGTCAACGGGAAAATCGCTGGCCTGCGCCACGCCAACCACCTGCTGGCCTGCGCCAACAAAAAACAGTATTTCCGTGATGTGCGGCGACAGCGATACGATGCGCCGGGCCGGTGTCTGCATTTGCAAAGCCTGACCCGCGTCATCAATGAAGCGGATGGGCTCCGGGCTGGTCTGCTGCGCCTGATACGCGTGCGCAGTCAAGGTTACCGCCGCCAGTGACAGCAAAAGCAAAGCCTTCGCAACAGCAACCGTGCGCAGGGTCGCAAACCCAAGGCAACAAGCCCAACGCACGCTCATGCGGTGCTGTCTCCGCTGGCACGGTCATCAACACCCGCCTGCGCAAACGTCGCCATGCCCCCATGCAGTGCACAGGCAGCCTTTAAAATCGGTAACGCCAAGGCGGCGCCAGAACCTTCACCCAATCGCATATCCAGTTTCAGCAAAGCGTGCGCATCCAGCGCATCCAGAACTGCATTATGCCCCGCCTCCGCCGATTGGTGCGCAAACAGCATCCAGTCACGCGCACCGGGCTGCAAGACCGCCGCCACAAGCGCTGCTACCGACACGATGAAACCATCAACCAGAAAAGTCAGCCCCTGCTGCGCGCAGGCCAATGCGGCACCGGTCATCGCAGCAATCTCATACCCACCCAGACAGCGCAATGCTTCCAGCGCCTGTTCAGGATGAAGAAACCCTCCGCAATCTGTCGGCTCGGCAACTGCAGACTGGGCAGGAGAATGTGAGGACGTCTGGTTTGGTGCAACGCCCGGGTCGATCGACTCGTTCTGCGGACGAGCAAAGGTCTGTGTGTGCAACAAAAGTGCCTTGTCCACAATGGCACATTTGTGCAGCCGGGTCTGATTGGTAATGCCAGTTCCGAGACCGACCAGTTCAGCGGCCGGTTTGCCCAACAGGGCACAAGCAATGGCAGATGCAGCAGTTGTGTTGCCGATGCCCATTTCACCGGCGATGAAAATGTCGCAACCCCGGCTCAAGGCCAGTATCACGCATTCATGTCCGGCAGCCAGCGCATGCTGCAACTCGTTGTGCGTCATGGCGGGCCCACGGGTGAAGTCGCGGGTACCCTTCGTATTGCAGGTCCGGGAGAGGAAGGCGGAATGCTCAGGCACTTGCAGCCCCACGACGCCCATGTCTACCACCGTCAACCGCGCACCATGCAAGGTCGCCAACACGCTGACCGCGGCACCGCCGCCCAGAAAGTTATGCACCATCTGCGCTGTCACGCTTTGCGGGTAGGCCGACACTCCCTGCGCTGCCACACCGTGATCGGCTGCGAAGACGAAAATCTCCGGGTTTTCGATTCGCGGACATTCACGCCCCTGATGCCCGGCGAGCGTGACGGCGATGTCCTCAAGATCGCCGAGTGCACCGGTTGGTTTGGTCAGACGCGATTGGCGGGAAAGTGCTGCGGCGCTACTTTGTTGATCAATACTCTTGGGAATGATTGAAAGCACGAGCCCTCCGACATCAGAAGCATCAACCGCCACTTTTTCCGGCGGCTCGCCACGACAAGGTCAGAAACACACTACGTCGAGGTTGATTGAACCCTTCAGCAGTCTCATAAACCTTGTCAGTCAAATTCTGAAGGCGCAAACCGGCAGTGAACTCTGCATTGATCTTGTACAGCAGAGTCGCATCCAACGTCGTGTAGCCACCCAAGGTTGCCGATGGAGAGTCGCTGACCGTCCCGCCCATGACAAAGGAAGGCTGGGAGTAAATATCGTATCGCTGTGCGCGAGACTGCATATTGAAAGTACCATACCACGCTCCAGCCTTATAACCGGCTGTAAGATTGAGTGCCTGCTTGGCGCGTCTTGGTAATTGACGGCCTGTTACATCCTCTGCGTCCAAGAGGTCGACCGCGACTGTGCCGAAGTAGGGCCCCTGTTTGGTTGACATCGCTGCGGATACACCTTTGATGTTGACCGGACCAAAGTTCTCAACCGTGAAAGCCCGGGGATCTGCGCACTCAAAATTGGAATTTGCAATGCAGGCTCTCTGCGGATTGATACCAAGATAATCAACGATTTCGTTTTGAAAATATGCAACCCGCAGTTGACCTGATTCGAACGCTTGCACCCAGCCAACCTCGCGATTGAACCCTCGCTCAGCCTTGAGCTCCTTGGGATCGAACGCGAAGGCAAGTTCAGCCATCGCAGGTGCCCGAAAAGAGGTCGCAGCAGACACATATGCCTTGCCGGCCTGAGTTGCCTGATAGCCGTAATTTAAGCCACCTGTGTCAGCCCCACCGTATGAGTTGCTTTCATCGTGCCGGTAAGCGGCTTCAATACTGTGAGGACCACTGCCGGACAAAACAGCCAGTCGGATCGCATTTGTGTGACGGGACAACGAGCTACCAGTCCGGTAATTCATTGCGGACTCACCCAACCCGTCGAGTCCGAATTGCACCTTGCCCAAGCTGAACTTGTATTCGCTATCCCATGAGATGATTCTCTGCGCGGAGTATCGACGCCCTGACCGTGGCGTCTCCAGATCAGTTGAATCATTGGAAGACCGCCCTAATTGAATCTGCGTCTTCAGTCGGTCGGTCAGACTCCCCTTCAATGTTGTTGAAGCAATGCTCGAACTGTTTTCAGAGCGAGTACCATCCCCTGAAGCGCCCGAGTCATCGTAATGCACGGTCGATTGCCCACCCAACAAGTCGGCGTTGAGAGTCCAACCTTGGGCTATGGGATAACTTCCAGACAGGGACAGCGACTTTTGGAAGAAGGGGTCACGGTCGGGATTAAAACGAAACTGCTTTGAATTTGTTGCAGAGGGTGCATTCTGGTAAGCCTGAGTGTATCCCACTCGCAATGCTGCACCGTTTAGAGCCCCGGATGTACCTGTAGAAAGCGATTGATATTCATTCGAACCCAGTTCGACTTTGGCATAGGGTCTGAATCCTGTTTCGGTGGCGTTTGTGATCACATTAATCACCCCGCCAATTGCATCACTTCCGTAGAAGTTGGATGCCGGCCCCCTGATAATCTCGATTCGGTCGATCTGCTCCAAAGGTATAGCGCTGAAATCCACAGCACCAAAACTCAAATCTGCAAATCTAATGCCATTTAGCAGAACAAGCGTGTGACGACTTTCATTTCCACGGATGAAAATAGAACTTAGCGCGCCTCTACCCCCGTTGCTTCCCAGTTGAATGCCTGGCTGGCGGGACAATAAATCCGACAAAGTAAGTCCCGCAGAGGCGCGAATTTCCTCGGGACCAATAATTGTGATGTCAGCGCTTGTTTCATCTACGCGGCTTTCGCTGCGCGTGGCAGTGATTAAAACATCCGCCGCCCGCGGGACAGGTGCTGTTTGGGACATTGCCTGATTTTGTAACGCAAGCGAAATTGCTGCGGCGCTCACGAGCCGCACCTGATGAAAGATTGTCATGATAGATTTGTCGAACAAGAACGCCCTGACCGCCCTCCCCGGCAGTCCGCAGCGAAACGATGCGCAGCGCAAACCGCACATCACCCTGTTGGCCGGTATCCGGGCTGGCAGACAGACACCGCCCGCCTTCCCAGTGCGTGTTCAGGGCACCAGTGGCGTGATGGGCGATGCAGAAAATGCTTTCGTCTGCTGTACCGTTGCGGGGGCAGCGCTGTTTAGCCTTTCAGGCTTTCAGACTTCCCGTTTAACTGCAGGCGTGAACACACCTGCGGGCACCAACGGCGCGCAGTATATCAAAGATGAGCTAACACAAACACAGACAATTGAAAATCACTGAGTTCCATGACATCTCCGGTCTGCAGACGCGCGCCCAGACCGATCTCACCAGAGTCCGGCTGACCTATACTCCGTCCGTCGCGCGAGGAGCGGGGAAGCGCAGGGCGGGGTATGGGTCAGCCGGACTCAACTGCGCGAAATGGAATGCAGGCCAGCCGCATTCAATCGACGTCCATCACTTCCAGATTCACCGGAAACCCCCACAGGCGCTCCACATATCCCATCGTCTTCTCCACCTCATCGGTGTCCAGCGGACGGTTACGCCTGCGCATGTGCGTGAGCACCAAAGAACGGTCCGTCATGCGCGCAAACGACGTCACCTGTATATCCGGCACCATCGACTCTCTCGAATACTGGTCAGCCAGCAAACCGCGCACCCGGCGATAGCCCTCGTCATTGTGGATGGAGTCCACCACCAGTTCACGCTCGCTCGCATGGTCGGCAATCGCAAACAGCCGGAAATCACGCATCACTTTGGGCGACAGGAATTGCCGGATGAAAGACTCGTCCTTGAAATTGCGCATCGCAAAGTCCAGCGTCTTCAACCAATCACCCGTGCCTGCAATATCGGGAAACCACTCGCGATCCTCCGGTGTCGGATCTATCGTCATGCGCTTGATATCCGAGAAGATGGCAAAGCCCAGCGCATACGGATTCAAACCCACATACGGCCCCTGGTCCGGCAAGGGTTGAAATACAACGTTCGTATGCGAAGTCAAAAACTCCAGCATGAAACCATCCGACACCAAACCGTCGTCGTACAGGGTGTTGCACAGTGTGTAGTGCCAAAAACTGGC
>SXGQ01459165.1_pt1 | contig 11944 bp, 14 predicted proteins | sample 3178371 | NCBI WGS metagenome assembly SXGQ01 (sample SAMN11356859, study PRJNA531348) | freshwater metagenome | isolation source: freshwater sample F1-20 | place: China: Fuxian Lake, Yuxi | collected 2017-12-25 | reverse complement strand
TTGTGTTCCGAATTGGCCAGCCCAAAACACCTCTTGTTCCGTCTCTTTTCTTTTATCCATTTGCGTAGACCTTAAATAATTTTTCGGCCAATATCCAATCTTCTGTTGTATCTATATCAACGACACGCCATTTGGGGATCGTATAACCCAGACTATTACTATGGATCTTTTGGTTGGTTAGCCATGCATCCACTCTGCCCCAATAGAACTGTCCTGCATCGCAGAAGGCGGGTCTGAGGTCCTGCGACATGCTCATTTCATACCGAGGGTACATGGGGGCTACACCTCCATTATGATCTCTTAGCAGTGCCCGTTGTGGTGCAGAATGGAACTCTGTGATTGGAAAACAGTATCCAGCTCTTGAACTTTTCAATAAGTTCATCGCTCCCAGCAAGTCCTGGTGTTGAAGAAAAGGCACTGTGGGGAAGATGCAGCAGGCCAACGATACTCCCCAACCCAATTCTTGGCATACACGAATACTATGGGCAACTACTGATACTATCGAGGTGTGGTCATCAGCAAGTTCGAGAGGACGGACAAAGGGAGTTTCTGCGCCATACTTTAGGGCAATCTCTCTAACTTCCTCATCCTCTGTGGAGACGATTATATGCTCAAACAGTCCCGATTCCTTGGCCTTTGTAATGGCATGGGCAAGCATGGGCTGGCCGCCGAATAACTTAATGTTCTTCCGGGGGATCCGCTTGCTGCCACCGCGGGCAGGGATGATAGCTATATTCATTTTAGTATTTTCTTCAATGAATTCACGATGTCGTTTCGGCGATTGGAGCTGCGATAAACATAAATGAAATTAATAATCAGAATTTGGAGTTTTTCGACTTAGTAGTCAATATCCCAAAGGGGCTTACTCCCTTCCGTATAAAACTGAGAATTTAGTTTTATTTCATACTTTCCTTACCTTATCGACCACGGTAATTACTTTCATCAAAAATTGGTTTTTAAGTGATGGATTTTAGCGCACCCCCATCAATAGCAATCGTAGTTCCATTCATAAACTCCGAACGTTCACTTGCGAGAAAGGCAACCAAAGCACCAAATTCCAATGGGTCGCCAAACCGACCCAACGGGCTTCCCTCTTCTGCCTCCTTTTTCCATTGTTCAAAAGATATTCCCCGTTTCTTTGCTGCAACAGCGCCCAACTCATGCACCCGGTTGGTTAGAAATGGCCCAGACAATAGGGTGTGTACACGAATTCCTTCTTTGCCGTATTCCATGGAAAGGGTTTTTGCAAAAGCCGTCGATGCACTACGGAAGGTATTGGATAGAACCATGTTTTCCAGCGCGCTTTTTACGCTTGTACTCTCAACGTTGATTATCCTTCCCCAATGTTGTTTGACCATGACTGGAATGACTCGGCGACACGCCCGTATCTTGCTCATCAAAACTAGTTCGTATGCTGACTGAAAATCCTGATCGTTAAATTCGAAACAACTCCCTGCCCTAGGACCTCCAGAGCTGTTCACAAGAATGTCGACTTTCCCGTATACTCTCAGAATTTGATCAAAGAAACCATCCAGAGAAATAGCATCTGCAACATCCGCTGCTTCGGAAAATACCTTCACCCCCGTTGCTGAGCGGATTTCATTTGCCACTAAACCAAGTCTTGATTTGTCTCGCGCACAGATGGCTATATTACACCCTTCTTGCGCGAGTACTGTTGCAATGCCTCGCCCAATTCCGGAACTAGCTGCCAACACAACAGCAACTTTGTCTTTAAGTCCTAGATCCATACATATTCAGTTCCGGTTGGAATTTAAGAGTCAGACAAGATCGTCAAGTTGGAGTTGATGCTGCTCTGGTAGGTCATGCGCAATTTGCCGACCAAGCAGTTCATGTATAACACGCGGATCTACACCTCCTCCTGCTGGCCGCAACGCCACCAGATCTCCCTCACTTATTTTATAGCCCTTGAGAAAAGGTTTTCGCGTATAAAGACTCCTTTTATGAAGTCTTTTGTCTTTAATTTCGGCTAAGGAGATTTCTTTGGAATCTCCCCTTGATTTAAAACTGTATTCAAGGTTTTCCTTAGACTTTTTCCAAGAATCAGGATCAAGGGCAATCTGCCAATCTGGACCTCTCCAATCTTTTTTTGGAGCTAAATGCTTCATGATGATTGCAGCCCCATTCGCAGCTGCAAAGGAAGGGACAAAGACATTTGAGGTATGATCTACGAATCCTACTGTCAATCCATAGCGTTTCTTCAAAACGCCTATACAATCTAGCTGAAGTAACTGGGGTGGCACTCCACCGCCATCACCTGAAGACATTACATGCTGACCATGAAGCAACCCTATGTCGGATCTGCAGCGCGAAAGGGCATAGTTTACTGCCCAATCAATTTCCTCCATTGTCCCCATAAGTGTGGCAACCCAGAATGGTTTGCCAGTTTTGGCAACAGCATCAATGATTACTGGGTTCGTTAGGTCGCTGGCATTCACACAAAAAGAATCTGCCCCCGCCTCAGCACAATACTTAATTATATCAGGACTGAGGCCTGCTACTTGGAAAAGGAGCCCTTGCGAATGGGCAAAGGAAATCAAATCGCGAATTTCTTTCTTAGACAACTCTCTTGATTTATATAACTGGTGGGTTGGATCAGATCGTAAATACATATCGTCGGCGTAGAAAAGCTGAAACTCTATGCCGTCAGCACTTGCTTTCGCTGCTATTTCACACATTGACATCGCGACAACAATGTCTCCTTGGTTGGCTTGTCCCTCTTCTGCAATCATTAGAGGCTCATAGCCATCGCCAATTACCTTTTGCCCAATTCGTACTTTTTTCATTCTTTTAATTTCTCTATTTCTAAGTTTTACGGAGTTGCCGATTGGTAAGGATATGTATAGGGATTCTTTTCGTGCTTTCTAGTAGTAGAATTATCAGGAGAGTTTGCAAAAAGATCACAATACTCGTAATGATGCTATGATCTACTCCCATAGAAAAGTATATCAATGGCAGAATTACGTAGAGCATTATTATTTGGATGTAAGCACCATAGTGGTTTTTAATTCTAATAGTCCCCCAATACAGTGCGTGAATCAGAAATCCAGCCGTTGCCATCAATGTGGAGTAGCCCCACCAGCTGTCTGTAAAAAGCGTGCTAAGCCCCCAGATGGTCCATGGTCGGCTATAATACCCCCCTTTTTTCACATCCTCTTCCTTTCTGCCAGAAAAGACTATGTCATGAACTTGAGATGTATTTAAGTCAGCCTCAGGAAAGGGAGTTCCCGGAAGGCTGTTTGCAATACTTTTGAGGGTATAGCTTAAATTCCCATAAGCTGAAACAGGGAGACCGCTTCTATTGAGAGAAGTTGTCAATATGGCAAAGTCCAGCGTGCCTAGGCGATTAAAAAGGGAAGAGAGCACGATGAGCGGATTATTTAATTTATTTATTTCTTCTTTTGATGCTTGTATTCTTCTCTCGACTACGTTTTTACTGATTTTGTTTTTGATTCCGTTATTTTCCAATGAATTTATCGAAAGATTGTATCTGCTTGAGGTTCCAGCTTTAAAGCAAATAAACGCCATACAACTAACAAGAGGTAGTAAAATTACCATGGCGCACACTTTTTTTTTGGATAAATTAATGTTATTTTTCGAATGAAACACCAAAATGGCCGTTGCTGCCGCAAATAATATCCGCAAAACTCCAACACGGGATCCAAAATACATTGTCGTTCCTAAGTACAAGGCGAGAATTGCCCAAAAGCATGCAAATTCCTTCTTATTGATAGACTTCCAGGAATCAACGCTAGCAGCTACAACAAGCACTAGGACCGTATCAATACTGAAAAGCCATAATAATACCTGCACCAGCAGGTGATACTGCGTTTTTCTAATTTCACCTATGACGCTAATTCCTTCGAGGCATTGACATAATATTAACATCCCTAATGATAGAACAAAAATAACAGCTAATGGTAGAAGATCCCTTTGGATATCGCTTTTCGTTGCTGAAATCTTATGCAGCGCAGAATTTTTTGTATTTTTTAGGACTACACCACCTGCATGAATTCCAATTAGGAGAAGTGCATTGCCAGCAACAAAATACAGAAGTCCTCTGTTAAATACTGCTTTATCCACATGCTCAACAAACGGAAAAACAACAAGTTGCGGTATATATAAATACTCCAACGACCTAGGAAAAATAAATACCGAGAAGTTGATGATAATAACTGCTATGATTGGAAAAGTCGTGCCGTTAGTTAGTTTGAGAGAGATAAGAAATTGCAAAGCTAGGCACAGAAATAGCTATAGACTCAATTTATCAAAATACGTCACGTTCTTAAGCCAAAAACCCGGAATTAGAGCAAGCATGTATGCTGTTATCACTCCAAATAGTATGGACTTATAATTTATGCTGATCGGCTTGGTCAATAATATCTTCTTTTGTTTATGAATGATTTAGTTTTAACGAATTCGTGTCTTGCGTGACTATTTTTATTATTTATATGCATGTGGTAACTCTTTAAGTTTAGTGCTCATTCTTCTCTTCTATTGCCTCCATCTACCCTTTTCTAAGCTGATAATTCGTATTTACCGCTTTTAAGGCGGACTGGAGAGCCTCGATGACATGCTTCTGACTCTTTGTACTTAGATCAGGATAGATGGGAAGGCTAATAGCCCGGCGGGAATACTCCTCGGCCACTGGACATGGGGAAAAGCCCCGTTTTAGACCGCGCCGATTTATCAATCTTTCTTGGTTGTAACGGAAGTTTTGTACGGGGAGATAGTGCAGATTTGCTTTAATTCCAGATGCATGAAGGCCTTGGATTAGGGTATCCCGCTCTTCCATTGTTTGGCTTTGGGGTATTGTCGCGACGTAAAGGTGCCAAGAAGAGTTAGCTCCCGTGGTGGATGAGGGCAGAATTAGAGGAGTACTTTTAAGCTGTAAATTGTAAGTTATCGCAATTTGACGGCGTTTTTTTTGAAACTGGCCGATTCTTTTTAGCTGACTCCTCCCAAGGGCTGCCTGGATGTCGGTCATCCGGTAGTGATTGCCCAACTCCAACTTTTCGTAATACCAAGGATGACGCATGGAGCGCGGCCTCACTTGGATGTCTCTAGTAATTCCATGAGTCCGTAACCTAAGCAGTTTTTCGTAAAGTTCGCGGGAGTTTGTCGTAACCATTCCCCCCTCACCTGTGGTTATAATTTTAACCGCATGGAAACTGAAAACACAGAGATCCGACCACCGACACGACCCCACTTTTTCGCCCCTAAAAGTTGCTCCAGTGGCATGAGCAGCATCTTCCACCACTTTAAATTTGTATTTTTTTCGTAAGTTATCCAAAAGCTTCATGTCAACAGGATTGCCGGCAAAGTGGACTGGGGCCACCACCTTTGGGAGTTTCCCTCTCCTTGAGGCTTTTTTGAGCATCTCCTCCAAAAGATGAAGGTTCATATTGTAGGTGCCCCACTCGATATCGACAAAGTCCACCTCAGCGCCGCATCGCAGGGCAGCATCGGCGGTAGCGCAAAAGGTGTTGGGAGAAGTCCACCAGAGATCGCCTGGGACTACGCCCAATACCATCGCCGAAAGATGAAGACCAGCTGTAGCTGAACTGCAGGCAACTGCGTACTTGGCGCTGCAAAACCTTGCGAACTCCTCTTCAAACTTGCAAATTTCTGGGCCTTGGGTGAGGAAGGGTGTCTTTAATACCCGCACAACCGCCTGAATGTCGGAAGAGTCTAGACACGGTCGGCTGTAAGGGATGGGGCTCAGATTGGGCGAAATTGTGGATCCAGGTGCTTTCGGATCAGCGCCCGAATTTCTTGAACATTTAAGAAAATTTGATTTTGACCAGAGTTATAACAAAATTCTTTTTTTACTTTTTTACCTTTTTTCTTCTTGAAGTACTCCTCAATCGTCCGACCTGACCCTGTGTTGAGGATGGCATAATATTTTCCAAGATCAACGGTATTGAGGCTATCGCTGCTGGTGATCATTTCCTCATGGACTTTTTCCCCGGGGCGAATACCGACGATTTTCTGCCGGCAGGAGGGTCCAATGGCTTTGGCCAGTTCCGTGATCCTATAGGAAGGAATTTTTGGCACAAAGATTTCACCCCCTAGGGCATTCTGAAGTGCCCACAAAACCATCTCGACCCCTTCTTGGAGCGTTATGTTGAAACGGGTCATCGCCAGATCGGTTATGGGAAGCTCTTTGGTTTTAGCCTTCTCAAGGAAGAAGGGAATCACAGACCCACGCGACCCCATGACATTTCCATATCGAACCACTGAAAAAACCGTATCCTTGCCGATGTAGTTGTTGGCGGCTACAAAGAGTTTGTCACTACACAGCTTAGTGGCCCCATATAGGTTTATCGGGGCGGCTGCCTTGTCGGTGGACAAAGACACCACTTTTTTCACACCAGCATCCACACAAGCCTCGATGAGGTTTTCTGCCCCCAAAACATTAGTGTGGATGAATTCCATCGGATTATATTCGGCGGCGGGGACATGTTTAAGGGCGGCAGCGTGTATAACGGTATCAATTCCCCTAAGAGCTCTTTTGAGGCGGGAACGGTCACGGACATCGCCGATGAAGTAGCGCAATGCTGGATATTGCTGTTCACTGAATTTATGAGCCATTTCGTACTGTTTGAGCTCGTCTCGGCTAAAAATGACAAGTCTTTGAATTTTTGGGAACCGTTGAAGAATTTCGGCCACGAGGGCGTGGCCAAGACTGCCAGTTCCGCCGGTGATGAGGATGGATTGTTTGATCATATTTTTTTGTAGGATGGAAAAGTGGGCGGTAGGTAGTTAGTTGAGTTTGAAAATACTACTTACTGCTTGCTTCGGCCTACCCTAGTTCGATGATTTGCGTGCAGTTTTTAAGGGTGGTGAGGCGGTGGGCGATGATAAGAATCGTTAGATCGGCGCTGAAACCTTCAATGGCTTCCATAACGGCCTTTTCGGTTTCGTGATCTAACGCACTCGTGGCTTCGTCGAAAACCAATACGGTTGCCTGCTTGTAGAGAGCACGGGCGATTCCGATTCGTTGTCGTTGGCCTCCCGAAAGCCGTATTCCCCTCTCCCCAACAAGCGCCTGATATCCTTGGGGCGAGGATTCGATAAAATCGGCAATATGGGCTTGGCGAGCAGCCTCCTTCACCCTTCTCATATCGATATTTTCGGGCGGGATTCCGAAGGCAATATTCTCAGCCAAAGAGGTATCGGCGAGGTAAATGGCTTGGGGAACGTGCGCAATGTTGCGTTGCCAGGATCGGAGATTTCGCTGGTCGAGCACTGTTCCATCCACCGTAATCTGGCCCGATGACGGCCTGAGCAGACCCATCAACAGGTCCAGACAAGTACTTTTGCCCGATCCAGTTTTACCAACAAAGCCAACTCGAGAACCCTTGGGAATGTTGAAGGACAGGTTGTCTAGGACACAGGGGGTTTCGGAGGAGTAGCGGAATTTAACAGAATCGAACTGGATCGATTTTTTAAATGCGAGCGGTGCGGGGTGTGGTTGAGAAGCTTCCGGAGGAAGAGGTTGATCCAAGAGTTCTAGAACCTCCTGAGTGGAGGATTGGTATCCGATGATGATGCTCCACGCCGCGTAGCCTTGCTGGAGAGCGGGCAAAAGCCTCTGGGCTCCTAGGGCAAGAGCCCCTAGAATGGGAAGAGCGGTGAGCATACCCGCAGAGCCATTTGTCATTCCTAGGGCGAGTGCGGCAAAAAGAACCATGCTGATTGATTCCATTACAAACCGGGGGCTCTGACTAATGAATATGATGCTGGCCTGCGCTCGTCGAAGTGGTGCATCGGCTCTTTGATAGATATGGCAGTAGGCGAGTTGTGTGCCATCAAGCAGGACATCGCGGATCCCCCCGAGACCTTCTTGCAGAGCTTTGACCACCTGCGCTTGTTCCTTGGCCATTAGAGCGCTGTTGTACAACATTTTTCCACTCGAAACTTTGGCGATAATAACATAGCTCAACCCAAGACCAAAAGCGGCAATAAGCGCAACGGTCGGGTTGATGACAAATAGAGCAGCAACGATGGAGATAATAATGACGGAGGAAGTTCCAATCGTGAGGCAGGAGGAGAGAGTCAGAATTACCAGTCCCACTTTGGAGGTGATGTTACTGATGATGGTACTGCTATTGCGGGAGATATGGACGTAGTAAGGCTGGTAGAGAGTTCGTCGATAAACCTCGAGGCTGAGGTCGGCTCCAGCCGCATTGGCTAGCCGGTTACTAGCCCAGAGAAGAAGAAGGCGAATAGCTCCCGCACTTAAGGCAGCTAAGGCGAAAGCTGTCGCAAGGACGGACAGGAGCGCGGCAGGAGCAAGGACAGATGACAAAGATTGGGGAATGTTGATTGGAGAAATTTGCAAGCCGGTGGCAGAAGACAGATGGCAGACGGCGGAGAAGAAGGAGTCGACCAATGGGTATGAGAGGACTTTTTCGGGGGCGGCAAGCGCGGCGAGAAATGGGATGACTGCCCCAAGACTGACGACTTCCGCCACTCCCCCAGCCAGCATTAAGACAGACAGAAGAGCAAACTGCTTTCTGCGTCGCACTAATAACTTAGACCAAAGGCGCTTGAGGGTTTTAAGCATTTGGTGATTGGGGAATGGATATTGGCTATTTAGGTCCCGAGGTCGCAGGGCGCGCGTATTAGTGATTGGTGAGAAGGGGAAAGTGAGTCGCGGGAAAAGAAAAGCGGGCGAGTAATGATGTGTGATTTGGTATTAGAGATTGGGAAGATTTTACTCACCCAAGGGAGAAATGATGTAGAAGTTTAAAGAGTTGAGAAAGGAAATTTTTCGATGCTCAGGCATTTGAAAAAGCATCCAAAAAAGGAGTTTGCTGGGTTTATTTCTTAGATAGCTAATTTCGTTTGTCAGCAGCTTCTGGTTTCCAACGTTTTAGAACATCTTCTAGCGCCTCACTCACTGAACGGATTTTAATGCCAGCTGCAACAAGTTTCGAGGGGTCCATAATACAGTTGGAACGTGGCGTGACCGCTCCGAAACAATAAAACTCATCGTCACTTTGCCAAAAGGTAGGATTCCAGTTAGGGAGAAGGCGTGAACGAATTTTTTCTACCACTTCTTGAGTCGACACATAACCTAGATTGACCACATTATAGGTGCCTGTAGGAACTTTTTTTATCCAAGTGTCCAAACAAGCAGTGGCAAAGTCTCCCCGATGACTAACAGAGTTCCAGTTCTGATACACCTTAGCGTAACGCTGCACCTTGGTGAGATAGTTCCTCGATCCATCAATCTCATCAAAGGGAATTCTTAGTCGCCATACATAAAAATCAGGAAAGCCTTTCATGACATCCTCGGCCAATGCTTTCGTACCACTGTAAAAACTGCAGTTATTATGGCTAAAGCTAAAGTTGGGCTCATCACTCTCGCTAAAGCCAACAACACGTTCCGATCGTCGCGAAAGTAGTTCACTTACTAGTGGCTCCGTAAGGTTGTCCTCGACTGCCCACGTGCCACACTCCCTTCTCACCTTAGCCCCAGTGTAAATGCAACCCGAAGAGACAAACCCCAGCTTGATTCCAGCTACATCACAGGCTGTGGCCACAGTTTGTGCTAGGGTCACGTTTCCGTCTACTGTCTCCCCCTTCTGGTTTTCGCAAGCGTCGACATTTGGTTTCCCGGTAAACCCCGCGGCATTTACCACAAAATCTGGCTTTTCTTTTTTTAGCGCCCTTAGAAAAGTCCGGAAATGGGCATAATCAAGGTCATGTCGTGATACAGCTCGATAATCAAGCTTGCGCTTTTTAGCTTCTGCCACAAATGCTTCGCCGATGTAGCCTGATGCGCCAAGGATCCAGATCATTCTTTTATATTAAGATTAGAAAATTCGGATTTCAGATTCGGGAATTTGAATTGATTTAATTCGGGCTGGCTTGACATCGATCTTAAAGTTTATTGGATAGATCGACTCACAAACTCGGCACTGATCCGATGTTTCTCCGGGCTCTTCTTTCCGAATCCCGAAATCCGCACTCCAAAATACTTTTTGTCTAACGCTTTTATCTTCTCGCTTCAGCACGCTGCCGCCCTTGGTCGATTGAGCCCGCGTTAGCGGATTCAAAACCAATCTGTCCCTGCCCTGTTATGTGTTGTGTCAGCATCCCGTGGGATGACTGGACCCTGCCACTACTTGAGTTTTGTCAGTAGCGGCATGGTTTTCAAAAATCCGGTCACAATCGGCAGGAGAAGCTTTCCGTGTTTGTGCCACCTTTTGAGGGCATCAAGTTTCTCTGCCAAAACATGATGATCTAATTCCGGAGTTATTTTTTCCATTTTTTCGATCTCCTGACCGATTTCTTTAAGAGCAGGTGATATTTTCTTTAGAATAAAGTTTTCCAAGGCAAGTCGCAGATGCTCCTCGGCCTCAAAGTGTTCAGCCCGATTGCCGTTCTGACCCGAAGAACGTATTGCCCCTAACTCTTTTAGAAAACGGAGGCCTTGGCTGGTGGACCCCCGGCTAATCTTCAGCTTTTTACAGATTTGCCCGGCCTCGATCGGTTTTGGTGAAACAAAGACTGCTCCGTAAATAAGTCCTACCGATTTTGGCAAACCCAACAAGGAGCAGAGTCGCACACACAGATCCATCACAGAACTTTCCATCGGACTTGTTTCAATATTTTTTGAAACAAGCGCATGGGGATTCAAGTGCTTGATAGCGATCATGGAATCATCTTATTCTGCATAATCATCCCGCTCTTTCAATAAAAAATGAAAGCTAGCAGCCTCCAATCAATTTGACTGATAGCATGATTACATTATACTGCTAACATGATTCGAACACAGATACAAATAGAGAGTCAAACCTACGAAAAAATAAAGGCGAAATCTAAGGGGTCTGGAAAAAGTATATCTGAAATAGTTCGCCGATCTCTCGATCAGACCATCGAGTCCGAAGAGACCGATCTAAAATGGCGTCGTGCCTTACAATCGATGGGTAAGTTTTCCAGTGGCCTGAACAACCTCGCCGAAAAACATGACGACCACTTAGGCGACCGCTGGTGAAGGCTGTTTTCGTCGATACCTCTGCCTTCCTGGCCGCTTTGGACAAAGGAGATAAATACCATAGTGAGGCAGAAAAGAGGTGGCTTGCCCTATCCAAAAGCCCATCCGAACTTTGGACAACCGACTATGTTCGCCTAGAAAGTTGGTCACTCATTCAAAGACGATTGGGTACAGAGGCGGTGATGGCCTTTCAGGACGACTGGTTGCCTTTATGTAAAATACATGAGGTGGGTCGTGATGGATTTGAGCGCGCCGCCGCCCAGTGGCGGATTGCCCAGCGTCGTAACCTCAGCTTGGTAGATTTGACGAGTTTTGATGCCATGCGCCAGTTAGCCATCCGAACGGCCCTGGCTTTCGACGGACATTTTCAGGAGATGGGATATTTGGAGGTTGAGGCGTAAAAAGTGAGAAAGCAGAGCCTTACAAAGCGAAATTCGGAAGGGCTTTGGATGCAGGACCTGCTTTTTGGACGCAGAGGCCTGCTTTTTGGACGCAGAGGCCTGCGTCCCTACAGAAGGTTCGGTCGTTCGAGATTCAAGTTTCTGTAGGGCCCCAGGCTCTGGGGCCTTGGCCCCCATCGCCCAATAGAAATTCTACTGCCTTGAACTAGAAACGTATCGATCGGACGACCGGGACGGTCGTCCCTACCGCAGCACCCAGCGATTCAAAATGAATCAGCCTTCTGGCGGGAGTCGGCTCCCTCCGAAGCTCAAATGATCATGTCCAACCTCTTATGTGTATGACCGCAGGAACTTCTGAACCTCGTCGTGACTTCCCATGAAGTGAAAATAGAGACCTCCCTCAAGGTTCTGAAAAATCAGCCTCTCTTGCAACCCGACACGCGACTCGAAAAGATTGGGCGCAAGACGGCGAATCCCTAACCCACTATGCAAATGCGGATTGCCCCATTGAAGG
>SXGQ01172826.1_pt1 | contig 11944 bp, 12 predicted proteins | sample 3178371 | NCBI WGS metagenome assembly SXGQ01 (sample SAMN11356859, study PRJNA531348) | freshwater metagenome | isolation source: freshwater sample F1-20 | place: China: Fuxian Lake, Yuxi | collected 2017-12-25 | reverse complement strand
TAGACGATGGGGAAGCCCGTCTCCATGTGCCGCGGCCCCAGTTCGTCGATGATGGCGGTACCCGAGGCCACCACGTTGCCGATCGACGGACGGCCAATGCGCGCTTCGAAAGCTTGGATCACTTCGGGCGGAAAGCCGTGGGGAAACGTCGGGAAGGCGCGGTCGAGCACGACGCCCATCAATTCCCAGTGGCCGGTGACCGAGTCCTTGCCCGCGGACCGTTCCGCCATCCGGCCGTAGGCGCCCGAGGCGGTGGCCGGCATTCCCGGCAGCGGCACCAGCCGGCCAAGGCCCATGCCGGCCAGGGTGGGACTGCGCAACGGCACCTGCGCCGCAATGTTACCGAGGGTGTTGCTGCCCTGGTCGTCGTACACCGCCGCATCCGGCAACTCGCCGATGCCGACGCTGTCGAGCACGATAACGATAGCGCGTGAGAACACGCGTCAGGGATGGTGAGACGAGAAGTAGTTCGGCACGCTGCGCGGCGTCCGAATCGTGGCGATGGCGTGCTTGAAGATCAGGTGGTCCATGCCCGCGTGCTCGACGATCAGCGCAAACCGGTCAAAGTTCTTGATGCGGGCTTCGAACTCACGGCCATCCAGCAGGTGGACGGTGACGGGCAACTTCTCGCGACGTGCATAATTCAGGAAGACGTCCTGAATGTTTGGAGCGCCGGTCTTGGCTTCAGGTGTCGGCGGCATTTTTCCCGTCCTTCAACAGGTCCCGCGCGGACAGCATCGCAATTACGCTGTCTTGCACTTCGGCGTGAGTGCCGGGACCGTCAAACCAGTCAAGGTTAGGCTCTTTTCGGAACCAGATCAACTGCCGACGCGCGTAACGGCGGTTCTCTTGCGCAATCAACGCACGGGTAGCAGCCTCGTCTCGCACGCCCTGCAGATGCTCCATCGCCTGGCGATAGACCAGGCCCCCAAACGGCCGGGCGCGCGGCGGCACCCCAGCCGCCAGCAGCCCGCGGATCTCGTCCAGCAAGCCGGCGTCGAACTGCGCATCCACGCGCCGGGTCAGCCGTTCCGACAGCCAGGCGGCCGGCATGCGCAGGCCGATCGGAATCACCTGCACGTCGGGATCGAGCAGGGATGCGGTGGCCTCGAAGTGCGAGGTCAGCGGCCGGCCAGTCAGAAAATACACCTCGAGCGCCCGGATAATCCGCTTGAGGTCGCGGGACATGATGCGCGCGGCCGACGCGGGGTCCACGCGCCCCATCAGGCGGTGCAGCCGTTCCACGCCGCGCCTGGCGGCAATCGCCTCGAGCCTTCCCCTGAGTTCGGCATCAGCCGGCGGGCCCGGAAAGAGGCCCCGGGTCAGCGCCCGGTAGTAAAAGCCCGTGCCGCCGACCAGGATGGGAACGCGGCCACGGCCCTGGACCCCGCGGACCGCCGTCGTCGCATCGCGCGCGAATTGCGCGGCCGTGTACTCGTCGGTGGGATCAGCGATATCGATCAGGTGATGCGGGATGCCCCGCCGTTCGGCCATGGGCACCTTGTCGGTGCCGATGTCGAAGCCGCGGTACACGGCGGTGGAATCGCAGTTGATGATCTCGCCGCCCAGCCGCTCGGCCAGCGCAATGCCAAGGGCGCTCTTGCCAACGGCGGTGGGTCCGAGAACAGCGATGAGAGGTTTCACAGGCATCCGGCACCCCTCACAGGGGCGCCCTCCTGGCACTACTGGCCGGGGGGATTTTCGTTGTAGAAGAACGTGACCGTGAAGAACGCCCGGTCTTCGGGGTACTCCGGCGGAAGGGGTGTGGTGGGATTCGAGGCCCGCAGCGCGTTGACGGCCGCCTGATTGAACGACTCAATCTCCGACGGCCTGACCACGGTGACGTCGGTCAACGCGCCATTCCGATGCACGTTGAAGGTGATCACCACGCGCCCGCGCATGGTCTGCGCCGCCATCGGCACGAACCAGTTGCGCCGCACCTGCGAGATGAACCGGCGAATCCACGGACCGAACTCGACGCCCTTGGTGTCGAACTGCAGGGGGCCAAACTCCTGCATCTGGCCCTTCTGGTTGTCGAACGATTCGTTCTGGACGTACTTCTGCAGGTTCTTCAGCGCCTCGCCCAGCGAGCCTCCGGCCGGTGGCTGCGTCTGCGGACGCTGCATCATCGCCATCTGCGGATCGGTCCGCGGATCGCTCATGGTCGGCGTCTCAACGGTCGGCGGCGCCGGTTGCGGCGCGGGACCGTCGCCGCGCATCTTCTCTGCCGGCGCCGCTTCGGTGCGTTCGCTGGAATCCCCGCGGGCCGCCGGCAGCGGGTTGGTCATCTCCGGCACCCGTTCCGGCGTACGGGCGCTACGGTCGACATCCGACATCTCCGCGCGCTCTGGCTGGGTCAGCGGCGGCAGGTCCGTCTTCGGCTGCACGAACACGAACGTCGGCGTGTTCTCGTCGCGGGGGCGCGGCTGCATCACCTGCTCTTCGGGCGAGCGCTGCGGCAGAAAGTCAGGCAGGAACAGCAAGGCCGCGACGATCGCGGCGTGAACGAGAATCGACACGGCGACGCCGTCGCGTCGGTTGATGGCGGACCCAACCGGCTCGATATCGCGGTAGCGATCATCGAAGTCGAAGTACATCAGTAAGTTACACGATTATACAGGCTTAGGGGCTTGGGGCTTAGAGGGGCGGGACAACGTCCGTCGAGCCCCTGGGCCCTTCGGACCCTAGGCCCTTTTCTGTCCCGTATACAGATAGACGGCGCCGAACATGAATGGCCTTGCCTGAACATGCGAAAACCCTGCGGCAGACAGAATTTCCGCGAACTCGTCGCCATACGGGAAGGCCCCGATGGACTCGGGAAGGTAGGAATAGGCCGCGTCGTGACGCGACACGGCCCGGCCGATCCGCGGAAGGACGTTGCGGGAGTACCACTGGTAGATTGGCCCGAATATCGGCGAGCGCGGCGTGCCGAACTCGAGAATCGCGACCCGGCCACCAGGACGAAGGGCCCGCACCAGCTCCCGACACGCCACCTCCGGCACCTGGACGTTCCGAATACCGAAGGCGATGGTCGCGGCGTGCACCGATTCGTTCGCGACCGGCAGGTTCATGGCATCGCCGCGCAGCAGCTGGATCCGTCCGGCCAGGCGGCCCGTCTCCACCTTCGCCAGACCATGCGTCAGCATGGCGCCCGAAAAATCCACGCCGACGACGCGCGCGGCGCCCTTGCGAGCTGCCCCGATTGCGACATCGGCGGTCCCGGTGCAGACATCGAGCAGCCGCTCCCGCCCGGTGAGCTTCAGCGAGGCAATGGCGTGATGCCGCCAGTACCGATCGACGCCGCCCGAGAGCACGGTGTTCAGCAGATCGTATCGGCCGGCAATCGCGTCAAACATGCCTGCGATCTTCGCGGGCGACTTGTCCACCGTCGCGCCGTTCACGTCTGCCCCAGCACTTCGCGCTTTGGTGGACAGGTCCTTATCCGACATACAACGCCAGTCCTGTCGTCACGAAATACAAGATACCCACCCACCCATTCAAATCGAATGCGCGCTTGACCTGCGACAGGTCGTGCTCGCTGACCAGTGACTGTTCGTAGACGAGCAGCGCCGCGACCAGCGCGACGCCGCCGAGATAGATCGGCCCGACCGGCACCAGCACGGCCAGCGCGGCCATGCAGGTCACGGTGGCCACGTGCATCACGCGCGAGATGACCAGCGAGCGCGCCACGCCCCAGCGGACCGGGATCGAGTTAAGGCCATGCGCGCGGTCGAACTCCAGATCCTGGCAGGCATAGAGAATGTCGAAGCCGCCCACCCACAAGCCAATCGCCAGGCCCAGCAGCCAGGGCTCCCACCCGCCACGGCCACCGGCGGCCAGCCAGCCGCCGACCGGCGCCACCGCCATCGCCAGCCCGAGAAAGGCCTGCGTATACGAGGTGACACGCTTGGCCACCGAGTACCAGAACACGATCCCCAGCGCCACCGGCGACAGCATCCCGCACAGCGGGTTGAGGCGCGCGGCCGCGACCACAAAGACGATTGATGAGACGCCGACGAAGATCGTGGCCTCGGCCCGGCTCATGGCGCCGCGCGGGATCTCGCGCATCGCGGTCCGCGGATTCAGGGCGTCGAACCGGGCATCAACGAGGCGATTGAAGCCCATGGCGGCGCTCCTCGCCGAGACCATGGCCACCACCACCCACCCTACCTGGCTCCAGTAAAACGGCGCCTCGCGCCACGCCAGCAGCGCCCCGGTGAGCGCAAACGGCAGCGCGAAGACGGAATGGCTGAATCGCACGAACGACAGATAGGTTGTCAGCCGGTTCACGGGGTTCACAGGTACACAGGTTCAGAGGTTCAAGCGTTTAGGTGCGAGATCAGCGCCGGGGCGATGCCGCTGACCAGGTGCTCTTCAATATCATCCAATGTTCCCGGCAGTTCGATGGCGATAATCTTTGCCCGCTTGCCTGGGGTCAAGGAGCCAAGGTCGGCGTCGAGGCCTAGGGCGCGGGCGCCGGTCAGGGTGGCGCTCTCGAGCAGTCTCGACGCCCGCACAGCGGGCGCGATCGCGCGCATGGTCTTCAGCTCGCTGAACAGGTTCAGGTCGTCAACGCTCGCGAGGCTGTCGGTGCCAATGGCCACCGGCACGCCCGAGTCGTAAAACCGCTGGATGGGCGGCAGGCCGACGCCGACCCATTGATTGCTACGGGGGCAGGTGACCAGGGTGGCGCCGATCCCGGCCAGCCGCGCCAGCGCGGCGTCCTCGAACTGCACGCCGTGCACGACGAGCGTGTGAGCATCGATCACGCCAAGGCGATCCAGGTACTCCACCGGGCCGCAGCCGGGAACGGCCCAGTCGTCGCGCCACACCCCGATGGACTCGAGCATCCCTCGCCAGGGTCCGGTGCCGGTGGTCAGCAACTCGGTCTCTTCCGGCGACTCGCCCAGGTGGACGCTCATGATCGGGCAGGCGGACGCATCCACCTCGGCGCGGATCGCCTGGAACAGTTCGGGCGAGGTCGAGTACGGTGCATGCGGCGCGACCGAAACCCGCGCGCCCGCGGCCGCCGCCGACGCCCTCGAGCCACGGGTCGATTCGACGAGCGCACCATCGCCCTCCTTGAATCCAAGCAGCTCGTGAAACACCACGCCGTCGAGCTGGGCCTCACGCATCGGGCCGATCGCCGCGAGGGAATTGCTGGTGTCACCGACGGCCACCGTTCCGGCGGCCTGCAGTTCGATGATGGCCTGCCGGATCGAGGCGACCTGCTCTGCCGAGAGGGCGGCATTGGGCCTGCCCCTGACCGCAAACATCGCCCTGACCCACTCGGTGAACCGTGACGCCGGCGGCACGCGTCCGCGCAGCCACGACAGTTCGAGATGAATGTGTGCGTTGATGAGGCCCGGCATCAGGACGACGTTGCCGAGGTCCCGACTCCCGACTCCCGGCCTGTCCTGAGCGGAGTCGAAGGATTCCCGACTCCCGACAGACACGATTCGCCCGGCCTCCACGATCACGAGGCCGTCTCTGATGGGAGCCTGATCGATCGGGCAGATCCAGGCCGCCCGGTAGGCGGTCATGCGACCGGCGACGCCGGCGGCTGGGAACGCTGCCGCTTGCCGGCGGCGGTGCGAGCGGGATAGTTCACCAGTTCAGCCGGCACGGAGGTGTCCCCGGCTTCGCGCGCGGTCGACAGTTCCAGCGTGCGCGGCACCTGGTGTTCGCGGAAGAACGGGCCGCCCAGGATCTCGTAGTGCATGTTGCGGCGCTTCGCGGCGAAGCCCGCGTCCTCGGCGTTGCGGACGATTTCCACTTCGTCCATGCAGTACTCGGCGCCGGCCGCCCGCACCACGTTCTCCTCGATCATCACGCTGCCCATGTCGTTGGCGCCAAACGCGAGGCTCAACTGGCCGACCTTGCCGCCCTGGGTGACCCACGACGCCTGCAGGTTGTCGAAGTTGTCGAGCACCAGCCGGGCGATGGCCAGCGTGCGCAGGTACTCGATGCCGGTGGCCTCGCGGCCGCCGCGCTCGGTGTGCTCGGGCTGATAGCTCCACGCGATGAAGGCCGTGAAGCCGCCGGTCTCGTCCTGCAGGGCCCGAAGCCTCAGCATGTGCTCCAGCCGTTCTTCGTCGCTCTCGACCGTGCCGTACATCATCGTCGCCGTCGTGCGCAGCCCGGCCCGGTGGGCGTGGCGCATCACGTCCAGCCACTCGTCGGCCGACGCCTTCGCATAGCAGTTCAGCAGCTTGCGGACCCGGTCGACGAGAATCTCGGCGCCGCCGCCCGGCACGCTGTCGAGGCCGGCGGCAATCAGCCGCGCAATGACCTCGGGGACCGGCAGTTTCGAGGTGCGCGAGATGTGCAGCACTTCGGGCGGCGACAGCGCATGCAGCTTGAAGTCGGGGAACCGCTGCTTCACGCCGCGGAACAGATCCTCGTACCAGGCCAGCGGCAGATCGGGATTATGGCCGCCCTGCAGCAGCAGTTGCCCGCCGCCCAGGGCTTGCGTCTCCTCGATCTTCCGGTAGATCTCGTCGAAGCCGAGCACGTAGCCTTCGCCGTGGCCCACGTCGCGGTAGAACGCGCAGAAGTTGCAGCGCGCGACGCACACGTTGGTGTAGTTGACGTTGCGGTCGATGATGTAGGTGACGACGCCTTCCGGATGCTTGCGCCGGCGCACGTCGTCGGCCATGCGGCCGAGCCAGTACGTGGGGGCATGCCGATACAGCTGTAACGCCTCGTCGGCGGTCAGCCGCCCGCCCGCTTCAATTCGCTGCTCGAACGCCTTGAGGTTCATGGCTACTGATAGAAACGCAAGGGCTTCAGCGCGATGGCCACGCCCACTTCGACGCCCAATTCGAAGAAGCGCTGCAGGCCGGCGGCCTCGCGATCGCCCAAGCCGTACTTGAGATTATCACGCAGATACACCAGCGCCCGGGCCTCGCGGGCGGCATCGCCGCCGGCCACCGCCCGGGCAATGCGCGGCAGGTTGGCCTCCCCCTGCCGGCGGGCAGCGAGCAAGGCGGCGCACTGCGCCGGGGACACGGCGCCGTCGCGCCCGGTCCACATGGCATACACGAACGGCAGGCCCGTGAGGGCGCGCCACTCACCGCCGAGGTCGTACTTCACCAGGCCCCGCGCCGCGGCATCGATCTCGAGCGCCGGGTCGCCGATGACCAGGGCCGCATCGGCCGTGGCCAGCATCGTGTCGAGGTCGGGCGCCGACGGCGTGAAGGCGGGGGCAATGCCCCACCGCTTGGCGCACAGGATGCGGGTCAGCGCCGCGGAGGTCCGCGAACTCACGTCGAGCGCCAGGGAACGCACCTGCGCGATCGGCAGCTTGGAAAACACCGCCACCGAGGCAACGTCGCCGTCCGAGGCAATGGCGACATCGGGCACGACCCAGTAGTCTTCGGCGCCGCGCAGATACTCGATTGCCGGAATGAGGCCGAGGTCGACTTGCCCTTCGTGCAACAGCGTCGCGCAGACCGCGGGCACGTCGAAACGCAGGTCGAACTGCCCGGAAACGGCGTCGAGGCCGTAGACCAGCGGCTTGGTGTTCAGGTACGACACCGCGCCGAGGCGCAACGGCATCATGCCGCCGAGGTCCGCTCGCGAGGCTGAAAACCGGCCGCGGCGATGTTACGGGTGACGTCCTCGAGAGAGGTCCGGCGCCGCCCCAGCGACTCGTCGTCGGTGATCGAGACCCGATCGAGATCGTTCGCGCCGAAGGTCAGCGCCACCTGGGCCAGCTTGGGGCCATACTGCGCCCAGTCCACCTGCACCGTCGGCACGGCGGGCAGGGCCAGCCGCGCCAGCGCCACCGCCCGCACATCGTCGTAGCCGGTGGTGGGGACAGCCACGGACTGCTCACGCGAGAGCGGCGCAATGGTGGTGAGCCAGGGGAACCGGGCGGCCAGCGTGCGCGCCTTGAGCAACAGCGGCGTCCGCGACGCGGCGTTGGGTTTCTGCAGGGACAGACACTGCACGGGCAGACCCGCGTCCTGGCAGGCCAGCAGCGCCGCGTCGGCGTCGGCGAGGCGATCGAGCGGCGCCTCAACAATGGCGGCCAGCCCGGCCTGCTTCAACTGGCGAAGCACATCAGCGAGGTTGCCCCAACCGCGATCGACGATGTCCGCGAGGGAGAACCCGCTTACCAGGCAGCTGCCGGCAACGGTCTTGGCTTGCTCAACCGCGCTAACCGCCTCGGCGAGCGTGTCGGGCAGTTTGTCGATGCGGACCTCCGCACCCGCAGCACCCGCAGCACCCGCTGCACCCGCCTCAATCACCCGCACAAAGGTGACGACATCCCCCACGCGGGCGCGGCGGACCTCGTCGGCCAGCATGCCCAGCGACAGGATGTCGGCGGTGGCCAGTTCGTCGAGCTCGGCGGCGGTCAACGGCTGGTTGGCGCGCGCGCGCTCGGCAATCGCGGAGTTGATAGTCACGGCTGGGGTCCCATTAGTTCCACAATTCTCGTCGCCAGGGCCAGCGCGGCGCGGCCCTGCTGCCCGGTCACGGCCGGCGCGCGGCCCTCGCGAACCGCGCCGAGAAAATCCTCGAGCTCGCCTGTGAGCGCTTCGTCGCCGGCCACTTCCAGCTTACCGCCGCCAATCGTCGGCGCTCCAGCCGGCTGCGGCACCAGCCGCCACATCTCGACCTCCCGTGCCGCGGTATCGATCGACACGTAGGCATCCTGCTGGAAGAACCGGATCTTGCGGACCGGCTCCCGGCTGATGCGGCTGGCGGTGAGGTTGGCGATGCAGCCATTCGCGAACCGCAACCGCGCATTGGCAATGTCGATCCGCGGTGTCAGCACGGGCACGCCCACCGCTTCGACCGCCTCCACTTCACTGGGCACGAGGCTCAGGATCAGGTCGAGGTCATGAATCATAAGGTCGAGCACGACGTCGATGTCGAGGCTGCGCCCGGGCAGTTGCCCCAGGCGATGCACCTCGATGAACCGGGGGTCCTTCAGGTGCGGGCGGGCGGCCATCACCGCCGGATTGAAGCGTTCGCTATGGCCCACGGCCAGGACGACGCCGCGCGCCTTGGCCGTGGCAATCAGGGCATCGGCCTCGGCGACGGTCTGCGTAATCGGCTTCTCGACCAGCGTGTGCACGCCAGCCTCGAGCAGGCCGTGCGCGATCCGCGCATGGCTTTCGGTGGGCACGGCGACCACCGCCACATCGATCTTCCCCGGAACCTGGGCGACGTCGGCATAGGCGCTCGTGCCGCGCTCGGCCGCGACCTGGCCCGCCCGTTCCGCGTCGGTATCGACCACGCCGGCCAGCGTCACGCCCGGCAACGACGCCAGGATGCGCGCATGGTGCTTGCCCAGGTGCCCGACGCCGACCACTACTGCCCTCACGCTCCGCCTCCGCGATCGCGTCGGCGCGGCAGGCTGCGGCCGACCACCGCGATCCCCGCTTCGTTCGCGGAGGCGAAGAACGCCTCACGGTCGAAGATCAACGTGCGTCCGGCATCGACCGACAACACCTTCGCGCCGGCCGCCCGCATCGCCTGGATGGTGGTGAGTCCGACGATGGGCACGTCAAAGCGCATGTCCTGGTTCGGCTTGGCGACCTTGATGACTGCAACGCCATCGCCGGCCAGGTGCCCGGCCCTGGCAATGGTCTCGTCGGTGCCCTCCATCGCTTCGACCGCCACCACCGCCAGGTGCTTGACCGCGATGGTCTGGCCAATGTCGAGACCGGCAATGGTGTCGGCCATGCGATAGCCGAACTCGAGGTCCTTGCGTTCAGCGTCGTTGGGCGCCCGGTGGCTCAACTGTCCGGCCGCGGCCAGCAGTGGCCCCAGGAAGGCCGTTGAGTTGACGAGCTCGACGCCATGCTCGCGCATCAGGTCGGCGACCGCGGCAATCAGGGCATCGGTGTTCATGGCCTTGACGCGCGACAGCAGCGCCATGGCGGTGAGGTCTGGCACGAAGCCGCCAAAGATCTTGATGTGCTTGACCTGTCCGGCCATGACCGCCTGGGTCAGGCCCGCGTCCTTGAGAATCTTGAGGAAGGCGCCGAGCTGGCCAATCGAGAGCCAGTGCACCACCGCCTTCGGCTCGCGCGCCGCGGCCTCGTCGATGTCCTTCGACGCCTCTTCCTTGAGGGCAATGACGGTGACGTCGTAGCCGAGGGAGCGCGCCGCGTCGAGCACCAGGAACGGGAATCGCCCGTTTCCCGCAATCAGGCCGATCTTCATCAGTCCTCGGCGGACTCTTCCGCCTTCTTGCCACCCCGGCGCAGGATCACCCCGCGCGACGCGCTGCGGATGAACTGCACGAGGTTGTTGACTTCGGTGCTCGAGAGCGCCGGGTCCTGCTCGATGCGCTCCATGGCCTGGGTCGTGTTCAGCTTCGACTGCAGCAGGTAGCGATACGCCGCCCGCAGCTGCTTCAAAGTGGTGTCGGAAAAACCGCGCCGCTTCAAGCCGATCAGGTTGAGGCCGAACACCCGCGCCGGGCGGCTCCCCACGGTACGCCCGTACGGCAGGGCGTCCTTGGTGATCACCGAATAGCCGCCGATGAAGGCATACGGACCGACCCGGCAGAACTGGTGGACCGCCGAACCGGCGCTGACGTTGACGAAATCCGAAACCGAGACGTGGCCGCCGAGCGTGGCGTGCGGGCCGAAAATGGTCTCGTTGCCGACGTGGCAGTCGTGCGCGACGTGCACGTAATTCATGAACAGGTTACGGTCACCGATGGTCGTCACGCCGCCGCCGCCGGCGGTGCCGCGGTGAATGGTGACGAACTCGCGGAAGATGTTGCGCTGGCCGATCACCAGCCGGGTGTCTTCGCCCTTGTACTTCAGGTCTTGCGGCGGCAGTCCGATCGAGGCGAACGGATAGATCTCGGTGCCGTCGCCAATGCTGGTGTTGCCGTCGATCACGGCTGAGGCGCCGATCCGGCAATTGCGGCCAATGCGCACCTGCGGGCCGATGGTCGCAAACGCGCCCACCACGGTACCGGCGCCAATCTCGGCGCCGTCGTGCACCCGCGCCGACGGATCGACCTCGGCGCTCGGTGTCACCAACAACACCAGTTCCGCCTCGGCCACGGCCTGGCCGTCCACGTCGGCCGACGCCGCGGCGCGCACGAGCGACCCCTTCGACTCCCTCAGCGTGACCGTGAGCCGGAGGCGGTCGCCGGGTATCACCTGTCGCCGAAACTTGGCGCCGTCCACGCCGCGCAGGTGCACGCGGCAGGTGGCCAGGGCGCCGGCGCGATCGAGCAGCAGCGCGGTGGCGACCTGGGTCAGCGCCTCGATCATCAAGACCGCCGGCATCAGCGGCTTGCCGGGGAAATGCCCCTGGAAGAAGTCCTCGTTGGCGGTAACGTTCTTGATCGCGACCATCCGCTTCCCCGGCTCATGCTCGTCGATGGTATCGACGAGGAGCGAGGGAAAGCGGTGGGTCAGGCGCTCGAGAACCGCGGGGAAGCCGGCGATCACCGGCCGGGCGGCTTGGTGGGCGCTGCCGGCTTCGCCGTCACCGGCTTGGCCGAATCGAGCTTCTTGATGACTTCGCCCGAGATGTCGAGCGCGGAATCTGCCCACACCAGGCCGGCGTCTGGTCCATTGAAGATGAACTGCAGGCCCATGTCAGCGGCGACCTGCTGCAACACCGGGTCCAGGCGCTGCTGAAACTCGCCCTGGAGCTGCTGCTGCAGTTCCTGCACTTCGGCCTGCGCGTCCTGCGTGAAACGCTGCACCTCGACGTTGATCTTCTCGATCGACTTCTGCAGGTCGGCGGCGGCGGCCGGATTCATGACGGCGCCTTCCTTCTCCAGCTTCGCCTGCATGGTCTGTAGCTGCGTCTGCTTGTTGGTCAGCTCCGCCGCTTTCTTCTGCTGCAGCGCCTGGATGCGGGTGGTCGCGACCCGGCCGTCGGCCGACTCGTTGGCGATCCGCTGCAACACCACGTACGCCACCTTGGCGCCCTGCGGGAACGGGCGCGGAGCGGG
>SXGQ01409717.1_pt1 | contig 11945 bp, 8 predicted proteins | sample 3178371 | NCBI WGS metagenome assembly SXGQ01 (sample SAMN11356859, study PRJNA531348) | freshwater metagenome | isolation source: freshwater sample F1-20 | place: China: Fuxian Lake, Yuxi | collected 2017-12-25 | reverse complement strand
GCGGGCGAGTGCGGGTTTCAGCAGGTTCGCAGCGTCGTTCTGCCCAGCGGCGCCGCCCGCACCGATCATGGTGTGGGCCTCGTCAATGAACATAATTATCGGCTGCGGCGAGGCCTTGACCTCGTCGATTACCGATTTTAGCCGATTCTCGAACTCGCCTTTGACACCGGCGCCGGCCTGAAGAAGCCCGAGGTCGAGCGTGCGAACGGCCACATTCTTAAGCGGATCCGGAACGTCGCCCTCGACGATGCGAAGTGCAAAGCCCTCGACAACGGCCGTTTTACCAACGCCGGCCTCGCCTGTGAGGATCGGGTTGTTCTGCCGTCGTCGGGTCAGGATATCGATGATCTGCCGGATCTCGAAGTCGCGGCCGAGCACGGGGTCGATCTTTCCGGCACGGGCCTTTGCGGTCAGGTCCTCGGTGTATTGATCGAGTGCCTTGGTCTTGCCGGGAATGCCGGATGCGACGGCGTTGCCGCCGGAGACGCCCGGAGCCTCGCCGAGAGCAACGGCATCGCGAGCCTCGGCGGATTCGGCCGTGATATCGGCAAAGCCGGATGAAAACGCCTCAAGAGAGATGTGGTCAAATTCCTTAGAGATATCACGAGCGATGCGTGCAGTCCGGTCATTCGTAAGCAGAGCCAGCAGGAGATGGCCGGAACGGACACGTGCCGCACCATGATCGACCGAAGCAAGCAGCCACGCGTCCTGGATCCACTCGGGGATACGGTCGCTGAGGCCCGGCGTTCGCGAGTTGCCCGACTTGAACCGGTCGAGAGCGGCGTTCACATCCTTCGACAACCGATCGATATTTATCTCAAAATGAGAGCAGATGCGGTGAATGTCGGTGTTGTCCTGTTCGAGGAGCTTGACGAGCATATGCTCGATCTCAACGTCGTAATTGGTCCGCGAAAGGCAGAGGCCTGCGGCTCCCTCGAGGGCGTTGCGCGAGACGTCATTCAGCCTTCCGACCAGTGATTTCAAATTTACGTTCATAGGGGTTTCTCCTGCTTCGTTTTCTCAAAAAAAGTGCACTAAAAAGTTTCCGCATCCTGGTCCATCGCCAGAACGACCTGACCGTCATCTTCGGTGAACGGCCTTGATTTGAGCCACGTTGTCCAGCCGAGCATTGGCCGCCGGACTGCCCGGGTGGTCAGCACCAGTCCCGGCACCTGCTTCGCCTCGAGGACCAACTGCACGTCAAAATCCGTTTCGAGCCCGGCAAGGAAACGAATGATCGACCGGAGCGGCGTATTGCCCGAACCATTCGGAAGCATTGCCCGAAATTGATCGAACTTCATTGGCCCGAGCGTTACACGGAACTTTGATTGCTGGTCCCAAACGCGGTTGCCGATCAAAGCCGAGCGGCCGAGCACGCTATTTCGAAGGCCGAGGAACGTTATATCGCGGGCGGTCAGCGAAAGCCACTGCCCGAAGAACTGCGTAAGCTTTGCCGGAACGCCGAAATAATCGCTGAGTATATTTTCAACAGCCGAAGCCGAATGCGGCTTCTGCGAGATAAGCCCTACATAGGGCAGCAAGGCTTCGTCCTCAAGCCCCATCCGGCCGCGGAGCCCGGCGGTTCCGAGTCCGGCAAAGTCGTAAAGATACGACGTAAATTCATCGTTCCCGCGTTCATATGCGATCGGGAAGCGATATTTTGCCCATGCCCTGTAAAAGAGCGAGGCCGAGCGGTGCGTGAAGATATCAAGGAACGCCCACATTGCCGTGTCCCGCTGGCGAATGCGGTCCATCACAAGCTCGGTGTAATGTACGGGCAAAGTTCCCGAGGGGCCGATCAACCCCATGAAGTTGATCAGCATCTCAAGCCGGCGTTCGCCGGTCGCTTCGTCTTCGACCTCGCGTATCTCCTGGATCTCGCTTGGAGGAAACTCGAGCGAAGGCCGCGTTCGCATCCGGAGCGGCTCTTCCTTGGGCAGGGCGTCGCCCCCGACCGGCTTCTTGTCGGCGGCCATACGCTCAAGAAGGCGTACCGCCTGAAAGAATTCAAAGCGAAACGGCTCTTCAAAGAGTTGTTGTTTTACGCTCTTTTCAGCCACAAAAATTTTCGGCCCGTGCAGCCAATTTCCTAAAGCAAGACCTGCTCACCGGTCCGCGGCGGAAAGACCTTGATATCTGCCTCGCGTTGCTCGGAGCGAACGATCAACTGATTGAAAGAATTGATCGACGAGTAAAGCGCAAGAAATCGCTCGAGCACACAGGCAAAAAGGAACAGGCCGCTGCCGACGAATTGCTCTTCGTCAAAGGTCAGTGTTGTTTCAAGCCCGCGGACGAAGCCCGCCCCGATCTTGCCGCCGATCTGACGGACTGCTTTTCGCGTCTCGATGCCGGTGATGCCGAGGATCTGCTTTCGCGTCACGGAAGAATCGTCAAAATTATAAAGATGCAATATCTCTTGCAAGGCCTCGGGCGTTCCGTTCCGGTCGGCGACGATCGAGAGATAGTTGAGGTTCAAATGCGATATCAACCGCCACTGAAGAGCACGACGCTGCGGCGGCCGGATGGTCTCGGTCGGCTTGGTCAGGCAGCGGACACGAGAGACGAGGGCCGTGCCCTCAACATCGAAATCGCTATCCTTGCCGCCAAATGGCAGCCGTGCCGGAAGGTCGCGGTTAGTGCACGTAGCCCGCACATTGAGCACCTCGACATTCGGTGCATATGGGTCGAATTTTGCATCCACGAACGAGAGGAACATCTCCGAGCCTTCATCGTTCTCACGCTGCGACTGCCGCCGCGACGCATACCAATACGACCGCTCCATCTCGTCGCCATAGGCGTGGCGGAGCGAATAGAATGGTGCGAATTCGCGCGTCTCGCCTGAACGAGGATCGGCGGCATAGACCTGATCGATCGAATAGATCTCGGTAGCCGACTGGCGATGGATGTCGGGAATGATCTGATACTCGTACTTTTGCTGTGAAATATAGATCGGGTCCGCGAGCCGGTTGAAAAGATTAATGACCGGAGTGCAACCGAGCCGGAATGTTTCGGTAACGACCGGAGCGATCGGCGGTGTCACATCGCGAAGATGGATATAGACGTCAAAGTGGCTGCCGAATTTAGCATCTATCGCCCGATCAACGCCGAGGATATCGAAGAACAGAAACTTGTAGGGGAATGAGAAATACTCCGTCAGCAGCCGGTAACCCTTGAACGAACGTTTTGAAGCGGGCAACAGTGCCTCGTCATCTGCAAAGCCGACCTGGCGGATGGCATCCTCGGCGGGGATGACGACCGGATCCGGCAGCTTGAGCTGGATGTTCGTCAGGGTCTTCATTGTCCCGGCACCGAGCGGCGGATCTTTCGGCCGAAATTCGACCGAGACCGCATGGTTCATTATGATCTCATAGAGCGGGAAGACGAGTTGCGGGTCGCCGTCAAGGTAAAAGCGGAATGACGAAAGCTTTGAATCATCGGTGGCGATCTTCATCTCGTGAAGATTCGCTCCGCCAAAGCAGGCCATGCTCAGGCGAATGTAGCAATCGGCAAATTTGCCCTGTGAATTCTTTGGGGCGGGCGATTCGAGCGTGGCGGATTCGAGTTCGATCGGCAGCAGTTGAACGTCATATGCCGTTCGAAACTGACACGGAGTGCCCTCGACCGGGCGCGAATTAAGCCGCGAGCCGCGTTCGATCACCTGGACCGAGGTTATCTTGTCGTTCTGCGAGCCGAAGGAGAACTGCGTTACCGCCATCGAGGGGATCGGGGCCAAATAGTGCGGATAGAGCAGGTTGATGAAGGACTCGGTAATTTCCGGGAGCTCATCATCGAGCTTAAGGCCGACACGCCCCGTCAGGAACGCAAAGGATTCTATGATCCGCTCGACGTGCGGGTCTTCGATCTTTTCTTCATCGAGCAGGAGCCGGGCGGCGATCTTTGGATATTTGCGGGCAAACTCCGCACCCATCCGGCGCAGAAATACCAGTTCGCGTTCGTAGTATCCAAGTAGTTCGTCTCTCATCTATACAAGAAAGGCCGCTCAACGATAAGCAGCCCCTTACCCCTCGGCGACCGAGAAAGTACCCGAACCCGACTGCAGGACCGAATCGAAGACGACCGGTTCGGGTGTCGGTTCGATATCGAGAATGGCCTCGATCCGAAAGCGGATCTGCCGGTCGATGTGATTTACGGGTTCCATCGTCACTTTCAGATTCTTGAACCGTGGCTCGAAGATCTTAAGTGCCTCTTCTATCTCGCGGACCATCCGCTTTTGTTCGTTATGATTTTTGACGCTTACGCCGGTGAAATCCGGCAGGCCGTAAAAGGCGACCGACCGCGGTGCTTCTTCGAGCCGATCGTCGAGTGCCTCGGTATGGCAACGCGTATTGAGCAGCCATTCAAGATCGCGGCGGACGGATTGTTTTAGTTCATTGACCGAGGCGGTGTGCGACTTTGGCGGCTCCTCGCTGATGCGTGGGTCAAGGTCGATCAGCCGGTCAAAAACCGACGGTGTGACCCTGATCTCGTTACCGAATCGCGACATTAGTGCCTAAAGAGAAAAATACGCTCCCGCCGCAAAAGGCGGGAACGATTTGCTTGAAAGTAAGATTCGAAAGCGGCAGATATTGCGACCGGCCGCTTTCGAGTGATAGTGGAACTTTTACGCTCCGCTGCCTTCGACCTTCTTGATGTCGTAGCTGGTCGTGTTGGTGAGTGCCACCGAACCGTCCGACTTCTGCTGGAAGTACTCGAAAGTGATCTTCGTGAAGTTGAACGAGACCTGCTCCATCGGAAGGGCTCCCGATCCGTTCGAACCGCCGGTCTGGAAGCTCGAGAGGACCACGTCGCCGAAGGTCACCTTGTAGTAGGTGTACGGGTTGCCGTCGCCGCCCGTCTTTCGGCAGGAAAGGATCGCCTGCGGAATGTGGTTGCCCTTTGCACATGCCAGGAACAGCTGGGCCGAGGCCTTGCCGTTCTGGATGACGAAGTGGAAATCCTGAAGGGATACTTTTCCGGTTCCGAGACCGGTACCGATGCCCGAGGATCCTGCGTTCGTTGCTCCGAACGACCACGATTCGATCTGCATCTGCTTTTCAAAACCGACGGCTTCTGATTCGCCCTCGATCGTGTCTATCTTCAAGTAATAATCTGCGCTTGCCATTGAGTTTCTTTCGCTCCTTATTGTTTGTTTATGACCCTCATCTATTAGGGCTCGTAGCTTTCGTACCGCGTTCCTCGCTGTCCTACCGGCTTACAGAGGATTGACGGACATCCAATCGGCTTTTGCCGAACGCGAGAGAAAAACATGTGGGAGCATAGTTGCCTTCTACTTCGCCGGCGGCGGAAGATCCGCAACCAGACGCAAGCTGACCGAGAGCTCGTCAAGCTGGAAGTGCGGACGCAGGAATGCGACAGCACGATAGCAGCCCGGCTTGCCCGGTATCTCCGCAACGTCAACGCGGGCCTCACGGAGCGGATATTTCGCTTTTTGGTCGGCCGGTGCCACGTCGTTCTCGAGCACGTATTTCGTGATCCAGCGGTTGAGGAAGCGTTCAGCCTCCTGCCGCGACATGAACGAGCCGATCTTGTCGCGCATCATCGATTTCAGATAATGGGCGAACCGGGAAACGGCAAAGATGTACTGAAGCTGCGAAGAAAGCCGTGCGTTGGCATTGGCGGCATCAGTGTCATATTTCTTAGGCTTGTTGGCAGACTGTGTGGCAAAGAATGCCGCGTAGTCCGTGCCTTTGCAGTGGACCAGCGGAATGAAGCCGTTGTCCGAGAATTCCTTCTCGCGGCGGTCCGTGATCGCAACTTCGGTCGGGCACTTCATCGCAACTTCGCCTTCGTCGGTCTCGAACGTATGGGTCGGAAGGCCCTGGACAAGGCCGCCGCCCTCTACACCACGGATAGCGACGCACCAGCCGTGCATTGAGAATGCCTCGGTAAGCCGCGTGCCGAGAGCATAGGCGGCATTGCCCCAGAGGTATTTCTTGTGGTCCTTGCCGTCCACATCCTCTTCAAAGCGGAAGCTTTCGGTCGGCTTGGTAGCCGCACCGTAAGGCTCGCGCATCAGAACATGCGGAAGCGTCAGGCCGACGTAGCGTGAATCTTCCGACTCACGGAAGCTCCGCCATTTCATATACTCCGCCCGGTCGAAGATCTTCGTGATATCGCGGACCTCGCTCATTTCCGAGAACGTGTCCCAGCCGAACATATCGGCCGAGGCCGCGCTCAGGAAAGGTGCGTGTGCCGCCGCGGCGACCTCAGAGAGCTTTTCGAGAAGGGCCATATCCTGCGGATGGTTGCCAAACTCAAAGTCTCCGATCAATGCGCCGTAAGGAGCACCGCCGAAGGTTCCGTACTCTTCTTCGTAGATCTTTCTAAAGAGCGTTGATTGGTCAAACTCAAGCGCCCTTTCGAAGTCCTTGAGCAATTCCTTTTTGGTAACGCTCATTACGCGGATCTTGAGCTGCGGGCCGGTGAGCGTATTCTTGAGCAGATGATGAAGTCCGCGCCATGAGCCTTCCAGCTTCTGAAAGTCCTCGTGGTGCATGATCTCGTTCATCTGGGCCGAGATCAGGCGGTCGATCTCCGCGATTCGCGAATTGATAGCGACGTCCATGTTCTTGGTCATCGTCAATTCGCCGGACATTACCTGATTAACGAATTCCGAGATCATGTCCTTCGCCCGCTCTTTCTGAAAGTCGTCACGGGCCATGCGGCCTTCGGACAATATCTTGTCAAGCAGGCCGCCTTCCTCGGCGGTTTCCACCGTTTGCACGGTGGCTTCTTCTTGTTTCTTGGCTGCCATAATCGATTATTCCTCCTTCGCCCCCAGACCGAGCTGATCGCTCAGTTCTTTTTGCTTACCTGCATCCGAGATGATGTCTTCGAGCATTGTCTCGAGCTTTTCATTGCCGTCCATCTTTGAGCGAAGATCAGCGAGCTTCTGACGTGCCTCGACGAGCTTGCGGAGCGGATCGACCTGCTGAACGATGTTGTCGGGTTCGAAATCCTCGATGCTGTTGAACTTGAGTTCGACACCCATCTTGCTTCCGTCGTCCTGCATTTTGTTGTCCACGGTGTAGGCGAGCCGCGGCTTCATTCCGGCGAGGACCTGGTTGAAGTTGTCCGGGTCCACCTCAACGAATTTGCGGTTCTTGAAGGCCGGAAGCGGCTCTTCAGGTTTGCCGGTGAAATCACCCATTACGCCGATGACGAACGGAAGCTCCTTAAGTTCGATCGCTCCGCCGACCTCGACATCGTAAGTGATCTGTACACGCGGCGGTCGGACGCGGTCGATCTTATGTTGCAGACTTTCTTTTGTTGGCATTGGCGTTTCTCCTTATCTAATAAAATAACCTGGGAGCATAGATCTAAAATTTTGGCGACCGTTCGGGCTAGACCGATGTTTGGTCCTCCGAGCCCGCCTGCCCGGTGTTGAAACCGAGTGTTTGCCGCAGTTGGTAAAGGATCGTCTCGTCCTTGATGACGTCCTGGAGCCAGTTCTCAAGCGGCATATGGCCCCATTTAACAGCCCGCTGCACGAGATAGGCGACCGGGCTGTGCGGCTCGGTCTTGCGAAAGAACTCGGCGATCTCGTCAAGACGCTTGAGCGCGTCGCGGCGATTCTGGATCGCACCTGTTGCAGTTCCGGCCCCGGCAACGACGGTTACCGTACCGTCGGCATTTACGACCTCTTCGCCCTCGGGCTGGTCGCTTTCGTCCGGTTCTTCGGCACGCTTTTCCTCAAGCAGCTTTTTGACCTGGGAATCGATATCGTCCAGCGACTTTTTAAGATTGGTCAGACTAGGCGTTTGATTACGGTCGTATTTTTCTTCGATGACCTTGTTCAGTGCCGCAAGCCCATCAAAGCACTCCCGGAGAACGAAATTAAGATCTTCGGCAAAGGCTCGGCGGGTCGCCGCCCATTCCTTTCGCCACATATCCGCCGTTACCCGGCGTTCGCGTTCGGCCTGTTCGCGGAGCGCGTTGTACTTGACCTGATCCTCAGTGCTGAGGCTTTCGAGTCCCTCGGGAATATCGAAGACCTTTGAATCTTCCCAGTCGATGTAGCTATATCCGGCGCTTCCGGTGATCTTCGCACCCTTGATCGCGAGGCCGCAGGTTGTTTCAAACCATGAAATGGCATTTGCCCGGCCCTCCATGTCACCCTCGTCGATCTCGGGGTGAATGGTTTCCCAGAAACGCTCGGTCAGAAGGCGAAGCAGGTCGAGGCTGTCTCGCAAACCGACGAATCCATCCTGCTTTACGAGAGCTTCACACAACCAGACGGCAAGCTGAAGGTCTTTCGTCTGGGTTGAAAGAGCGGGTATCACAAGGTCCTTTACCTTGCGATAATCGGCGACCTTGAGTTCGGTCTGCCATTCGCCCAGGTTGAGGTTGTCGTCTGCCCGGCGGGCCTCGGAAACCTCGTCGTAAAGCCCGGAATACCGCAGGCTTTCGCCTGACGGAGCTTCATCGGAAATAGGCGAAAGTAACGCCTCGAGGTCGATAACACTAGGTTTTCGCAGCTCTTCGCTCATCGAAAATTATCCCCTGACGCTGATGAAGCGTCATTCAAAAATGCTCTTGGTGGGTGCGTTAACGCACTCATCATATACGAAATCGAGAAATTCCAAAAACAAAAACGCAAAAAAGCTTATGCCTCTGCCGCGGCCTCGTGATGGAACTCGATCGTCTGGATATCGAGGATGGCCTTGTCGCGACCGTCCATCCAGAATAGTTTCGTTCCTTCTCCTACGAACAGGTCTTCACCGAGGTCGCGCCAGTCGGTCATTCGGCCGAGCCGGACCTGATCGTTCTCGCTTTTCCAGGTACCGGAATACAGAGCGGGAATGAACATTTCACCACCCGTTCCGTTCTTGAGCTCGATGTTTGCTTGAATCCAATAAAGGTCTCGCAGGGTGCCGGGCTTTGGTATTTCGATCTTGACGATATGTTCGAACGGAAGCCAGATATACGCGTCCTTATGAATGACCTCGAAAACGCACATCGTAAGGTCGTTGTAATCGCGAAAATCCGAAAACCCCTCGCCATTGACCGAGCATTTATACGCGGGCCGGATCTCCTCAACGCGGTCGAGGATCGCCCGAGCCTCGGCGAGATTGCCTTCACGGACACGATTATTCGCGTCCATCAGTTCGGAAACGTAGGGCGGAACGGCCGTCATCGTCTCGGGCTTGAGGCCCTCCGAGAAATACTTAAGGCGGTCGCGTTCGGCTTTGAAATTTTGCTGATAGATCTTTGACCCGATCATTGCGGCCGTGTCCTGATGCCCAATGAAGTCGAGCTGCTTTTCGGCACGTTCCCAGTCGCCAGAGAAGCACGAAAGTTCGAAAAGAAATATGCGGGCCGCGGCGTCTGTCGGGTTTGTCCGAACCAGGTTGATCGCCGAATCCACAGCTCCCTTCAGGTCGCCCTTGTCCAATGCTAGTTTTGCGTCGTTCATCTTTTTCCTCCGGCCGTTGAGTCCGATCTCCCGGCCTGTCTATCGCTATTTCAAGGCCTTATCCGGAGCTTTGACCTTCTGGAATGTTTGCTTGTCGAACAGGTCGCCGCTGCTCGATTTGATAGTTGCCCCGATCGACTTGCCGCCCGCGGATATTGTGAGCAGGTATTCTCCGGTCGCTTGTTTCTGCGGCTTCGAGGCTTCGACGAATCTGAACAAACCCCACTTGCCGGCAAAAGGCGGTGTCGTGGTCGTCGCGGTGCCGGTGGTCGATTCGGCCGTTGAAGAGGTCGAAACGAGGTTTATCGCAACGCCCGTCTCGCTCGACTGGGCCGCCGGGAACGTCCCGCGGATCGAGCCCGTCCCTTCGGACGTGATCTTCTGCCCGTCGATCGATACTTCGATAACGGCATCCGGCGAGGGCTTGAGGCCAAACTCGTAATCGAACTTAGGCGTCGGGTTCGTACCGAAGAACGCCCGTCGCAATGCAAAGGCATTGTTGAGATAGGCTACGAACTCATCCGTGAACTGGATCTCAGCCGATTCACGAGGCTTGAGCTGTCCGCCGACCTCTTCGAAGTAGTTCTTGAGCCGCTCGTCATAGAACTTCGAGAGTTTGCCGTCGGCCGGGCTTAGGAAGCGAGAGATCGCCTCAAAGTCAGCCTCCTGTTGGCCATCGGCAAATGGATAGAGCCCCTCGAGAGCCTTGGCGTCGGGCAGAATGCTATCGCGCCATGTCCGTTCTATCTGCTGCTTGACGCCGGCACCGAGCAGGTTCTTGAGGTTCAGGATCGGCTGCTGGAGCAGCGTTGCAACTTCTTGGCCGGCCGGAGTTTCATTGAACGCGGAAACGAGCCCGTTGACGGCCTGCTCGCGTTTATTGACATCGAGCGGGTCCTTCTCGTTCGCCATTTCGTCGATCGCCCGGCGGAACTGGTCGTCATTGACGGTGCTCAGCCTGGTATAGACGCGTTGGAGCTCGGACTGATATTTCTCGATCGGGGCATTCTCGCCCTGCTCCGGTTTGCCGACGAAGGTCGTAACGGGCCGGAACTCTTTTTCGGGCTGAGTGTTGCCGGGGCCTTCATCCGCTTTCTTGGAGAAAAAGCTGAAGATCCAGTCAAGCCAGCCGCCGCCATCGATCTTTTTCGAAAGATTTGTGTTGTTCTCGACCTCGATCACAAGCCGTTTAAGCGGAGAATTCGCCGAGGCGAGCACCTGGAAAGCATCGACAGCATCGGACCGCTTTTCAAAACTTCGGATCTGTGTGCCGCGGACGAACTTTCGCCAATGGTCGGTGTAATCGCGATAGTAAAGGTCCTCGAGCTTTGCGGCGTCCGTTGCCTGAGCCTGTACGAGTTGGCGTTTGCCGAGTTCGCCCATCACCCAATCGTCCTCGGCGAGTTTTGAATCTGCCTCGGCGATGGCGGTCTTCATCAGCTCAAAACCCGGACGGGTGAATGCACCCGGAACGCGGTAAGTTCCCGTCAAGAGGCTTGTATCCGCACCGCCGCGGGCGACCAATGATTCGACATTCGTTGGGCCGACCTTGTCGTCGATCTCGCGTGAGATGCGGCTTACCTGATTGCTGTAATAGCGGTTAACCGCCGGAAATGCCTGCAGCTTTCGGCGAGCCTCATCAACGATCTTTGCGTTGAGCTGGATCCGCGGGAACTCGCCAAGCCCTTCGGCACGGTCGATCTGCCGCGACCAAAAGTCGAGGTGCATCTCGGCCGTTGCCTTCATGTCGTTCGGTATCTTCGACTCGGTAAGCCAATAATCGCGAAGCGTGGCCGCGATGTGCGTAGCTTCGGCTTTCTCGCGGTATCGCAGGGGCTTGCCGTCGATCTGCTGCGAGCCATCTGAGAGCATCAGATACGCCTTGAGCAGGTTGTAGTTCTTGTTGAGGCTGGCTTCGCGCTCGATGTCATCCGAACCGGCGAGTTGGCCGCTTTCGGCAAACTGCTTGAGTTCGGCCTCGAGCTTACGGATCGCGGGCTGCTTGAACCTCTTTTCAACGAGGTTCATATAAAGCGGCAGAAGGCTCTTGAGATAAATGCCGTTGCCGGAATACATCCCCATTCGCATGTGGAGCGGGGCACCGTTGCGGTTGTTGTCGTCGAGAGTGACGAGCATCGGCCGCATTCCTTCAAGCACGCGGAGTTCTTCGCGGACCTCGTCCTCTTTCTTGGTGAGGATGTCGCGGTTCAGGTCGGCACGGCGGAGGGCAAGGCCCTTGTCGCCGACGCTTGCTGCTTCGTCAAGCATCTGCTTGTTCGTTACCAGCGAGACAGCGGTCAGCCCGAGCAGGCCGAGAACGATCAACGCTCCGATAAAGGTAAGTACCCAGCCAAAGATCGGTGCCCGCTGCTGCTGTGCCTGAAAGGTCCTGACAACGTCGCGGTCGCGGAGTATCACGTCCTTGAAGAGCCGCTCGGTGAAATACGTGTTCCCGACAGTCACCGGCACGTTGCCGCTGCCCTTGGTTCCCGGTGCCGAAGTGAAATAG
>SXGQ01017529.1_pt1 | contig 11945 bp, 4 predicted proteins | sample 3178371 | NCBI WGS metagenome assembly SXGQ01 (sample SAMN11356859, study PRJNA531348) | freshwater metagenome | isolation source: freshwater sample F1-20 | place: China: Fuxian Lake, Yuxi | collected 2017-12-25 | reverse complement strand
GTGCGCCAGCAGCTTATTCTGTCGCAAGTACGGATTATGGAATTGGAAGACGAGCGCGATGAATTGGCGCCCCGGCTCGCGGCGACGGAGTCGTTATTGACCGCCGCCCAAACCCTCGCTGACCAGAAAATCGACGAAGCCGGACATTTAGAAACCGTCCGCGTCAAAATAGAAAAATTCCGCGCCGAACTGCAGGAGAATCACGATTACCTGCGGCACATGCAGCATGTGACCAATGAGGCCCTCAATGCTACCCGCGGGCAACTGGCCTCCGCCGAAGCCGCCTTAGCCGCTAGCCGCAGCCAAGCCGATACGCAGCGCCAGCAAATTGCTGGCCTCCAGGGTCAATTAACCGCGGCGCAAGCATCTGCCGAAGAGCTCACCCGCAAATTCACGCAGGCCAGCGCTCAACTCACCACCAGCGAAGCCACCGCCGGTGAGCTTCGGCGCCAGCTGACGGAAAACAGTACGCGGCTCGCAACTCGCGAATTTGATTTAAGCCACAACCAGGCCGCATTGGCTGAGCTACAAAACCAGTTCGCCCAATTGCGCACGGCAACCACCACCGAACGACTCGCGCGCGAACAACGCCTGGCGCAACTTGATCAAGAGACACGGGGCCTCCAAGCCTCGCGCAGTTGGCGCTGGACGGCTTGGTTGCGCGCGCTTGAGCGCCAATTAGGCGGCCGCTGACCATGAGTGCGGTGATCGCCCCCCTCCTTCACGGCGAAATTGAATCGCCTCGCCCGCTCCGCGCGACCGACGGGAAGATTAAGCTGACGGGGTGGTGTCTGTGCGCCGGCGAAACGTCGGCTCCGGCGGTCCGTCTTGTGACGACGGGCGGTACCCTCGCGCTGACAACGCGGACGACGCGCGCCGACGTACCTAAACTTTTGCCCGCTGAGCCCGCGGCGAGTCAGTGCGGCTTCACCATCGAAGGCCAGCTACCCGCTGGTGTTTATTTAGCTCACGGTGAAGCACAGTTACCCGATGCAACCTGGCAGGTGTTCAAAACGTTGAGTCTCGTGGCAGAGCCGGCGGCTTTTGCGGCGAGTATCGAGTCACCCGCAAAAACCAAACACTTGAGCAAACGACAGCATATTGAAGGCTGGGCGCTGGACCCCGCTCAGCGCGTGACGGACTTGGTTTTGCGCTATGGACATCAAGAAATCCCCTGCGGGCTCGGCGGACGCCGCCCCGATTTAAACAAGCTCTACCCCAACGCGCCCCATGCCACCCAAGCTGGTTTCACGAGTAAGACGATTCTCTCCGCGGGTCAGGGCCCTTTGCGGCTCAAGGCAAAATTAGCCGATGGCTCGGTTGCCATCGCGCGCACGCCGCTCACTATCGCGATCGCGCAGGATGAAAATCATGGAGTAGAAATCGATCTAGCCGCGGCGCGGATTGAGCTCCCCGGTTATGCGCGGCGGATGCAGCCGAAGCCGGCCGTTAAAACGAGTCAGCCGCTCAATATTCTTTTTATACTCTACGGCAGTTTCGCCTCCAATAGCGCGCTGCATGTGGCGGCACTCGCCAACGAACTTTCTGCCGCGGGGCACAGCTGCAGCGTGGCGGTACCGCACGATGTGGGGACCCTAGTTTATCAAGAAGCGGTTACTTTTCGCGGAATTACTTTCGCCGAGGCAGAAAAAGGAGTGACCTTCGCCAATGACCGCGGTGCGGATATTATTCATGCTTGGACGACACGGGAAAACGTTCGCCAGCTCGCCGAGAAAGTCATCGCCGCCAGCGGCGGACGCTTAGTGGTGCATTTAGAAGATAACGAGCAGGAGATTTTAGCCCTGACCCTGCAGCGCAGCAGCGCCCAATTAGCGGCTCTTCCCGCGGAGGAACTGGCGCGGCTGGTGCCGCCCGATTTGGCTCATCCGCAGCGCAGCCGGCAAATGTTGGCGCAGGCCCAAGGCGTAACGGTGATCACCGAAAAGCTGCGGGAATTTATCCCGGCTGGCCGCCCCAGCCACCGGGTTTTACCCGCAGCGGCAGGAGATTATTTTTATCCGCGTCCGCCCGCGCGGGAATTTCGCCAAGCCCTCGGCTTAGCGCCGACGACCACGGTTCTGTTTTATCATGGCAATGTCCATGCCTCGAATGCGGCTGAGATGCGGGCACTCTACGCGGCGGTACTGGCACTCAATCGCAGCGGGCACGCGACCGTATTGCTGCGCACGGGACTGGACCGAGTGGATTTTCTCGGTCAGATCGCTAAGGAAGTCGCCCCCTACATTATGGGGCTGGGTCAGATTCATCATCACCGTCATTTGCCCCCGCTGATGGCGCTCGCGGATATTTTTGTGCAACCCGGACAAGCGGATGCGTTTAATGATTATCGCTTCCCCTCGAAGCTGCCGGAATTTTTTGCGATTGGCCGACCCGTCGTACTGCCGCGGACTAATCTCGGGACGACGCTGCGCCACGGCATCGACGCTTACGTGCTCGAGCAAGCAGATGCGGCGGGCATAGCGACGGCCGTCCGCGAGTTGCGCACCGACCGAGCGCTTTATGATCGACTCGCCCAAGGCGCCACCGCTTACGCTGCGCAGCACTTCAGCTGGCGGCGCAGCGCGGAGGAGTTGGCAAAATTTTACCAAACGCTCGGCGGCGCGATCACTTCGGTTACGTCCACACCGCCGCCATCCCGACTGCTGATCACGGGAGGACGGGGCCGGCTGGCAGCGCTCATCACGCAGCATTTTACCGCGCAAAGCTACCCGATCACCCGCTTCTCACGGCAAAGCGGTGACGACATGCACGCTTGGTCAACGCTCACCGAGCCAGCGCAACTGGCGGGGGCGGGCACCTTGCTGCATCTTGCTTGGAGCACTTTGCCCGCTACGTCGGAAAAAAGCGCGGGCGCGGAATGGCAAGATGACTTGCCCGCTTTGGAAAAAATTCTCCAAGCCCTCACGCAGCTGGCACCGGCCGAGCGTCCGCATTTTATTTTTTTCTCATCCGGCGGAGCGGTTTACGGCAACGCCCCCGGCCGACCCAATCAAGAAACAGATCAATGCCAGCCCATCGGTTGGTACGGTAAGGCCAAGCGCGCGGCGGAGGAACTCATTGAAGGTTACGTCGCGAGCCATGGACTCGCTTGTACTCTCCTCCGGATATCCAATCCCTACGGCTACCCCGTGCCCAAAAATCGGCTGCAAGGAATTATTCCCCACGCTATTCGCTGCGCCGCAGAAGGACAAACGCTCACGCTGTGGGGCGATGGCCATGCACAAAAAGATTTCCTCCACTACACTGATTTTCTCGCAGCGCTGGAGCAGGTCATCACGCGACGCTTAACCGGAACTTTCAATCTGAGTGCCGGTGAGTCGCACACGGTGCGCGAAGTCATTACACTCGTCGAGCAGCAGATGGGCAAAAAAATCGCGATTACCTATGAAGCCGCCCCCACTTGGGATGTGGAAGCGAGCCAACTCGATAATCACAAGATTATGACCGCCACCCACTGGCGGCCCCAAGTCCCCCTAGCCGAAGGCATTCGCCGTTCGGTCGCCGATTATCGGGCGTCCTAATTAGCCATGGCAGATAACCAACCCCCTCCAGCAAATTACCCGAGACCCAGCACCCGAGGTCCTTGGATTGTTTTTAGTATTATTTTCTTCGGAGCGCTCTGGATGGTTTCGCACGCTTGGAACGCTTCAATTCTCGATCGCTATGAATTTCGGCAAGTGCAGACCGCGCTGAGCGCTTTTTGGGTAATCCAAGACGGATTTCGACTCGATTACCTTACGCCCATTTTCGGGCCACCATGGTCGATTCCCATGGAATTCCCCATTTATCAATGGAGTATAGCGGCTCTGGTGGCTCTGACCCAGATGCCGCTCGAACAAGCAGGCCGGCTCCTCAGCGTACTGTTTTTTGTAGCCACGCTGCCCGCTGTCTATGATTTGCTCGCACTGGCTGGCTTGAGTGCATCCCGGCGCTTACTGGCTCTGGCGCTTATCTTGAGCGCGCCGGTCTATCTTTTCTACACGCGCACGGTGATGATCGAGACGACGGCGCTCTGCTTTTCACTTTGGTTCCTTTGCTGCCTGCGGCGAGGACTCGAATCGCTACGCGGCAGTACTTTATTTTTTACCTGCCTCTTCGCGTTGTTAGCGGCACTCACGAAAATCACCACCTTTGCTGTTTATGGAATTCCGGCAGCGGTACTCACCCTAGCCGCGCTGCGGCGGGCCAACCAAGGCAGCAGCCCGACTCGCTGGGTGGGGCTACGGCGGTGCGCGCTTTTTGCTTTTTTGCCCGCCGCGCTGAGTTTAGGTGTAGCAACTTGGTGGATCGCGCACGGCGACGGACTTAAACACTCTAATCCTTATGCTGGATTTCTCGCCTCAACCGAGCTGCGTCACTGGAACTACGGCACGCTCGCGCTCCGCCTTGAGCCCTCCTATTGGCAACGTATCTGGGAAACGATTACCCAAAATGTTCTGAGCGAAGGCGCGATGGCAGCTGCCTTGGTTTGTGGAACGCTGGCGACGGCCCGAGCGCGGCGCGTAGCGTTGGTCTGCTGGTTAGGCTTCCTCAGCGGCCCCCTTGTCTTTGCGAATCTCTACCACGTTCATGATTATTATTATACCGCCAACGCCCTCTTATTGACGGGTGCGGCTGGTCTGCTGCTTGCCTCCGCGTGGGATAATCCCCGGGTAAATCGCCGCACTCGCTGGGTGGCGCTCGCGGTCATGCTGATCCTGCAATACCACGCCTTTGATCGCAGCTATCACTATTATTACTGGAAGGAAGCCCCGCCGCCACCCGACCTAGCCAAGATTATGCGAGAGACGATTCCGGCTGATGGCGTCGTGCTGATTTCTGGCGCTAATTGGGATCCCGTCCTCACTTATTATTCGCAGCGCCGCTCATTGATGATCCCCGGTGATCGTGATGATGAAACCAAGGTACTGGAAGACGTGCTCGCCAAGCTCCCCCCGCGCCGCATTGCGGCGATGGTGGTCGTGGGTAAACGCCTGCGGCAAGCGGAAGATTTTATCAGCGCACGGGCGGCCCGTTTTGGCTTCTCCCCCCGACCATTTGCTTCGAGTGATGATGCCGATCTCTATCTCCCCGCTGACACAATTTTCTCGGCGGCCCGCCGGCTCGAAGGCCGCCATTTCAAAAGCGCCCAAGTGTTGGTGACGGCGGCAGCTGATACGATTATCCCTGAAGCCCAGCTTCAAAATCTGCTCGGCCAATCGTTTCCGATGTGCTCGCCCGCTCCACAGCGCGCGCGGAGTCGCTTTGGGGTCAGCGTCGAAAGCGTCGCGGGTCAGCCGCGGATCGATGCTCATGCCCCCTCTGAAATTTATTTTCAGCCACCCCCCGACGCTCACACCATTACAGCCACCGTAGGCCTCTCCCCTTCTGCTTACGCGAAGCCGCTGCCGGAAGCGAGTGATGGGGTCGTGATCGAAATTCTCGCCGAGCAACCCGATGGATTGCGCCAATCTCTGTATCGCCGCCATTTGCAACCGGCAACCAATCCGGCAGATCGCGGCCCCCAAGAGATCACCTATCAGCAAACGACTCCCCTCGTTTATCCGTTAGTTTTCCTCGTCACGATCGGACCCGCTAAAAATCCCGACTATGACCAAGCTTATTGGAGTCGGATAAGAATCAATTAAGCCCATTGTCTTCATGAAGGCCGCAGGAAAGAAATTAGCCGTCCCCTCATTTTATCTGGGACTTAGCCTGCTGCTTTTGGCTGTCGCCCTATGGATCATGACACGCGGCTGGGACGCATCCCTCTTAGATCGTTACCAATTCCGCCAAACCCAGACGGCACTCAATGCGTACGGGATCCAGCACGAGGGCTTTAGTCTCGCCTACCCTGCCCCCATTTTCGGTCCACCCTGGTCAGTCCCTTTTGAATTTCCACTCTACCAATGGCTGGTGGCGCTGCTAACCAACACAACGGGATTAGCCTTGGTGCCCGCCGCTCGTTTAATCGGAATTTTATTTTTCCTCAGTTCACTCCCGGCTGTTTATGGACTAGCCGCTTGGGTCGAGCCCCATGCGGGGCGACGATTGCTCGTACCGGCGGCGCTCCTCATGACGCCGGTTTGCCTTTTTTATGCGCGAAGCTTCATGATCGAATCCTGTGCCGCCGCCTTTGCTGTTTGGTTTTTATACGCCTACCTCCGAAGTTTACAGTTAGCTGACTGGCGCTGGACGATAGCGGCCACCCTACTCGGAGTGATCGCGGCCTTAGTGAAGATTACGACTTTTGCACTGTTCGCGGTACCGGCGGGGCTTTTCGCCATCGTGCTATTCTGGCAAAAAAGGCCTCCCCAAGGCGCGAGTTTCTTCGTGAATCTCTGGCGCAGTCTGCCCGCCGTATTGCTACCCGTCGGTCTAGCACTGGCGGTGGCACTGCGCTGGATTGCCTTCACCGACACCGTCAAGCGCGCCAATCCCTACGCCAACCAATTCACCTCTGAAAATCTCAGAACATGGAACTACGGAACCCTAGCGCAGCGCCTAGATCCGGTCTTTTGGCAGACAATCCATCGCCATTTCAGCCTCGGCGTACTCTCAGACCCGCTGTTCTTATTATTGGGACTGGGCTTAATCCCGATTGCCCAGCGCTACCGCCTGATGGCTTTGCTCTGCGCCGCGGGATATTTGCTGGGGCCGCTGCTGTTCGCGAATCTCTATGCGATTCATAATTATTATCACTTTCCAGCCGCCTTTTTTGCGGCGGCCGCAGCAGGGTTAATTTTAGCCGGAGTTGTCGCTAGCGAGCGTCTCGATGCCCGACTTAAGGCAGTCTATATCGTTATTTTTGTAAGCTTACAGAGCATCAATTTTTACCAAGGGTTTGCGGAGACGCTTAAAAATCTGCCCGCCCCGCCCCCGTCTTTGGTTGAAGTAGTCCACGAGGCTGTCCCCGCACACGGGGTGGTCCTCGTTTATGGGTGGGACTGGAATACCCTCATTCCTTATTATGCAGCATGCCGAGCGATCCTCGTTCCAAATGGAGCAGAAAATGACGCCGACAAATTACAAACAGTGCTAAAGAATCTCGGCACAGATCAAGTAACCGCGCTAGTCATGCAAGGTCCCCATAAGCAAGATCGCGGCTTTATTCGCTGGCGCACCGAAAAATTAGGACTCGCCGCTCAACCCGTCGCCACCTCAGCCGATGGCGATCTTTACGTCCGCGCGACTGAATTAACTGCCTTAAAACAGAAACTGGCAGGACGCTCACTCCCGGGGGTTACTTTAAATTTTTCAGATTCAGCAGAGGCGATCGATCCGCGCCTTCATTATCAAGTGGTGAACGCGACGGCTTATGCCGCGCTAACCAAGCCGATTCCCACCGCGCTCTATACCCCGGGCAGCATTGAGATTGGCCGGATCGCTGGCCAGGCCGCAATTTTCTCTAATGCTCCGGCCGAACTTCATTTTAATGCCCCCCCAGGCGCGACGCGCATTGAGGCCATCATGGGGCTAAATGAAAAAGCCTACACAGGGACTGGAGCTACCGATGGAGTTGATGTCGTCATTTTCGAGCGTCTGCCCAACGGCGGCCGCCGCTTACTTTATGAGCGCAACCTCGACCCGATGAGGCGCGCCGCCGACCGCGGGCCGCAAAACATCACGATAGAGTCCATTGGCCCCATCACCGGCACCCTCGTTTTTGCGATGTATCCAGGTCCCGCCAATAACGTAGCTTTTGATTGGAGTTACTGGCGCCAGATCGAGATCCGGTAGTGCCATTAATCTATCACGAGCCGGCCCATGGTAATCCAGTCACGCGTATCGCGACCGTGGGGACCAGGTCCAAAAAACAGCTCTACCTCACCCGCTTGAGCGAGGGTGAAATTAATCGTCAATGATTGTGGACCACGGTCGCTGTGCCGGTGGAGTGGATCTAGCAGTCGAGTATAAAGCACCGATTGAGTCTCCGCAGCACCCAGGGCCGTGAGCTTTATTTCTACCCCGTCAGTGCGCTGATCGGCGCCAGCATCGGAAATATAGGAAACGAGGGGTAATTCCACCACGGTGCGGAGTTGATGTTTACCCGCTGGTAACCGAAAAACTAGCCGCGTGACGGGATGCGCCCCAAAGGACGGCCGCCCCCCACGCTCATCCAATCCGGGCCCAAACGTCGACCAGAAGCGCACGGGCCTCGGCTGCATCGCAGAAAATAAATAGCGATTGCGCAGGTGAATATTAGCCACTTCGAGCCAAGTTTTGCTCAATTGTTCTGGGGGAAACTCAACCCCGGGCGCTAGTCCCACCTCATGATAGCGGTGTAATTCCAAATATAGCAGCAATTCAGCCCGGCGGGTAGCGGGTAAAAAAATCGAGATATCGCGCCACACCAAAAGCGGTTTCGTTTCCAAACCTAGGGCGGTAATACGTTGCAGCAATGCTGGCTGGTTTTCCCATGGGCCAGTCACCAAGAGAGCTCCCGCTTTCTCGCCATGCATGGCGGCAAGCGCCGCATCTAAACGAACAGGTTCAGTCTCCCCCGCTCGTAACATCAAAGCGCGCCGCTGCGCATAATAGGGCGTCATCGGATTCCAATCCTGACCGACAATGATCAGGTAATCGTCGGCTCTCGTCAAAGCACGCAGAGCTTGCGTGAGTCCGCTGCCCGCTTCGCCCGCTTCCCGTTGCACTGGGAAATAATAATCGAGGTACCGCCCAGCTTGTCCGCCCGTGATTAATAAGACCAACGCTACCACTAACCACCGAGGATGTTTGGTCTCGGCCAAAGCCACGAGCACCAATCCCATGGCGAGCAGGAGGAGCATCGTGTTCGCGACATAATAGTAAGGATGAAAAGCATAGAGCACCGGAAAGATAATCAGCGCCGCGATGAACAGTCCGCCGTTCAACAAGATCTCCCACCCGCGGCGCCACCCCGCCACGACAGCTAAGCTCGCGCACGCGCCCACCGCCGGCAACCACGTCAAATCTTCGGCCATAATCCGACCCTTCAAGGCCCAATATTCACCCGAAAGCCGCGTGGCGGTGGTGCCTAAATTAAAATCACGCATTGCTGCGGAACGTAGAAAATGCGCCAGCGGATTCAAAGCCTTGGTGGCATCAGCAAAATGAATCCACCAGCCCGTCGCGAGCATCGGCAGCAAGGTGGCTCCCGCCATCCACGCCAACTCCGTTCGCCAGCCACCATCCGATCGATTGGCCCACAAACGACGCATTGACCAAAAAATCATCGGCAGGACATACAGCATCAAAGTGGTCACCTTGACCAAGCCAGCTCCCGCCCCAGCCACAATCGCTATGGCCAACCAGCTAAAACTGCGCCCAGCCACCCCGCGCTCGTAGGCGACCCAAAACCATAGCGCAAACATCAGCGCCATCGTTTCAATTAAAAAGGCCCGAGTATAAAATATATAGAGCGGACAAGTGAGCACCACCGCTAAGACTAACCAGCGGTGCGCGCGCGCGACTCGCCAACGCGCCAGCAGCAAGAAGATCGCCGGCAAACAAAGATATAAACATGCAATACTAACCGCTCGACCCGCCTTCGTGAGACCGAGGCCAGTCAATTTACCCACGACCACGACGGTCCATTGATAAAGCGGGAACTCCATGGGAATTGACCACGGCTTACCTAAGACCGGCGTGGGATAGGCGAGTGAAAAATTATTCTCAGCCTTGATGAAATGCGCCGTCAGAGCTGTCTGGGCCTGCCGCCATTCCACCCCAAATAAATTTTTATGACCCCAACCAACGCCCACCGCCCAAAAGTGAAAAGCCAGACACCCGATAAAAAGAGCTAGAATAAACCGAGTCTCCCCGCGGCTAGGTGCGGGAGTAAGGGAGGGCACGGACATCGGCTGAAATAAGAGCAGGGCTATCGCGTTGCCAATCTCATTGTTCCCCTCCGGCGGCTGCTCCGGAACAAGCTTTACTGGCTACGGCCATGACCACTTAATTCTGACCTGATCCATGAGTCTGCCCTCGCCTAAGTTCCATATCGACAGCCCCATCCATTGGCGGCCCGAAGTCGCCGGCCTAGAAATAAATGGTTGGCTGTATTCTGGAGAAACAACCCTCTGCGTCGATTTCCGCGCTCGCGTGGATGCCTGCACCTTTCTCGGCATTTATGGCCTAGAGCGACCCGATACCCAACAGGCTTTTGGGGGCTCGCTGGCGGCCTTGCGCACCGGCTTCACTCAGCGCGTGCAAGTGTGGCGCGGGGCCAAAAAAATCGCGCTCGATTATCATGATGGGACCCAGTGGCACGAATTTTTCCAAACGTCCCTCGATACGTCGGCCTTGCCCACGACGGCGACCCAACCCCAACCCATTTTACGCACGGTCATCGTCTACCAAACACTGCAATATCTTTACCGGCATTTCCACCGAGAGTCATGGCGCGAACTTTGCCGGGCGACCGATGCCGTACTACATGATGTCCTTATGCCCACGAGTGATATTGCGATCGGCGATCGCTTCCTCGGTCATATTGAAAATCCTGGCTACTGGATTAACGCTGGCTACGGAAAATTTCGCATCACCGGATGGATCTTTGGCGTTGGGCGCACGATCAGCCAACTCAGTGCAACCACGGGAGTTTTAACGGAGAATCGCTTAGTTTATCCTAAGGATCGGCCCGATGTGGCGAGTCACCGCAGCGATCACGCGAACGCCCTAAAATCAGGTTACTACGGCCTCGTCGACATTCGCACGGATACGCCGAATCCAGCGAGCTTAAAAATCTTCGCTGAAACGGGCGATGGCACGCGGCCCCTAGCCTTTGCCCGTCGCATGTATCTCGATCGTCGCGACGAAGGTTCGGGTCCTATTCCGATCTATCGACCGTGGCTTTTTTATAAAGTCGTCGCGGCTTTTTTACGCGGTTGGGCCCTGCGGCGCTTCACCTTTGATAGTTGGGCGCAAACGCGCACTGAAATCGGACGCCTCCAAGCCCAGCTCGCGGCTACTTTCAGCCATGGCGAAGCACCCAAAGTTCCCGCCGCCTTAATTCGGCGCCGCGACCAGGATCCTTACACCCGCTGGTGCTGGCACAATCGCCTCACTCCACGGCTGCGTGCTATCCTGCAACAAGACGCCGATGCGTTGGTAAAAAATAGCGGCCCCCTGATCAGCGTCGTCGTTCCAGCCTATAATACCCCAGAAAAATATCTGCGCGAATTGCTCGAATCACTCCAGCAACAGTTATATCCGCGCTGGGAATTGTGCATCGCGGATGATGCCTCAACTCAACCGCACGTCCGCCGGATGTTGGAAGCCGCCGCTCGTACCGATCCCCGCATCAAACCCATTTTCCGCACCGAGAACGGCCACATCGCCCGCGCGACGAACTCCGCTCTCGAGGTAGCCTTCGGCGAATTCGTGGCACTGCTAGACCACGATGATCTGCTGCCGCACGATGCGCTATTCCAAATCGCCGCAGCGATCGCGCGCCAACCAACGGCGGGGTATCTTTACACCGACGAAGACAAAATCGATGACACCGGCCGCCGTTACGATCCCCAGCTCAAAGGCAGCTGGAGTCCTGAAATGGCGATCACCCACAACTACACGCATCACCTCAGCGTGATCCGCCGGAGTATTGTTGAGCAAGCGGGCCGACTGCGTCCGGAATTTAACGGAGCCCAAGACATCGACCTCTTCCTGCGCTGCTGGGAATTGATTAAGCCGGAGGATGTCATTCATGTGCCTTTTATCGGCTACCACTGGCGCGCCCACGCCGAAAGCACCGCCACCCGCGGCGATCAGAAAGGCTATTTATTCGAAGCCGCCCGCCAAGGCATCGCGGAAGCCGTGCAACGACGCGGCCTCCGCGCCGAACCCATGCTGCCAGATTTCGCCAAGCACTATGCGCTTTGCCTCCACCAATTAAAATGGGATGCGACTCTCCTGCGGGACAACCCAGTCACCATTGTTATTCCGACTAAAAATCGCGTCGACCT
>SXGQ01855163.1_pt1 | contig 11946 bp, 11 predicted proteins | sample 3178371 | NCBI WGS metagenome assembly SXGQ01 (sample SAMN11356859, study PRJNA531348) | freshwater metagenome | isolation source: freshwater sample F1-20 | place: China: Fuxian Lake, Yuxi | collected 2017-12-25 | reverse complement strand
TTAGGACGTGACCTTGAACGCCTCGTACTAGCCCAGGCGGTTCGCTGGCACCTTGCCGGCCGGGTGCTGGCCTACGGCAATAAGACCGTTGTTTTTGACTAAACCGCCGCCGGCTCCGGCGATTAACCCCGGGAGGCGGCGGCCACCGCGGAAACGAATTCCCGGGCCTTGGCCGAAATCGCGGCCCAATTCCTCTCTTTGAGCGCCTTAACCTCAACGAGCGAACTACCCGCCGCTACTGCCAAAACTCCAGCCCGCAAAAAATCGCCAACGTTGAGTTCATTGACGCCGCCGGTTGGCATCATCTCGATCTGCGGGAACGGAGCCTTAACCGCCCTAACATAACCGGCGCCGAGCACCTCCGCTGGAAAGATTTTAACCACGTCCGCGCCGGCTTCCCAAGCCTGCAGAATCTCAGTTGGGGTAAAGGCTCCGCAAAAAACCGGGATCCCGTATCGGCGGCAGACCCCGATCACCTCGGGGCGCACCGCCGGCGTTACGATAAACCGGGCCCCTGAGAGGATTCCAACTCGGGCGGTTTCAGCATCGAGAACCGTCCCCAAGCCAAAGAGGAATCCCGGCAGTTCCGACGAGGCCTTCTCCAGCATCGGGATGGCACCCGGAGTCGTCATCGTCAGCTCAATGCTGGTCAGACCGCCTTCGGCCAAGGCCCGGGCGCAATCCAACAATCCCGCCGGAGACTCCGCTCGAATCAGAGCCACGACGCGTTCCGCACGGATTTTTGCCAAAACAGCTTCCCGGTTCATAGGATTCAGGTTTTTGACTGCACCACACCACCGCCTAAACCGACAAAAAAACCGGCTGAGAGGCCGGTTTCGAGAACCTTTGCGATCGAGCAGCCGGTTACTGGGCAAGAAGCATATTTCGCGACTGTTTCAGGGTCCGCGTGACAGACCTCTGGTGCTTGGCGGAAAGACCAGTGTACTTGCGCGGCAGAATCTTACCCGTATCGGTCACGTACCGAACCATCGCTTGGGGGTTCGTGAAAGGAATCTCAGCCGGAGTAGGAGTCTGTTGTTTTTGCTCGGGAGTGCTCATGCGAGGTTAAAGTGTCATCCCAACGATTGGAGTGTGTCAACCGGCATTTCGGCCAAAGCTATCGCCTCTACCGGCCCGATGGGAGTAGGCTTCGCGGGTTACTTTTGCTCTTCCTCCGGGGAGTCTCCCTTGGCCTTGGAAACGTAGTATTCTTTGTACGATTTGTCGTAGTACTGGGCGTAGTAGTAACCGGACACCGCGAGGTTCAACCCGTTCAATACCGCACCGAAGTTGGGTACATTCGCCTCAAGCAGACTCTTGGCGCTAAATTGAGCCGCCTTTCGCCGCACTTTATTAAAGAATATCGTAAAAATGGATCCGTCGACCAAAGGCAGTATGATCAAGGCATCGCTGACCGCGGCCAAGGGGGGGGTATCAATGAAAACTCGATCGTAGCGTCTCCGCAGTTCCAAGATCAGCTGTTCGAGATTTTTACTATTCAAAATCTGAGTGGGATTTTTGGCGCGACCACCCGCTACGATGACATCCAAGTTCGGCAGGAATCCCCGAACTATGACCTCGTCCAAGACAAGACTCCCAGACACAAAATCGATTATGCCTCGCACATTTTCCAAGCCGAGCGACTTATGAATGTTAGGTTTGCGAAGATCGCAGTCGACGATCGCAACTTTCTCACCATGAGCCGCGAAAGTCATGGCTAAGTTAGTGGTGATAAATGATTTTCCTTCTCCAGGAATCGAGCTGGTGGTTAGAAACACCTTCGCGTTTTTGCTTTCGTGTTTTAACCGTAAGCTGGAGTGCAGGGTTAAAAACGCCTCTGCCACCTGACGGTCGGCATTGGAAGAAACCAAGCGAGCGCGCTCCGCTGGATCAAGCCGCTTAGCTTCAGGAATGACGCCCAAGAGGGGCAGGCCGACCACTCCTTCTATGTCGTACGAGCTCTTTACCCTGTCGTCTATGAAGGCGACAAAGAAAGCGAAAGCCAAGCCGAGGCCAAGTCCTCCGACCACACCTAAACCGAGGTTCAGAGGCACATTCGGGGATATTGGCTTGTTCTCCAACGCCGGGATAGCCTGGTCAACGATTCGCGCGTTCTGGGTCGCAAAATTGCTCGTCATAGTCGTCTCAGTCTTCCGCGCAACGATACCTTGAAGAATCTGGTTTTGCGTCAGGTATTCACGCTCAATTTGACTATATTCCACCCCCAGAGACTCTAAGTGGAGGGACTCAGCTTTCTGCTTCTCCAAATCGCTTTGGCGAGCCTTGTAATTGTTGAGAGCCGAATTGTACTCAGATTGAACTTGGTCGCAGATAGAATTAATTGCGCGTTCGAGTTCGAGTTTTGTCTGGTCGAAAGATTTCTTCGACTGCTTCATATCGGGATGCCCGTCCCGGTACTTTTCACGAAGCTTCGATACGTCGATCGTACGAGCGGCCAATTGTTGCTGGAGTTCCTGCACGAGCTTCGGCTCGGCAATGAAGGAAAGGCCGGTTAGGTCGAGTCCGCGGCTCCGGTATTCCTTGATTTGACTGAGTTTGGATTCAGCTCCTTGCAGACTCACGCCTGCTTTTTGGGCATCAAGATTCGCAACCTTCAACGACTCGCTGACAATATCTTTTCGCTGGTCAAGCGAGACTGTTTTATTCTTCTCCTTATAAGCCTGCAACTTCTGCGCCAACTCATCCACCTTTTTTCTCTGCGTATCCACAGTTACCTGAAGATCATCTACTGCCTTAGACAAGTCGGTATCCCGGAGTCCCTTGTTATACTTCATGTACTCATCCACAAAGTAATTGGCGAGCTTGGCCGCAACGTTTCGATCGGGGTGCTGGTAGGCAACTATTACAACCAGCGTTAAACGTTGAGGGATGACCTTCCGGTTCTTATTGATAGTTTCGGAGACGAACAACGCTTCCCCGTGAGGCTTTTCTACTTTATCATACGGAGCCAAAAATTGCCGTAGTTCCTCCCCTTTTAGTCGCTCCGCGACTCGACGAATGAGCGTACCGCTCTCAATTACTTTTATCTGTGTATTCAGGTCTTCCGCCGACCTTATTTCACTTTCGGAAACTTGTTGCACTCCAGGCATCGGCGTGAGGTCCCTCCGTAAAATTTGTACGGTAGCGCTGGACTGATAGATTTTCGTTTCACTCAATGTGTAAACTAAGGAACTAGAAGAAACCACGAGGAAAACAACAACGATATACCAGATGCGCTCGCGAAGTATCAGAAGGTAGTCACCCAGAGACCGCTGTACCGTTCCCGCTCCCGGATCACCACCGTAGCCATATCCGTAGCCATAGGAGGCGTAGCCTCCATATTTATAACCGTATCCACCGTCGGACTCGGAGGACCGTTTCGTACCTAGCGATTGCTCGTTCGACATTTTCGCGACTTTCTAAATTATCCGTTCCGGAACGTAAATCACGTCTCCCGTCTTCAACTGCACGGCATCCTTGCTGCCCTTATTCATCATCGCGGAAACATCGATCTCCTCCACCACCGTATCACCATCGGCCTGTTTTCGGGTCAGCTTAACGCGGCGCAAGTCAGCAAGGCGCGTTGGACCGCCAGCCAGCGTGATAGCCTCAATAATGGTTAAACCTTTTTCCTGAGGGAAGGGGACGCGATCGGGTTTCCCGACTTGGCCAAGAACATTGACGCTCCGCTCGGCGTATTTCACCACGACGACACCTACCTGAGGATTGACGATGAAATCGCGGTCGAAAGCCTCACGAATGGCGTTTTCCGCCTGACGAGCGGTCAGACCGCGCACGCTTATGGTTCCGACCAGAGGAAGGCTCACTGTATGCTCAGGGGAGACCTGCACCGAGTCCATCTGTTTGTTTAAATCCTCATGCTGAAAAATGAAGATTTTTAGCGAGTCCTGTGGCTGGAGCACATAATCCAGTCGACGCTCCAACCCAAGCAACCGAGTACTTGTGTCTTCGGTGGTCGGTTGCGCCGCCGCCACTTGCCCAAGCCGTAGGTCAAAGGAAAAACTCAAGCCAAGGAAAACCAGAAAGCTGAAACTGAGGCGAGTCATATCAAAAAAAAGCGGAAGAAGACGCGACTCTTCTCCCGCCCGATAAATTATACGAAAAAGCGCGTTCCCGCTAATGCCACTCAATAGCGGAAGTTTGCAGCGACGCTAAAGACGTTGTTCTTGAACTCGCTGGCTGAAATATCTGAAGAGTAGTCGCGATAAGTATAACCTCCTACAATGCGGACATTCGAATTGACCGTGTAAACGGCACCGACGGTCATCTCAATGTAATCGTCAGTGCGTCTGCCGTAATCAGTCGCACGATAATTCAACCCACCATTAATGCTCCATTCTTGGGACAGTTGGGATGATACAGAGCCTCCGAGGGAGAAATTTTTCTGCTGCTGCCCTTGCGGGGTCGTACCAAAATCATTCGTTACACTGAAATCGAACGAGGACTTGGGTGAGATTTCATAGGAAAACCCAGAGTCCACTCCCAAGAGTGTGTCATCCCCCCCGCGATCGAGCTTGCGCGTGTTCAAGCCGAGAGCAAACCGCCCTTTGAGCTTAGGGGAAAACTCACCGCGGGCACCAACATTGAAGAAGTGATCCGTTGAGTCCGAGCCCAAGTCCACTTTGTAGTCCCGGTACCGATACCCTACACTCAAGTCAGTCTTCTCGGTCCATTTATAGAAGACATTCAAAGGGATTCCCAAACTGTCGGAATCGGTATAATTCCGACGCTTGTAATTTTCGTGATTAAACGTAATACCCGCCCCGATCTTTGCCAGCTGAGAAAGCTCAACTTCGCTGCTTCCGCCCACATTGAAGGCGTCGCGCCGAGTTAGGCCGCGGATATCAACTGAGTTTTGATTCAACTCGGAGTAGGCAAGATTGAATCCCATCTTCAGCTTTCCGTCATCGTAGTTCGAACGAAAAGCCCCCGAGAAAAGCTGGGTGTTTAAGCTGCTGTTGTCCGAGTAATTGGAGAAAGTGTCGTTTAAAGTAAGGGAACCTTTCAGTTGGGCATTCTTTCCGAACTCCAAAGAAACTCCTGGCGCAACATCGAAGATCAAGTCGCTCTCTGCTTTTCCGGACAAGAAAATGTTGTCGTCAGACCTGATTCCAAGGGAGCCAGTCAAAAACAACTCCGCCCCATCGCCCACCGCCATAAATGGGGCAGAAGACGCAACGACCGGAAAGAAAACGGTAAACAGACACGCGTGACGAACTTTAGATGCCATGGTATAAAAATTTTAAAAAGAGTGCTGCTGGATTTTCCGATAGCAACCTTTTTTTTCCTAGCGGCGCCATCGAACGCGGACGCCTTTGTCAGCCACTCGGACGATCACCCTGACGCCACCGATTGGGGCCTTCTTTTGCCGCGATGGACGCCGTCCAGAACCAAGCCCGAAGTCCCTCAACTAACGCCCCGTTGGCCTTTGCTTCTCCGATGGTGATTCGGACCCAATCATTTAGCCCGTAAGAGGCCATCGGACGAATGATGATGCCAATTTGCTGCATCCTAGAAAAGCAGGTATCGCCGTCGCCCACTTTGGAGAGTAGAAAGTTGGCTTTACTCCTCACGAACTCGATCCCGAGGCCCGAAAGAGCAAGCTCGACCGCAGCCATGCCCTCCGCGTTGGCCCGTCTGCACCTTTCGGCGAAATCTCCGTCGTCCAGAGCCGCGAGCGCCGCCACTTGGGCGATCGCGTTCACGTTAAAAGGCTGCCGGACACGCTCAAGGAGTGCGCAGAGTTCAGGGCTCGCGTAGCCGTACCCCACCCGCAGCGCCGCCAAGCCGTAGATTTTGGAAAACGTCCTCAGGCAGATGAGGTGTTTTCCCTCCCTGATTATGGGCTTCAAGTCAGGCGGGTTCTCGAGGTACTCGGCGTAGGCCTCGTCAATCACCACCACGACATGATCCGGCATCGCGCGGATGAATGCTTCCAACTCCTCACCGGAGTTCGCCGTGCCGGTTGGATTGTTGGGGGAGCAGACACAGACGAGTTTCGTCCGGGATGTCACCGCCGCCGCCATCGCGGGCAAATCATGAGTCCAATCCCGCAGGGGCACTTCAACCGGCTTCGCGCCGAACAGAAGCGTCACCAACTTGTAGACCACGAAGGCCGGGGTTGCCATTACGACCTCGTCCCCAGGGCCCAGGAAAACGTGGCCGAGCAATTCAATCAGCTCGTTCGAGCCGTTACCCACCACGAATTGATCCGGCCCAAGACCGTGAAAAGACGCCAGCCTGCGCCGGAGCTCGTAACATCCGCCATCTGGATACAGAGCCCCCTGGGAGAGCGCCTTAGTCGCCGCCTCGATGGCGCGCGGGGAGGGCCCGAAGGTATTCTCGTTGGACGCGAGCTTGATGATGCCGGCCGGGTCGAGTCCGAGTTCCCTGGCCACGTAATCGATCGGCTTGCCCGGCTGGTAGACGGGCTGCGAGAGGACCGATGGCCGGGCGAGGGACTCGATGCGCATGGCGGCGAAAGAATGACGCTAACCGCTCGAGGCGAAAGTACTAAATCCCTCCTCCGACAAACCTTCCCGCCGCTGTGCCGGTTCGCCGGCTAGGAACACGGACCCACTTCATACCCGCCGACTCCGCCGCGCGTATTCCAGGCTCCGCATCCTCGAAAACGAGACAGAGGGCTGGATCCACCTTCATCAGCCGAGCGGCGAGCAGGAAGACTTCAGGGTCGGGCTTGCCGTGAGCCACGTCGTCCGCGGTGACCACGACAGGGAAAAGCGGCGCCAGGCCCGACATTTCCAAAGACCGACACACGATACCGCGCGGGCCGCCGGAAGCGATGGCGGCTGGATGGGTCCGCGCCACGCGGCGCGCGAAGTCTGCCACAGGCTGAATCAGGCGCGCATCCCCCTGCAAATCCTGGAAAAGTGCCTCTTTGTGATGGAAGACCGCGTTAGGGTCGATGTTCAGCCCGTAGTGGGCAGCCATGAGTTCAGCGACGCGCCGCGTGGGAACGCCACCCAGCGAATAGAAGAGATCCTCGTCCAAAGGGCAGGCGAGACCAGCGTGGCGCATCGCCGCCTCCCACGCCCGGAAGTGGAGCGGCATGGTGTCGACCAGCGTACCATCCAGGTCGAAGATGTAGCCGGCGAAGTCATCCGGCGGGATGTCGAGTATCATGAGCAAATGCCTGCGCCCAACCCGCGACTCATCCGCAACCGCGCGTTTCGGACCACGCCTTAGCGACGCGCCCCGCGGTGCAAACGACTCACGGGCTTGGCCGCGGCGGCCGCGGTCTCAGCCAAGGCCTTGTCGTCGAACAGCGCCGAGTAGATGTAGGGAAACCCATCGATCTTTTTACGTTCGACGGAAACGCCCATGTAGCGCTCGATCGAGCGGGCGTCACGAACGTCCTCCTCGGTCACCAAGGTGAAAGCGTCACCCGTGTTCTGGGCCCGGCCGGTGCGGCCGATCCGGTGGACGTAGTCCTCGGGATTCTCGGGTACGTCGTAGTTGATGACGTGCGAGACCCCCGCGATGTCGAGGCCGCGCGCCGCGATGTCGGTGGCGACAAGGACCTCGTAACGGCCGGTCTTGAAGCCCTCCAGCGCCTCGATTCGCTCCCGCTGATTCCGGTCGGAGTGTAAAACACCGACCGTATGGCCGCCCCCTTGAAGGCGATGGGCGATCCGATCCGCGCCCATGCGAGTGCGGCAGAAGATGATCACACTCTTGAAATCAGTCTGGGACAGCAGCAGCTGCAGCAGATCGAACTTCTGCGTGGCCACCACGGGATAGAAGGCGTGAGCGACCGTCTCGGCGGGTGAGCGCTGGCGACCGATCTCGACCTTCACCGGGTTGTTGAGAGCCCAGCTGGCGAGCTGCTCCAGCTCGGGCGGGAGCGTCGCGGTGAAAAAAAGGGTCTGCCGCGCCTTGGGGCACTTGCCGACGATGCGCCGCACATCCGGCAGGAATCCCATGTCGTGCATGCGGTCCACCTCGTCCAGCACGAGGATGTCCACGTTTTCGAGGGTGCAGTTGCCCTGCTCGAGATGATCGAGCAAACGACCGGGCGTGGCGGCGAGGATGTCGACTCCGCGCCGAAGGTCCTCGGTCTGTTTGCCGTAACCGACGCCACCATACACGATCGTGACGCGGAGATCGGTGAACTTGGCGAATTTCTGGAAAGCCTCCTCGACCTGCAGGGCCAGCTCGCGGGTCGGCTCGAGGATTAGGCACCGCAGGCGGCCATGCGTTCCCAACCGTTGGATGATCGGGAGCGCGACTGCGGCGGTCTTGCCGGTGCCCGTCTGCGCGGACCCGATCACATCGCCACCCTTCAAAACCACCGGAATAGCCTGCGCCTGAATCGGAGTGGGGGTGACATACCCCATCTCCTGGACGGCATAGGCCAACGGATCACCCAGACCAAGAGCCGTGAAAGCGGTGTCCATTTTCGGCACATCCACCGGGACCGCCGGCTTGATGTCGGCCGTCCGCGGATGGTCGAAATCCTTGTCGATCTGCGGGCGCTCCCGCCGTACGGATCCGCCCTCCCCACCCCGTCCGACACCACGCCGGCCCCGACTACCCTCGCTCCGACCGCGCTCATCGCGCCGACCCGACGGTCCGCCGGCGTCGCGGGGCCGCTCCCCGCGGGGTTGATCACGACCACCGCGCCCTCCGCGCGATTCGCCGCGAGCTGGTTTTGAAGGCTGGGAGGGAGTCGGGGTGGGGCCGCCGGACTTGGCCGGCGCAGCGCCGCGCGAGGGCGCGATCTTTTCGCGCAGCTTCGCAAATATTCGCTTAAACATAATGGATAAACGGCCTACCCTTCCCGAAGGCGGCCTCATTGCAACCCCCATATCCGCGCGCGCCTCCGCATCCGCACCTCCGTTTGGTCCGCCTGCGCGTGAGGAACCTCAGAGCGTGCGAGGAGTTCTACACCAAGAAGCTGGGGTTCCATGTTTCCGCCAGTCGCCCGAATCACACTCAGCTATCCTGCGCCTCAGACTCCCCATGGATTCTGCAACTCACGGGTGATCCGGCGGCGGAGCCATTCTCGACGGACCACGCGGGGCTGTTTCACGCGGCGCTGCTTCTCCCGGGCCGCGCGGAATTGGCGGGCTGGATTCGCCACGCTGCCGACGCCGGGGTGCAGCTTGAAGGGTTCGCGGATCACGGTGTGAGCGAAGCGGTGTATCCCTCGGATCCGGAGGGAAACGGGCTTGAGTTCTACCCTGATCGTCGGCGCTCGGAGTGGCCGTTCCGCGCCGGCCGGCTGGCGATGACGACCCTGCCGCTGGACGTACGCGGATTGCTCGCGGATAAGTCAGCGGACAAGGCGGAGCCGCTGGCGGGGCTTGCTGGGGACACCTGTACCTGAGCGTGACGAACCCGGCCCAAAGCCAGGATTTCTACGCACGCGAACTCGGCCTCACCTGCACTCAGGACGACTAACCCGGGGTCCGCTTTCTGGCGGCGGGCGGCTACCATCATCACGTGGCGATCAATGTCTGGAAACGAGCCGGGCTGCCCTGGCGCGAAGGCTCCGCCGGGCTCGCCGGCGCGGTTTTTCACCGGCCGAAAAACCGAGCCGCGAACTAAGAGACCCGGACGGCATCCCGCTGCTGGTCGGCGGCTGAACTCCGAACCTTCGCGCTTGGCTCGGCCTCCGTGCCCCCGCAGCTTCCGCCCGTCCACCCCGCATGAACGCCGACCTCCGCTGGCTGCTTCATCTCGGCGCCGAACACAATCTGTTCGCCGCCGAACAGGCTCGCACGTTGCTGGCGAAGCTCGGCGGCTCACCGGACCTGATGACCTTCGCGCAGGAACTGATCGACAGCGGTGTGGTCACCGCAGTGGAGAAGCTCGAGGAGTTGGCCGGCGAAGCCATCGCTCGGGCCGCCGGCGGCCCGCCCCCGGACACCGCTTCCAAGCCGACGCCGTCCAAGCGGCAGAGCGAGCCTTCCGCTGGCCTTGCGTTCGAGATGCTCGGCGCGCTGGACGACGCCGCGCTCGCGGCGGGTCTTCGCGGCCTGCTGCGGGCCACGGCGGCTTCCGGCGCGAGCGACCTGCACCTCTCAACCGGAGCGCGACCTTTCATCCGCCGCGCCCGGGTGCTTTCCAACCTCTCGGAGCATGTCCTGACCGCGGACGAGGCGCTCCGCCTCAACACGGTGCTGCTATCAGAGGGCCAGCGGCGCATTTTTCTCGAGCGCCGAGACTACGACTACGCCCTGGCGATCGGTGCTCACGACCGCTACCGCGTGAACCTGATGTTCCACAAAAACGGCGCCGCGGGAGCCTACCGCATGGTGCCCGCCGGGACGCGCTCGCTGGAGGATCTCGGTTTCGCGCGGCACCTGGAGACGCTGCGGAAGCTGCTTTCCTACCACAACGGCCTCATCCTGATCACCGGACCGGTGGGCTCGGGCAAGACCACCACCCTGGCCTCGATGGTCGCGCAGCTGAACGAGACACGCTCGGACCACATCATCACCGTCGAGGACCCGATCGAGGTCGTGCAGCCGGCGCGCGGCTGCAACGTCACCCAGCGCGAGGTCGGCCCGCACACCCGCTCGTTCGCGACCGCGCTGAAGGGCGCACTGCGCGAGGATCCCGACGTGATCGTGATCGGCGAGCTACGTGACCTCGAGACGATCGAGATGGCGATCAGCGCCTCCGAGACCGGGCATCTGGTGATCGGCACAATGCACACCAGCGACGCCGCCACGACGCTGAACCGGCTGCTCGATGTTTTCCCGCCCTCGCAACAAACGCAGATCCGCGCGAGCGTCGCCGAGTCCCTGCGCGGCATCGTGTGTCAGCGCCTGCTGCCCTCCCCGACGGGTGAACTGGTGCTCGCCTGCGAGATCCTCGTGGCCAACACCGCCATCCAGAACCTGATCCGCGAGGGCAAATCCGCCGGCCTGCGCAACACGATGGAGACCGGCGTGAAGGAAGGCATGTGCCTGATGGACAACTCGGTGCTCGCTCTCTGGCAGGAGGGACGCATCTCGCCCGACGTCGCCCGCGCCAACATCCCCAATCGCGTCCTGCGCCAGAAAATCACCGGATGAACGACCTCGACGACCAGATCGCGGAGACACTGCAGGCCTACCGCAAGGCGCGCCTGCGGCTTTTCCTGAACCTCGGTTTCGTCCTAGCCTGCTGCGTCGCGGCGAGCGGCTTGCGCGCGGCGTTCGGCCTCCCCCCCGCCTTCCTCTCGGTGGTGCTGATCGCGACCATCCTGCTGTTCAGCCCCGAGATCTTCCGCTTCCTGCGTCTGAAAAACGAGCTGCAACGCCTCGAGCGGCTGCGCGACAACGCCTCCTGAAGATGGCCGCCATCGACGCGCTCCTGAAGGTCATGCTCGAGAAGGGCGGCTCCGATCTGCATCTCACCGTCGGCCTGCCGCCCAAGATCCGCGCGTCCGGCTCGCTCCAACCCCTCAACGACCAACCGCTCGACGCCGCCGGCATGGAGGCCCTGCTGCGCGAGATCTGCCCGCCGCGACGCTGGCAGGATTTTCTCGACCGCAAGGACCTCGACCTTGCGCATGAGATCCCGGGCGTGGCGCGTTTCCGCGGCAACTACCTCTACAACCACTGGGGCCAGGCGGCGGTGTTCCGGCAGATACCGGCCAAGATCCTTTCGTTCGAGGACCTCAAGCTGCCGGAGGCCCTGAAAAAACTGTGTCATCTGGACCAGGGTCTCGTGGTTGTGACGGGCCCCACCGGCAGCGGCAAGTCGACCACGCTCGCCGCGATGATCGACTACATTAACACCCACCTCGCGCGCCACATCATCACCATCGAGGACCCCATTGAATTCGTCCACCCGGTGAAAAAATGTGTGATCGTTCACCGCGAGGTCGGCGAACACACCGCCTCCTTTGCGAACGCCCTGAAAGGCGCGATGCGCCACGACCCCGACATCATTCTCCTCGGCGAAATGCGG
>SXGQ01703932.1_pt1 | contig 11946 bp, 8 predicted proteins | sample 3178371 | NCBI WGS metagenome assembly SXGQ01 (sample SAMN11356859, study PRJNA531348) | freshwater metagenome | isolation source: freshwater sample F1-20 | place: China: Fuxian Lake, Yuxi | collected 2017-12-25 | reverse complement strand
GCCCGGTCGTGGTGCCGAACTCGCCGCCGTTGGTGCGCAGGCGCTCGCCGTGCTCGTCGAAGAGCTCGGTCGGGACCGGACCCTCACCCACCCGCGTGGCGTAGGCCTTGACGATGCCGATGACGCGGGTGATGCGCGTCGGCGGGATGCCCGAGCCGGTGCACGCACCACCGGTCGTGGCCGACGACGACGTCACGAACGGGTAGGTGCCGGGGTCGACGTCGAGCAGCGTGGCCTGGCCGGCCTCCAGCAGCACCGTCTCGTCGCGGTCGAGCGCCTCGTGCAGCACGAGGGCGGTGTCGGCGACCATGGGGCGCAGGCGCTCGGCGTGCACGAGCAGCTGGTCGACGATCTCGTCGACGCTGACCGCACGACGGTTGTAGACCTTGGTCAGCATCTGGTTCTTCAGCTCGAGCGCGCCCTCGACCTTGGCCCGCAGGATCTTCTCGTCGAAGAGGTCCTGCACGCGCACGCCGAGCCGGTTCATCTTGTCGGCGTAGGTCGGTCCGATGCCTCGGCCGGTGGTGCCGATCTTGCGGCTGCCGAGGAACCGCTCGGTCACCTTGTCGAGGGTGCGGTTGTAGTCGGCGATGAGGTGCGCGTTGGCGCTCACGCGCAGCTTGCTCGTGTCGATGCCGCGCGCCTCGAGCGCGTCGATCTCCTCGAACAGGACGTCCAGGTCGATGACGACCCCGTTGCCGATGATCGGCGTGCAGCCGGGGCTGAGGATGCCGCTCGGCAGCAGGTGCAGGGCGTACTTCTCGTCGCCGATGACGACGGTGTGACCGGCGTTGTTGCCGCCGTTGAACTTGACGACGTAGTCGACGCGGCTGCCGAGCAGGTCGGTGGCCTTGCCCTTGCCCTCGTCTCCCCACTGGGCTCCGACGATGACGACTGCGGGCATGCGATGCACCCCTCGAGGTTGGTTCGTGCTGTGCGGTGAACAGGCGACAAGCCCCGGGCGTCCGGGGCCTGACAGCCGCATCGTATCGGGCCGGACGCCCCTCGGGCCAATGCACGACGGCCACGACGGTGCGTCCGGGGCGTCCGGGCCCTAGGCTCGCAGTGGCACCGTCGTCGGCGGTGGACTCGGGGCCGCACACAGAGGGAGCGCCATGAGCGACAGCAGGCCGTGGGTGGCGGTGGTGAACGCCCAGGCGGGCAGCAGCGACGACCCGCGCCTCGAGGAGGCACTCGACGTGCTGCGCGCGCACGCCCCGCTGGAGGTGCGCCGCACCGAGGACCGCGACGACCTGCAGGACGCGGTGTCCGCGGCACGCGGCGGCGTCGTGGTCGCGGTCGGTGGCGACGGCAGCATCCACGCCGTCGTCACGGCGGTCGACGACCTCGACCTCTTCGACGACGTCGAGGTGGCGATCGTCCCGCTCGGCACCGGCAACGACTTCGTGCGCACCCTCGGCCTGAGCGACGACCCGGTCGAGGCGGCACGTCAGGCCGTCGACTGCGTGGCCCGGTCTGCGGACGTGATCCGCGACGGTCAGGACCGGCTGGTGGTCAACGCCGCGCACGTGGGCCTGGGCGCCGAGGCGAACGTCAAGGCGGCGCCGTGGAAGAAGGCGTTCGGCCCCGTCGGGTACGCCATCGGCGCGGCGATCACGGGCGTGGTCGGCAAGGGCTTCCACGCCACCGTGCACGTCGACGGGCAGCGCATCGACTCTCCCCGCCGGCTCATCCAGGTGGCCGTCGGCAACGGACGCTACGTCGGGGGCGGCGCACCGCTGCTCCCTGCAGCGGACCCGTTCGACGGGAGCCTCGACGTCGCGGTCGTGTGGGCGCACGCCCGGTGGAAGCGTCTCGGGTACGCGTACCGCCTGCGTCGCGGTCGCCACCCGATGCGCGACGACGTCGTCTACCTGAAGGGTCGTGACGTCCTCGTGCAGGGCGAGGCGCTGCAGGCCAACCTCGACGGCGACATCTGCGACGCCAGCACCCGGCACCGGTGGGTGGTCGAGCCGGGACGGATGCAGCTGCGCGCACCCGCCGACGCGCCGCCGCCGCTGGAGGACTGACCGCGCCGACGATCCGAGCTGCGTGGCTCAGACGAGCTGCGCGTACGCCTCGGGGCTCGACTCGTGCAGGAACTCGCGGCAACGGTGCGCCTCGGCGTCGTCGCCGAGCCGCTCGGAGCCGGTCGCGAGCACGGCGAGGGAACGCAGGAACCCCTGGTTCGGCGCGTGCGACCACGGCACGGGCCCGAAGCCCTTCCAGCCGTTGCGGCGCAGCGCGTCGAGCGAGCGGTGGTAGGCCGTGCGCGCGAACGCGTAGCCCTCCAGGTCGTCGCCCCTGTCGAGGGCCTCCTGCGCCAGCAGCGCCCACGCCAGCACCGAGTCGGGGTGCTCCGAGGCCACGGTCCGCGCCGACGTGCCCGACGCCAGCTCCTGCGCGCCCGGGTCCTCGGGAAGGAACGTCTCCGGCGGCTCACCCAGCAAGTTCGTCATGCCGTGAACCCTACGCACCGTGCCGGGGAGTGCGTCGACGCGGCTTCTGTCTCGACCTGCGGCTGCGTCGGTGCTTCGACTCGAGGTGGGCTGCGTCGACGCGGCTTCTCGTCGACCTGCGGCTGCGCTGGCGCGGCTTCTCGTCGACCTGCGGCTGCGTCGGTGCGGGTGGGAGTCGACGTGGGGCTGCGTCTGTGCGGCTTCGACTCGAGGTGGGGCTGCGTCGGCGCGGCTTCGAGTCGTCCTGCGCTCCGCAAGGGCCTCGACCGGGCGGCTGGCAGGCGCGCTGGTCCGGGGTCTCAGGCTGCGGGTCGCGCCCGGAGTGGACGCACGACTCTGCGTTCTCGCCCCCTGAGCGGTAGTTCTGCCACCGAATCGCCGTTGGCGGTGGATCTGCCACCCTTCCCAGGGCTCGAAGGGTGGTGGATCAACCGCTGGGCGGGGCAGGGGTGGCAGTGCTTCTCCCTTCTCGTGGCACGGTCCACGAGAAGGGAGAAGCGCTGCCCACCCCACCCCCAAGGGCACCCGCGATTCTTCCTTCGTGCGTTCGAGGTCGAACGCTTCTGCGTCCACGCCGCGATCCCGGAGCAAACGCAGCATCCTCGGCGCTCCGACCACGAACGCAGATCTCTGCGTCCTACGCGGGCCACAGCCCGAGAACCCCACCCAGCGCGGCCGCCAGCCGCCCGTTCGAGGCCCTCTCGGAGACCACCCCCAGCGCGAGCCGAAGCAGCGCACCAGCAAGGCACGACCCCCTGCGGCAGCGCACCAGCAAGGTCACGACCACCGCAACCGACGCTGCCGCAGGTCGTCAGCAGGACGAGCGGACCCCTACTCCCCCGGCGCGAGGAGCTCCGCGAGGTGGAGGGCCGGGACGTCGGCGAGGTCGTCGAGCTGGGTGCGGCACGAGAAGCCGTCGGCGAGGACGACGGCACCCTCGCCCATGGCGCGGACGGCCGGCATCAGCTGCTGCTCGGCGACCGCGACGGACACCTCGTAGTGGCCGCGCTCGACGCCGAAGTTGCCGGCGAGCCCACAGCAGCCGGAGAGCCGGGTGACGGTCGCGCCGGTACGGCCGAGGACGTCGAGGTCGGCCGCGAAGCCGAGCACCGACGACTGGTGGCAGTGCGGCTGCACGACCACCTCCGTGCCGCTGAGGTCGGGGGCCTGCCAGCCCTCGGTCCGCGCGAGCAGCTCCGCGAGCGTGAAGACCCCCTGCGCGACCTCGGCCGCGCGCGGGTCGTCGGTGAGCTCCACGGCGTCGGAGCGCAGCACCGCGAGGCACGACGGCTCGAGGCCGACGACCGGCACGCCGTCGGCGACGTACTCGTGCAGCACCCCGACCGTGCGCTCGACGAGCGAGCGGGCGGTGTCGAGCTGTCCCGTCGTGATCCACGTGAGTCCGCAGCACGCCTGCTTCTGGACGACCTCGACCCGGTACCCGGCCGACTCGAGCAGCCGCACCGCGGCGTGGCCGCCCGACGTCGAGAAGTACTCCGTGAACGAGTCCGCCCAGATCGCGACCCGGGGCCGGTCCGTGCGCGCCGCGGACGCCTCGAGGGCCGGCCGGGCGGCCCGGCTGAACCGACGCGTCGCGAACGACGGCAGGCTGCGTCGCTGGTCGACGCCCGCCACCCAGCGCGCGACGTGGGCGAGCCCCGGCACGCGCAGCGCCAGGTTCGCGAGCGCCGCGACGGGCGACGTCAGCCGCGCCCAGAACGGCAGCTTCCCGAGGACGTAGTGGCTGCGTGGCCGCACCCGACCTCGGTAGGTCTGGTGCAGCACCTCGGACTTGTAGGTCGCCATGTCGATGCCCGTCGGGCAGTCGTTGAGGCAGCCCTTGCAGGACAGGCAGAGGTCGAGCGCCTCGTGCACCTCCGGCGCGCGGTAGCCGCCGGTCACCAGCCGCCCGTCGACCATCTCCTGGAGCACCCGTGCGCGTCCGCGCGTGGAGTCCTTCTCGTCCCGCGTGGCCTGGAACGAGGGACACATGACGCCGTGCGACGCCTTGTTGTCGGCGAGGCACTTGCCGACGCCCGTGCACCGGTGCACGGCCGCGCCGAGGTCGCCGTCGTCGTGCAGCAGCCGCAGGCCGCGGCGCGATCCCTGCAGGCCCGGCGCCCAGCCGCGACCCTGGGTGCGCAGCGACCCGTCGATGGGATCGGGGTCGACGAGCACGCCGGGGTTGAGCAGGTTGTCGGGGTCGAGGACGTGCTTGACGCCCCGGAAGAGCGCGACGGCCTGCTCGGAGTACATGAGCGGCAGCAGCTCCGACCGGGCGCGACCGTCGCCGTGCTCGCCGGAGAACGAGCCGCCGTGCGAGGCGGCGAGCCGGGCGGCGTCCTCGATGAAGGCGCGGTACCCGGCCTTTCCACCGGGCTCCGACAGCGGGAAGTCGATCCGCACGTGCACGCAACCGTCGCCGAGGTGGCCGTACGGCTCTCCGTTCAGGCCGTGCTGCTGGAGCAGGGCGTCGAAGTCGCGCAGGTACTGCCCGACCCGCTCGGGCGGCACGGCCGCGTCCTCCCAGCCCGAGAGGGCCGGTCGGTCCCAGATACGCGACGCCAGGCCCGCGCCCTCCTCGCGGATCCGCCAGAACGCGGCCTGCTCGGCCACCGACGTCACGTGCCGGTGCGACAGCGAGGCGGAGTCCGCGACGACGCGCTCGGCCTGGGCCGCGAGCTCGGCCGGGTCGTCGCCGGCCAGCTCGACGTAGAGGTAGCCGCCCCCGCGCGGGTACTCCGGCACGCCGGCAGCACCCTTGGCGGCGCGGTACACCTCGATGATCCGCGCACCGAGGCCCTCGCACGCGATCGGACCGTGCGGGAGCATCGTGGGCACGTCGTCGCCGGCCTCGGCCATCGAGCCGTAGCCGAGCACCACGAGGTGGACGTGCCGCGGGGTCTGCACGAGGTCGACGGTGGCGCCGAGGAGGACACCGAGCGTCCCCTCGGTGCCGGCCATAAACGAGGCGACGTCGAAGCCGCGCTCGGGGAGCAGGTGCTCGAGGCTGTAGCCCGACACCTGGCGGCCGAAGCGGCCGAGCTCGGTGCGGACGGTCGCCAGGTCGGCGGCGACGACGTCGCGCAGCCGGTCGAGCGTCGGCGACGTCGTGGCGAGGTCGCGGCCGATCGTCAGCCGCTCCCCCGTGCCGGTGACGACGTCGAGCGCCGCGACGTTGTCGGAGCTGCGGCCGTACCCGAGGGCGCGGTTGCCGCACGCGTTGTTGCCGATCATGCCGCCGACCGTGCACCGGGTGTGCGTCGACGGGTCGGGGCCGAAGCGCAGCCCCTGGGGCGCGGCGACCTTCTGCAGCGCAGCGTGCACGATGCCGGGGTCGACCCGCGCGACGCGCCGCTCGACGTCGACCTCGTGGACGCGGTTCAGGTGCTTGGCGAAGTCGACGACGATGCCCGTGCCGACGGCGTTGCCGGCGATGGAGGTGCCGGCGCCGCGTGAGGTGACCGGCACCCCGGTGGCGCGCGACGCGTCGAGGACGGCGAGCACCTCCTCGACCGACCGCGGCCGGACGACGACCTGCGGCACGACGCGGTAGAGCGACGCGTCGGTGCTGTAGAGCGCACGGGTGGTGCTGGAGTCGTCGACGTCGACGACCTCGCGGCGGCGGAGCTCGGCGACGACGTCGGCCGGGGATGCGGCGACGTCGGGGCCGACCGTGTCGACGCTCACCACAGCTCGAGCGAGGCGTCGAGGATGCCTGCGACGTCGTCCTCGGTGACGTCGCGGGGCGCGGTGGCGAGGAGCCGCTGCTGCTTCATGGCGCCGTCGACGAGCGGGTCGAGGTCGTTGCTGCCGAAGCCGACGGCGGAGAGGCCGGCGGGGATGCCGACGTCGCGCATGATCGCGGTGAGCACCTGCGGGAGCAGGTCGGCGGGGTCCGCGGGCATGCTCGCGTCGGGGTCGAGCAGGCGCGCGGCGCGCACGTGGCGCTCGGGTGCGGCCTCGAAGGTGAACCGGAAGGCGGCGGGCGCGGTGAGCGAGACGGCCATGCCGTGCGGCACGAGCCCCGCGTGCCCGGAGGCGCCGTCGTCGCCCGGGTAGCCCTCGGGCCGGAACTCCCGCACCTGGCCGGCGATCGGGTAGGCGTTGGCGTGCGGGATGTGCACGCCCGCGTTGCCGAAGCCCAGGCCGGCGAACGTGGCGGCCGTGGCCACCTCGGTGCGCGCGTCGAGGTCGTCGCCGTGGCTGACCGCGCGGCGGAAGGACCCGGCCATGAGCGCGAGCGCGCGCTCGGACCACACGTCGGAGATCGGGTTCGACCCGCAGTAGGGCACCCGCTCGCCGGCCTGCTTCGCCTCGTACGACGTGTACGGGCGTGCGGTGTAGCTCTCGAGCGCGTGGCACAGGATGTCCAGGCCCGACGCGGCCGTCACCGACGCCGGCTGGGTGAGCGTCAGCTCGGGATCGACGACGGCCAGCACCGGGCGCAGCCGCGGGTGCGAGATGCCGGTCTTCACGTGCTGGTCGACGACGTCGAGCACGCAGATGGTGGTGCTCTCGCTGCCGGTCCCCGTGGTCGTGGGCACGGCGACGAGCGGCAGGAGCGGCCGGCTCGGGGCGCGCCCCTTCCCGACCGGCGCGTTGACGTAGTCCATCAGCTCGCCGTCGTTGGTGAGCAGGAGCGCGACGGCCTTGGCGGTGTCGATGCTGCTGCCGCCGCCGACGGCCAGGACGGCGTCGACGGGGCCGGCGTCGCGGGCGAAGGCGACCGCGTCCTCGAGGCTGCCGTCGGTGGGCTCGACCCGGGCACCGTCGAAGACGACGACGTCGAGCCCGTCGGCGGCCAGACGCTCGGCGATCTCCGCCGGTCGGCCGGTCGCGGCGACGCCGGCGTCGGTGACGAGCAGGACGCGGCGGGCGCCGAGCTCGGCGAGGTCGTGCCCGAGCTCGTGGCGGGCGCCGACACCGAGCTTCAGGCGCGGGGCACCGTAGGTGAAGACGGTCTCGGGGTGGTGGGGGGCGAAGCCGGACATGCCGCTCCTGTCAGCTCGGTTCCAGACGTGTCGAGGACATCGACGACAGTAGCATGCTACTGGCGGTGAGCGCCTGCGCTCGAGAGCGCCAGGCGTCGAGGTCGACGGCGGGGTCGAGCTGGCGCGCCAGCAGCTCCGCGGTGTGCTGGAGGTGCTCGCGCATGAGCGCAGCCGCCCGGCCGGCGTCCTCGTCGAGCACGGCCTGCACGATCGGCTCGTGCTCCTCGAGGATCTCGTGGGCACCGCGGGAGCGGTGCAGGGTGACCGCGCCGCGCGCCTGGATCGACGCACGCAGCGCGAGCACCTCCTCCCCCAGCCGACCGTTGCCGCTCGCCGCGTGCAGCACGGCGTGGAGCGCCCGGTCGTGCTCCTCGAAGGCCCGCTCGTCGTCGGCCGCCGCATCGGCGGCCATGGCCCCCAGCAGGGCGCGCAGCTCCTCGCGCTGGGATGCGTCGGCGTGCAGGGCGGCGTACGCGGTGGCGGGCACCTCGAGCAGCAGGCGCAGCTCGAAGACCTCGAGCACGTCCTGCACGGTCACGCCCCGCACGCGCACCCCGCGGTTGCGCTCGACGGCGACCAGACCGGCGTCGGCGAGGCGCAGCACCGCCTCGCGGACGGGCGTGCGCGACGTGCCGAGCTCCTCGGCCAGCCGGTAGATCGAGTGCTGCGACCCCGGCTCGAGGCGGCCGGTCAGGATGTCCTCGCGCAGTCGGGCGAAGACGCGCTCGGCAGCCGTCGTCCGTCCCGCCATCGCCGCGCCTCCTCGCCCCGTCGGACCGTCCGGTGCTCGCAACCTACCGCGCCCGGTGCCGCACGACCTTGTCCGGCTGCGGCAGGATGGGGCCGATCGGTCCGCCCGGCCCGGTCGACCGACCACCCCGGCCCGGGGACCGCACGACCTCCCCGAGGAGACCCATGAGACGGATCGCGACCCCGCTCCTGCTCGTCGGCGTGCTCGCGCTGGGTGCCTGCGAGACGCGCACCCAGGCCGATCCGCGGCCCAGCGCCGGCGCCTCCTCCTCGGCGGCCGGCGCGTCGGACGCCGACGTCACCGAGCACGAGTCGGGTCCGCAGAGCCCCATCATCTACGGGCTCGAGGTCCCGTCGGGCGCGACGCAGCTCGGGCCGCTGGTGCGGTACCGCAGCGCTGCGCTGATCGAGGCGTTCCAGCCCGAGCTCGACGCCGCGAAGGCGGCGCAGCAGTCGGGCGAGGAGGACGGCGAGCTGCCCGAGGGCGTCGAGCCGACCCCGACCGAGACCACGACGCCGGCCACCCGCCCCAGCGACGACACCTTCTCGCTCATCGACGACGCCCCGCGCCCCGACGTCACGATCTCGCTGCTGCGCGTCGACGGCTCACCCACGCAGGTGCTGCGCCGTCTGATCGCCCAGGTGAACGCCGTCATCCCCGACGCCAAGCTCGACGAGGACGACCTCTCCACGTACTGCCAGTCGCAGGACCGTCGGATCACGGGCTGCACGGTCGACGCCGAGGGCAAGACCGCCGACCAGCGCGACATCCGCATCACGATCACGGCCGACCCCGGCGACGTCACGACCCGCACGGGCTACCCGGCGGCGAAGAAGCGGCCCGTCATGACGGTGCGCGCCCAGTACGTGGGCGACCCGCGCAGCGGCCAGCTCGAGCCGCGGGCGTCCACGGCGCAGGTGCCGCGCGACGTCGAGGGCAAGGACACGTCGGGTCTGATCTGGCCGAGCATGGACGTGTCCGCGCCGCGCGACTCGCCCCTGCTCGACGGTCGGTGGCGGGTGCCGGCCACCGGCACCCTGCTGCTCAGCGGCGAGCGGCCCCGGTTCGCCGCAGTCGTCGCCGACCGCGTGCGCGAGGCCGACGCGATCGCGGAGGACTTCGCCTCGAGCGTCGGTACGCCGACCAAGGACGTCGTCGAGGACCTCAACGAGATCAGCACGACCTACACCGCCCGCGGCAAGGACGGCGGCGTGGCCCGCGCGACCTTCGTGCTGTCGGCGCGGGGCAGCTACGCGATGCTGTTCTACACGCCGCCGCGCTCCTGATCCCGCGTCAGCGGTAGTCGGCGAGGTGCACCAGCGCGTGCTGCACGGCCGGGAGGAGCTGCCGCGCGCCGTCGTCGACCTGGTCGAGCGGCAGCCAGGTGGCCACGTCGGTGGTCCCGTCGACCTCCACGACGTGCGGGGTGGGCAGCGGCGCTCCCGGCTCCACACCGGCGACGCGGACCGCGTAGAGCAGGTGGACGCCGTGGTAGTCCTCGAAGCGGTCGTCGCGGCCCGGCGCCACGGTGTGCACGTGGTGGACGTCGACGAGGCGCTTCTCCAGCACCGTCAGCCCCGTCTCCTCGTGCACCTCGCGCACGACGGCGTCGTGCGGCGACTCGCCGTGGTCGACGCCACCGCCCGGCAGCGCCCACCAGCCCGCCGGGTAGCCGGACGGGGAGATGCGGGTGAGGAGCAGCCGTGGCGCGCCGGTCTCGTCGTCGGCGACGACGACGCCGTACGCGCCGAGCCGCTGCGTGCGGCGCGTCTCGCGGTGCTCGTTCATCGGGCTCCCTTCGGTGCGCTCCACTAGAGTCGGTGGACGATGAGTGCCCTCGACCCGCTGCCCGTGACGACCGCCGCCCCGAAGGAGCGTGTGGCCTATCTCGACAACGCACGGTACTGGGTGATGCTGCTCGTCGTGATCGGGCACTCCCTCACGCAGTTCGTGGCGATGGACTCGGCGCGAGGCGTGTACGTGTGGATCTACGCGTTCCACATGCCGTTCTTCATCCTGATCTCCGGCTACACGGCTCGGCGCTACATGGGCGACGCGCGGCAGGTGCGCCGCATCGTCAGCACCCTGGTGGTCCCGTACCTCATCATCGAGATCTCGATGCAGATGATCACCCGTCACTACACGGGCGAGCCGGAGCCGTACAAGTTCCTGTCGCCGCAGTGGCTGGGCTGGTTCATGGCGGCGCTGTTCGTGTGGCGGCTGACCACCCCGATCTGGCGTGCGCTGCGCTACCCGATCACGACGTCGATCGCGATCTCGCTGCTGGTCGGTCTCATCGAGGTGCCGAACGTGCTGGCGCTGCCGAAGATCCTCGGCTTCCTGCCGTTCTACGTGATCGGCCTGCACATGAGCCGCGAGCGCTTCGAGCGGCTCGCGGACCCGCGCATCCGGGTCGGCTCGGCGCTGCTGCTCGCCGGCAGCTTCGTCATCTGCTACCTCTACTCGGCGAACTGGACGCTCGACTGGCTGCTGTGGAAGCAGCGCTACGACGAGGACCCGCTCGGCGCCTCGCCCCTGGAGGGCATCACGCAGCGCGCCGAGCTGCTCGTCATCGGCCTGGTGCTGACCTTCGCCGCACTCTCGCTCGTCCCCCGCCGCCGGTCCTGGACGACCCGCCTCGGCGGTCGCACGTTCTACTGCTACCTGCTGCACGGCTACGTGATCCTGCTGCTGCGCTACCAGTTCGGCGTGTTCGACTCCCTCGAGAAGTACGGCGCACCCGCCGTGGTGCTGACCATGGTCGTGGCCACCGTCGTGGCGAACCTGCTCATGACGCAGCTGGTCGCCACCGTCTTCCGCCCCGTCTTCGAGCCCCGCCTCCGCTGGCTGTTCCGTCCCGACCCCGAGCCCAGGCCGGAGTCGTCGAAGGCGCCCGCCCCCACCGCCTGAGGTCGTCTGCCGCCGCGTCCGGCGCTCGTCTGACGCGAGGTTCTGCGTTGCGCGTCCCATCGGTGGATCTGCCACCTTCTGAGCGCCCGGAGAAGTGGTAGTTCCACCGCTGAGCGGGGCGGACGGGTCAGTGCTTCTCCCTTCTCGTGGCACGTACCACGAGAAGGGAGAAGCACTGCCCACCCCACCCCCGGCCGCACCCACGATTCTTCCTCCGTGCGCTGGAGCCCGGACGCTCCTGCGTTCACGACGGGAGCCCGTACCAATCTCAGCATCCTTGACGTCCCAGCGCACGAAGGCAGGTTCTTGTGTCCACCGAAGGCCACGGCCCGAGGACCCAGCCCACGGGCCCGCCCGGCCGCCCGGTCGAGGCCCTTGCGGAGACCACCCCCGCGCCAGCCGCGGCAGCGCACCGGCAACCCCAGATCCCCTACGGCAGCGCACCGGCGACGTCACGACGACCGCACCCATACACGACGACGGCCCCGGACCAGCAGGTCAGGGGCCGTCGTGCGTTCAGTCCGTCAGGGCTCGTACGACGTGAAGTCGTAGTCCTCCAGCTGGACGGCGGGGCCGTCGGGCGAGCCGAAGCCGTAGTCGTAGGACTCGTAGCCCGTGACGGCGTAGGCGGCCTGGCGGGCCTCCTCGGTGGGCTCGACCCGGATGTTGCGGTACCGGTCGAGACCGGTACCCGCCGGGATGAGCTTGCCGATGATGATGTTCTCCTTCAGACCGCGCAGCGAGTCCGACTTGCCGTGGATGGCGGCGTCGGTGAGGACGCGGGTCGTCTCCGGGAAGGAGGCGGCCGACAGCCACGACTCGACGGCCAGCG
>SXGQ01076574.1_pt1 | contig 11948 bp, 11 predicted proteins | sample 3178371 | NCBI WGS metagenome assembly SXGQ01 (sample SAMN11356859, study PRJNA531348) | freshwater metagenome | isolation source: freshwater sample F1-20 | place: China: Fuxian Lake, Yuxi | collected 2017-12-25 | reverse complement strand
TGCCCCGTCGAGGTCGTCGACTAGAACCTCACGTGCGCGCCCCGCGCGCGCCCGCCGGAGTAGCTCAGTTGGTCAGAGCACCTGTCTTGTAAACAGGGGGTCGCCGGTTCGAATCCGGCCTCCGGCTTACCTCGGACCCCCTGGTGTTGGTGTCCGCCGTGGCGGGACGGCTCCAGGGCGCGTCCGTTTTTTGTCGGGAGGCCGCCGTTGACCCCGACCCCACTTCTCTATAGATCCGCGCAGCGGCGCTGAACATGGTCGGAGGGAGTAAGGTCCCGCCGAGAGGAAGTCTCAAGAGAAAGACTCCCATGCGCACTCGCATCACCGCTGTCCTCGCCGCCGCCGCAGCGACCTCGATCGTGCTCCTCGCAGGATGCGGAGGCAGCGCGTCCGAGGCCAGCCCGCCCGCGGCGACTTCCACGGCCCCCATACGCCAGGCGGCGGGTGAGGACGGCCTCGCCTACGCTGCGGCCATTAACTCGCTGCCGATTGGGGCCGCCTACCACAGGGCCGTCTACGAAGTCGCTAACGAGCACTGCAACAGAACTGGCAACGCAGGCTCGTGCAAACTGGCCAACAACCTGAGGTGTTCCGTGACGGCGGCGAACCCGAGACAAGACTGCCGGGAAGAGCGGCAGCCCCGCTTCTAGGGGGTGACCCGGGTGTGAGCGAGCGCTAGGTTCACCTCCTGACAAGGTTTACCGTCTGGCCCCGACCCCACTGTTTCGTATATCCGCGACCGCTACGGTTGCCTAATGAGGTACCTTGTAGTCCCAGTCGTGGCGTTCGCCGCCCTAGCCCTCGCGGCGTCCGGGTCCGCAAGCCCCGCGATGACCGTCCGAGCCGAAGGCGTGTCCTACGCCTACGGGTCCGACTACAAAGTCCTACGGATACCGCGTGGACACAACCGTCTGCGGCTCACCTACGACGCTACGCAGACTGTCCGCCCCTACACCCGGGACGCCGACTACAACCGCGTCTATGGGCCGGAGATAACGCGCCCGGCGACGGCAGCCGAGGGTCGGCTCGCGCTGGAGTGCAGGAGGTCGGCTCGCGTCCCGTGGTACAGCACCAGAGAGACGAGCAGGACATTCCTCGCGGGCACGACGACCATTCGGTTGTCGGTGCGTCCGGCCTTCCAGTGCCGGGTGCGCCTGTCCGTGGACTACAACCAAGTGTCCGCCGCCAACGAGGAGGACGTCGCGGTCCGCCTCGCGGCCAGCGTGACGACTCTCCGCTAGTCGCAGGGGGGTGCCCATGGGAAGGGGGCGGCACCCGTGGGCAGGGGTGCCATCCACTTTTTCACGCGGGCCAGTGGCGCAGGCGGGGTGCCTTGATGGATTGGAGCCCTTGCCTGTTGCGCGCGCACGAGTGCCGAGTCCCCCAGGCTTTCGACGCCCCCTCCTAGCCGTGCCCAACCGTGCCCAAGGCGTGCCCACCCGAGGGCACGACTAGACGGCGCATGGAGGCAGGGAATCCGTGGGGAGGAGGTAGTCGTGTCCCTCTCTCTTGCGTTCCCTCTCCGGTCCGTTTCCGATGCCCGTGCGGGTCACGTGCGGGTCACGAGGCCTACGTTCGGGCCGTATCGCCCGTGCCGTCGCGGGTTTCGTGCTCGTGGCCCCTTTGCTTGTAAACAGGGGGTCGCCGGTTCGAATCCGGCCTCCGGCTTTGCCCGGGTGCCCGTGGCCCGGCCGGGCTCCGGGTGGCGCGGCCCGCTCCTAGGATGCACCCATGGAGCGACCGGACCTCGAGAGGCGCCGTGCAGAGCGGCGCGCACGCACGCGCCGCCGCCGCCGTACCGGGGCTCTTGCCGCGGGCGCCGTGGTGGTCGCGGCAGCCGTCGCCGTGGGCGTGGTGGTGTCCGGTGGGGGCGGGGACGATCCCGGCCCCGCGACGGCGTCTTCCCCGGCGTATCGCCAGCCCACCACTGCGTCACCGGCCCCCGAGCCCGCGGCGGTGCCCACCACGGCCGAGGCCGTGGCGCAGTCGCCCCAGCGCATACGTCCGCCGGTGCCGGGCCCCGGCAGGGTCATCACCGAGGGTCCCGCCAGCGCGGGGCGCAAGGTGGCCCTCACCATCGACGACGGCACGTGCGCCAGTTGCGTGGACCGCATCCTCGACGTGGTCGAGAAGACCGGGGGCAAGGTGACCCTGTTCCCCAATGGGGTGTACGGCAGCAGTTGGGAGCCCCAGGCGAAGCGCATCCGCGACCTGGTGGCCAAGGGGCAGGTGACCGTGGGCAACCACACCTACAGCCACGGGGTGTCCACGCAGCTCGGGCCCGCCGCCTTCGGCGCCGACCTCCAGCGCAACGAGGACTGGATCCAGAAGACCTTCAAGATCACGGGGCGCCCCTGGTTCCGGCCGCCCTACGGCGATCGCAACGCCTCCATCGACGCCGCCGCGGGCCAGCGTGGCTATCGCAAGGTGATCATGTGGTCGGGCACCGTGGCCGACTCGCAGCCGCGGAGCGAGGGATACATCCTCGACGCCATCGACTACTGGGCCCGCCCCGGGTCCATCATCCTGATGCACGCCAACTACCCCGCCACGGCCAAGGCGCTTCCCAAGATCTTCCGCGCGCTCGAGAAGCGCGGCCTCGAGCCGGTGACGCTCGCCGAGCTTCTCGGCGGTGGGTCCCCGGGCACGTAGCGCTCGCCGCACGCCGGTTCTTCCGGCGGCGGGGACCGCGCGCCTTCGCCGCTAGCCCACGTGGAAGTTCACGGTCATGAGCGCCCCCCCGCCGGGGGCGTTGGCGGCAGTGACCGTGGCGCCGTGCATCTCGGCCACCTGCTGCACGATCGAGAGCCCCAGGCCCGAGCCCGGCTTGCCGCGCGCCTCTGCCGATCGGTAGAAGCGGTCGAACACGTGGGGCAGGTCGTCTTCCGAGAAGCCGGGCCCGTGGTCGCGCACGGTGAGCACCCCGTGCGCAAGGGCCACCTCGATGGGCTGGCCCGGCGCATTCCACTTGACAGCGTTGTCGAGCAGGTTGGCCACGAGGCGGTTGAGGCGCTCGGGCACGCCATCGACGACCGTGGGGGAGAGGTCCTCGAGCACCGTCACGCCCGGATGCAGGCGCCGGATGCGCTCGATCGCCGCCGCGGTGATCTCGTCGATGCGCACGTCCTGCGCCTCGTCGTCGCGCACGGTGGTCTCGCCGGCGCGCACGATGTCGGTGACCAGCGCGGCGAGCTCGTCCGTCTGCTCCACCACGTCGCGCAGCAGGGCGGCGTGCTCCTCGGGCGGCAGCGTGCCGGGCTGCTGCAGCACCTCGATGTTGGCGCGCAGCGATGCCAGGGGCGTGCGGAGCTCGTGCGAGGCATCGGCCACGAGGCGTCGCTGGGCCTCGGCGGACGACTCCAGCTGGTCGAGCGTGCCGTTGAACACCCGGGCCAGGCGCGCCACCTCGTCGTCGCCATTGACGGGGAGGCGCCGCGAGAGGTCGCCGGCGCCTGCGAGCGCCTCGGTCTCGGCGGTGAAGTCGGTGACCGGCCGCAGCGCCCGCCCCGTGAGGAACCATCCGAGGCCCGCCCCGACGGCGATGCCGGCCCCGGTGACCACCAGCAGGATGACGCCGAGGCCCTGCAGCACGGACTGCACCTCGTCCACCGGGCGGGCGAACTCCACCGCCACGCCCGCGGCGACCGGCGCGGTGACCCCGCGCATGGGCACGCCCTGCACGTCGGCATCCCAGAAGTAGGTGCGCGAGGTGCCCGCCGCCACCTCGCGGTCGCGGTCGGTCACCGGCAGGGTGACGGCGTCGAGCCGCACCCCGCGGTCCCCTCCATCGCGACGGTCGCCCGGGCCCCTGCCGCGGCGCTGCGTATCGGCCGATCCCTCCGTGAGGCCGGTCTCGGGGGTGACCACCTGCGAGTACACCTGGGGCCCGCCGAACCTGTCGCTGCGCTCGAAGATGCCGGGCGGGGGCAGCCCCCTCGGGCCTTCGCGCGTGATCCTCTCCACCCGCTGGCGCAGCGAGTCGTCCACCTCACCGAGAAGGCGGGCGCGCACCGCGAGGTAGCTGGCCAGCGACGCCGCGGCCACCGCGAGCGCCACGGTGATCGCGGTGGCGATGGCCAGCCGGCGGCGGATCGTCATGAGTCGCGCAGCACGTAGCCCACGCCGCGCACGGTGTGGAGGAGGCGCGAGCTGCCGCCCTCCTCGAGCTTGCGCCGCAGGTAGCCCACGTACACGCCGAGCGAGTTCGAGGTGGGGCCGAAGTCGTAGCCCCATACGCGCTCGTGGATGACCGACCGGGTGAGCACCACGCGGGGGTTGCGCATGAAGAGCTCGAGCAGCTGGAACTCGGTGCGGGTGAGCTCGATCTGCCGTCCACCGCGCTCGGCGGCATGCCCCGCCAGGTCGAGCGAGAGGTCGTCGAAGCGCAGGACCGTGGCGTCGTCGCCAGCCTGCGCGCCGGTGCGTCGCAGCAGGGCGCGGAGCCGGGCGAGCAGCTCCTGCAGCGCGAAGGGCTTCACCATGTAGTCGTCGGCGCCTGCGTCGAGCCCCGCCACGCGGTCGCCCACGGCGTCGCGCGCGGTGAGCATGAGCACCGGCGTGGCGTCGCCGGCCGCGCGCAGGCGACGGCACACCTCGATGCCGTCGACGCCCGGCATCATCACGTCGAGCAGCACCGCATCGGGCGCCCGCTCGGCCAGCGAGGCCAGGGCCTCGTCGCCGTCGGCGGCGAGCTCCACCTCGTACCCGGCCAGCGTGAGGGCCCGCCGCACCGCGGTGCGGACGGCCTCCTCATCATCGGCAACGAGGATCCTCACGTCACGAGTGTGCCGAACCGGCCGGGCGCACGTCGGTGGCGGTGCCCCCGGCGCGCGCCCGGCCTGCAATGCGGCCGTCGGTGCGAGCTGCCGTCACGGACCCCAGCCGCCGTGCGGGCCGCCGGGGCCGTGCTCGCCCGGACCGTGCCCTCCCGGGCCGCGGCCGTTGACGATCGCCGTGGCCATTGCCTTGGCCTGCGCGTCATCGAGCTTCGGGGCGCCGGCCTTCTGGCCCTGGGCCTTCAGCGCCGCCTGCACGGCGTCCACCACGGTGGCGACGTCCACGCCCTTCTCCTTCGCCACATCGGCGGCCGTCTTGCCCGCCTCGCGCGCCTGGTGCCAGGCGTCCTCGGTGATGCCGAGTGACTTCGTGATCGCCTGCTCCACGGCCTCGCGACCCGGGCCGCCCCTGTGGCCGCCCTTCGGGCCCTTCTTGCCGTCCGCGATGTCCTTGGCCACCTGCGTCGCCTGGGCGTCGGTGATGCCCTGGCCGCGCTCGGATGCCTTGATGGTGGCGGAGATCGTGCTGATGAGGTCGTCGCGGCTCATGCCCTTGGCCTCGGCGATCTGGGCGAGGGTCTTGCCCTGTGCCTCCTGCTCGTCGATTTGCTCCTCGGTCAGGCCGATCTTCTTGCCCACCGCGGCCTCGATCGCGTCCATGCCGTGACCGCCGCGGCCGTGGTGGCCACGGTCGCCCGGGCCGTGCATGCCGGGCAGCGGGGCATCCTTGGCGCGCTCGAGCATCGTGTCGGCCTGGTCCTGCGTGATGCGGCCGGCAGCCACCTGCTCCTGCAGGCGCTGCTTCAGGACGTCGGTGAACGCGCCCTTCACCTCGGACGGCGTGATCTGCTCGCCGGTGCGCTGGGACAGCGCGCTCGCGAGGTCGCCGGCCGGGTCGTCCTGGCCGCTGGTCGCGGCGAAGGCGCCGGCGAGCCCGCCGCCCACGAGCACGCCGACGCCGGCGAGCACGGCGATGCGCTTGTTCCTGGTCTTCACGATCATCTCCCGAGGTCGTTCATCAGTGACGCCGCCCATGGTGCGGCGCCGACCTCAGGATGGGACAAGACGAACCTAAGATCCCCATAAGAATGCGCGTCGCCCCGGAACATCGGCTCGGGCCCATCCGGCACGCATCCGGGGCGCTCCGGGGATAGGCGCCGTCAGGCCGCGCCGCCCTCCAGGACGTCGCGCAGGCCCTTCAGGGCCTCCATCTGGCGGTCGACGAGGCGCTCCTCCATGTCGATGGAGGGATCCTCGTGCACGGCATGCGTGCGCCACGCCACACGGCAGCCGGCGTCGGTGGGCACCACCGTGAACGACGCGTGGTGCTCGGCCAGCGGGAGCCCATCGGTCACCGCGTATGAGTAGGTCATGGCGTCGTCGTCGCGGGAGAGGATCTCCTCCACGAGCACAGCGCCGTCGGCGCGCGAGAGCGTGCGCACGTTGCCGTCGAGCGAGCAGTCGATGTAGAGCGGATACCACTTGGGCACTCCGCAGGGATCGGCCACGAGGGCCCATGCCTCGGCGGCCGGCACCGCCACGTCGATCTCCACCCCGAAGTCCGCGCCCATCGCGCTCACCCCCTCGCCGCCCGCGGGCGGCCTCGCCTGCGGGAACTCTCGCGCATCAGCCCGCGGGTGGCCCGCGCGCCGCCATGGGCGTCTTCGGCAGGCCTCCGGTCATCAGCAGCCCGAGCAGCCCGATCACGAACACGATGCCGAGCGCGCCGCGCAGCGACTCGAGCTTGGAGGTCTCGTAGGCATCCACGACGGCGTTCACCTGGTCGGGGGGCAGCCCGGCCTCGACCATTGCCTGGTTCACCTGGTCGGCGGACACCACCTGGATGCCGGTGGCCGTGGCCTGCTTCGCGGCCGCCTGCAGGTTGGCGTCGGCGGCCGGCTGGTTCGCGAGGTTCGCGTTGAACGTGGCGGCGAGGCCGATGAAGAGCACCGATCCGGCCAGCGCCACGCCGAGCGAGCTGCCGAGGTTCTGGCCGGTGCCCTGCAGCCCGCCGAGCTCGCTGCTCCTCGACTCATCCGCCGCCGAGAGGTTGACGTTGGTGATCTGCGACACGGCGAGCCCGAGCCCCACACCGATGACGGCCATCGCGACGGCGAACAGCGTGCCCCGTGCCTCGGGCTGGATCGACCCGATGAGCAGCAGCACGCCGATGGCCGACAGCACGAGGCCGATCTGGATGAGCGTGCGCGGCGAGACCCTCGATGCGAGGCGCGATCCCGCGACGGCCATCACGAAGAGCGCGATCGACATCGGCAGCATGCGAAGGCCCGACTCGAAGGCATCGAGGCCGAGCACGGTCTGCAGGTAGAGCGGGAGGATGAAGAAGACCCCGCCGATGACGAAGTAGAGGGTCATCTGCGATCCCAGCCCGGCGCGCAGGCTGCGGATGCCCAGCAGGTCGGTGCCGAGCAGGGGCTGCCGGCCCGCTGCCACCACGTGGCGCTCCCAGGCGAAGAACGCCCACCCGACCAGCACGCCCACCAGCACGATGGGGATGACCGGCGAGAAGCCCAGCACCTCGAACGGCGGGTCGATGGGGTGAATGATCCCCCAGGTGCTCGACGACACCAGGGCGAGCACGATGAGGATCATCGACGCGGCCGAGAGGATGACCCCCGTCACGTCGAAGCGGCCCGCGATCGCCCTGCGCCCGCCGTCGCGGATGAATGGGGTGAGGGGCAGGATGACCGCCGCGATGATGATGGTCTCGGCGCCGAACACCCAGCGCCAGGAGAACTCGCTGGTCACCCAGCCGCCGATCAGCGGGCCCGCGGCCGCCGCGGCGCCGGCGATGCCGCCGAGGATGCCGAAGGCGATCGCCCGGTCACGCCCCTCGTAGTTGACGGCTGCGAGCGCCGCGATGGCGGGGATCACCAGCACGGCGCCGAGGCCCTCGATCACCGACCAGCCGATGAACAGCACCGCGAAGTCGGGGGCGAGCGCGGTGGTGAGGGATCCGATGCCGTAGACCACGCTGCCGATCACGAACGTGCGCCGCCTGCCCAGGCGGTCGCCGATGCCCGCGCCGGCCAGCATGAAGCCGGCCATCGTGAGGGTGAAGGTGGCGATGGCGAGCTGCATGTTGCTCACGGTCGTGCCGAGGTCGTTCACGACCGTGGTGATCGAGACGTTCATCACGGTCGCATCGATGACCATGACGAACTGGGCCAGGCCCAGCACGATGACGGGAAGCCACTTGCGCACGGCACGAGGCTACGGGATGCCGGCCCCCTCGCGGCCCGCCAGGCCGGGGGGTAGGGGTAGCCCTACGGCCTAGGAGCGCGCGGGAGCGGTGCGACCGCGCAGGCGGCGGTCGCGTGCCCGCATGAGGGCCGGCCGCGCGGCCACGGCGGTCGCGGCCAGCGCCACGCCCACCAGCAGGTATGCCCCGCGCGAGCCGATCCAGTCGGCGGCCAGGCCCCCGAGGGCCGCGCCGGCTGCGAGGCCGGCCATCACGAGCGTGCGACCGGCGACGCCCGCGAGGGCCTGCATCGACCGCGGCACCCGACGCGCGCGCGCGCCCATGAGCGTGGCGGCGCATACGGCGTTGGCCAGCATGAGCGGTGCGTAGGCGAGCGCCGTGCCCATCACGCCGGGGATCACCGCCATCGCGAGCGCGGGCACCACGTAGGCCGCGCAGGCCAGCACGATGATGGTCTCGTCGGCGTGGCGCCGGTCGAGGCGCGTGATGATGGGGGTGGCGAGCATCATGCAGGCCACTCCCGCGGCCAGCACCGCGGCAAGCGCCGTGCCGGACACGCCGAGGTCGTTGCGCAGGTGCGGCACGGCCAGGCTGATGGCGGCGCCCGAGGCGACGCTCCAGGCGATGCCCGTGAGGGTGAGCACCCGCAGGTCGCGCGACAGGAAGAGCAGGCCCAGCCCGCGCCGCAGCGATGGCTTCGGGCCATCCGGCGCGCGCTCGTCGAGGCGCGCGGACGCCGAGACGGCCGCCACGGCGGCCAGCACGAGCGATCCGGCCACGAGCGACATGGCGATGCCGGCGCCCAGCACGAGCGCGAGGCCTGCCACTGCGGGTCCGCCGAAGTAGCCCAGGTTGAAGGCCTGCGCGAGCGCGGCTTGGGCGCGCATCATCTCGTCGCGCGAGGCGACCGTGGCGACGGCGCCGAACATGCCCGCGTCCACGAACACCCGCACCGAACCGATCGCGAATGCCGCCAGGTAGAGCAGCGGTATCGACAGGTCGCCCGAGGCCATGAGCAGCGCGATGCCCACGGCGAGGGCCCCGCCGAGGGCGAGCGCGGTTCCGAGCAGGGGCCTGCGCGCCATCCGGTCACCGGCAAGGCCCGCGGGCGCGGCGAGCAGGAGGAACGGCACGAAGGTCATCGCGAAGCCGATCGCGGCCTGCGACGCCGAGCCGCCCTGCTCGAGGATGAGCCACGGGACGATGACCGTGAGCATCCCCTGCGCGAGCGCGTGGGCTGCCTGCGTGACCAGGATCGCGCGGCCATCGCGTGACCGCAGCAGAGGATTCCTGGTATTCGCGTGCATCTGCCACGACGGTAGGTGGTCGCGGCGCCCGCGTCAATTTGCGCGAGGAGTCACAAGCGCTTGTGATGGTTTGATGGTTATTGGGGGGAGAGTGGCGTTATACATCCTGCATAATGTGCGATTCTAACTTCGTGCAGGGACGCACAAAGTGTCACAAATCGTGTTACAAGCAAACGTGAAAAGGTTGTGAGGATCGCCCCGGATCAGTCGCGCGGGGCGTCACTCCGCACCTTCGCGCCGCCGCCCACGACATCCGAGAGCGCCGCGCCGGCGGCCTCCGCGGGGGTGGACCCCGGTGCCGCGGAGTCGCTGGCGATCACCACCCGGCAGGGGGCGTGGCGCAGCACGTAGTCCACGGTGCGGCCGAAGAGCCGCTCGCCCAGCCGGCGCTTTCGCGCGACGCCCATCATGATCACCTCGGCGTTGGTGCGGCGGGCCTCCTCCACGATCGCCCGTCCGGCCTGGCGACCGTTCACCACGGTGGTGTCCACGGTGGCTCCGTACTCCTCCGCGATCTGCCGCGCGTGCGCGAGCAGTTGCTCGGCGCCGCGCTGCTCGCGCGGCATCTCGGCATCGAGCGGCAGCTCCACGGGCACCTCCACCACGGTGATCGCGTGGATCGTCACGCCGCGGTCGGCGGCCAGCTTGCCCGCCGTGGCCATCATCTCCTCTGACGACTCGGTGGCGACGATGGGCACGAGGATGTTCGTGTACGCCACGTCCACCTCGAGCGCGAGCTCCTGGCGCGCCATGGTGGTGGTCTGCGTCCACGGCACGCCGATGCGCCAGCGGTATGCGATGTACATCAGGAACCCGAAGGCCATCCAGGCGATGCCCACCCAGCGCGCGTCGGGCCGCAGGATGAGCACGGCGATGAGCGCGCCGCCGGTGCCAAGCACGCCGAAGACCGCGAAGAGCGGGATGCTGCGTCCGCGGAACGACACGTTGGGCCGGCCGCGGTACGGGCGTCGCATCTCGGGCCGCTTCCAGCGCATCCAGATGATGGCCAGGTGGGCGATGCTGAACGACAGCATCGCGCCGAAGGCATAGAGGTTCGAGAGGAAGTCGGCCTGGCCCGGGATCATCACCAGGGCGGCGATGGCGCAGAAGATGACGATGGCCACCGCAGGCGTGTTGAACCGCGGATGCAATCGCCGGATCGCCGATGGCAGCTGGCGGTGATAGCCCATGGCGTACGTGAGGCGCGACACCCCGATGACGCCGGCGTTGGTGGCGATGATCAGGATCGTCGCGGCGAGGATGCCCACGAAGCCCTCGACCAGGGCCTGCCAGATGCCCGTGAGGCCGAACTGGCTCACGATGCCCAGGATCGGGTCGCCGGCGTAGGTGGTGCCGAGCTCCGTCGCGTAGCTGCCGTCCGGCTGCTGGGTGACGGGCAGGGCCGACAGCGCGACGATGGGGATGAGCGCGTACATCACCAGCACCGTCACCACCGTGGCGCGGATGGAGGCGGGGATGGTGCGCTCGGGCACCTGGGCCTCCTCGGCCATGTTCGAGATGGTCTCGATGCCCGTGTAGGCGATCATCGCGAGGGTCACGCCGATGATCACGTTGGTCCACGTGGGCGCGACGCCCCACACGATGTTGTCCCACACCTGCGTGGGCGAGAACACCACGAAGAGGCCCACGATCACCAGCAGCACCTGCGTGCCGAGGTCGAGCAGCGCGAGGCCGATGTTGAGCTTCGCCGCCTCCTTGATCCCGACGATGTTGAGCACGGCGATGAGCGCCACCACGCCGATGCCCACGATCACGTCCCATGGGTTGGTGCGCAGCGGCTCCCAGAACACGCCGAGGTAGTGGGGCACGAAGAACGCCGAGATGGCGATCGTGATGATGTAGTTGAGCATCTGGCCCCAGGCCGCCCCGAAGGCCGCGCCCTCGTTGAACGCCTGGCGCGCGAATGACGATGAGCCCCCGGCCTCGGGGAACATCGCGGTGCCCTCGGTGTACGTGACTGCCGTGGCCGCGAAGATGAGGCCGGCGAAGAGGAACACCAGGGGGGTGAGGCCCAGCGCGTACGCCGCCACGAGGCCCAGCGCGTAGTAGATGGATGAGCCGACGTTCCCGTATGCCGTGGCCCACAGCCCGGGAACCCCGACGACGCGCTCCATCCGCTCGCGCCTGCGGCGCCGGATGGCCACTTTCTACCTCTGCCTCATTCGGCGCGGCATCGTACTCCCGTGCGGGTAGCATCGCGATGCGGGCTCCCGCCGGGGGCCGCGGACACGGGGAGCACAGGGCCAGTGGCACTCATCGAGGGCGTCGACGTCGTTTTCTACGGCGTGTGCAACATGGATCGGGCCATCGCGTTCTACGAGGGCGTGCTCGGGCTCGAGCTGAGCCAGCGCGCGGGCAACGACTGGGCGCAGTTCTCGGTGGGGGGCACCGAGGTGGGGCTGTTCGGCGAGCTCGCGACCTCCCCGCACCAGGGTGGCGCGACCGTGACGTTCCGCGTGGCCGACATGCGCGCACTCGAGGCCGCCCTCGACGCAGCCGGAGCCAAGAAGGACCCCGTCGAGGACATGGGCGGCGCGCTGTCCATGGAGTTTCTCGACCCCGACGGCAACCGCCTGGTGGCCGTCGAGTTCACGTCCTAGGCGCCTAGGCGGCCTCGCCGGG
>SXGQ01030172.1_pt1 | contig 11948 bp, 14 predicted proteins | sample 3178371 | NCBI WGS metagenome assembly SXGQ01 (sample SAMN11356859, study PRJNA531348) | freshwater metagenome | isolation source: freshwater sample F1-20 | place: China: Fuxian Lake, Yuxi | collected 2017-12-25 | reverse complement strand
CCGTCCAGGGTGAACCCGCAGCGGACCGCCACGGCGGCCGACGCCCGGTTCCGTGGATCGACGTGGAGTTCGAGGCGCGCCAGTTCGGTCGACGCCCACGTCCACTCCACGAGCAGGCCGACGGAGCCGCTCACCACCCCGCGACGACGTCGGTGGGCGGCGGCGTAGTACCCGATCTCGGCCACGCCATCGAGTCCGGGCACCGGCACGATCCCGACAGCGCCCAGGCCGTCACCGGTCGCTGCGTCCGTGACCGCCGCGTGCCAGCCCCGGCCCTCCTGCCACGCCGTCGGGGCGAGCTCCGTCACGAACCGGACGGCGTCGTCGTCGGTGTAGGGGCTCGGAACCCGGGTCCAGCGCTGGATCTCGGGGTCCTGACAGACGGTCACCAGCCAGGCGGCATCCTCGGACCGCCACGGCCGCACCAGCAACCGACCGTCGGTGAGCTCGGGTGGCGGGCCGGCCGGCCACGAGCCGTGATCGTCGAGGTTCCGCTCCACCCCACCATGCAAGCGCGCCCAGCGTTCCGGCGCACCCTCGTACCGGTCGCCCTGCCGCTTCATCTCGCCGACCCCCGCCCGATCAGGAGGGGGCGCGCCGTCCGGATCCGCCGGGCGACACCGAACGAGGAGCACCGACATGAGCCAACAGACCCTGGACACCACCGACGGAACGGCCGAGCGGGTCGCCGTCGCCGACGATCCACCCGCCGCACCGCCCGTCGCGGTGCGAGCCGCCGCACCAGCCCCGGAGGCCTCCGGTCGGGTGGTCTTCGCATCCGTCGTGCTGGTCCTCGCCGGGATCATCAACGCCGCCTACGGCGCCGTGGCCATCCTCAACGACCAGTGGGTCGTCTGGTCCAACCGCGGTGCCGTCTTCTTCGACCTGACCACCTGGGGGTGGCTCCTGTTCGGTGCCGGTGCGCTGGCGTTCATCGCCGGACTCGGCCTCCTCGTCGGCAGTCCGGGTGCCCGGGTGCTCGGCGTCGTCATGGCCTCGCTGAGTCTGGTGGCCAACTTCTTCTTCGTGCCGGCCTTCCCCATCTGGGCCGTGAGCGTGATGGTGCTCGACGTGCTCGTGATCTGGGCGATCACCACCCAGCCGGAGGGCGCCGCCGCATAGTCTCGGTGCGTGCCCGAGCCCGTCGGACCGAGCGACGACGACCCCGAGACGGTCGAGCGGGACGAGGAGGCGACCGGCGAGGAACAGGTCGCAAACTCCCCCCGTGAGCGGGCGCTCGAACTGCTGGTCACGGTCCTGCTCTCGTTCAGCGCCCTCCTGTCGGCCTGGTGCGCCTACCAGTCGACCCAGCTGAGCGGCGAGCAGAGCCGACTCGACGGCCGGGCCTCGGTGCTCCAGCTGCAGGCCTTCCGGGCCGAACAGCGGGCCACGCAGCAGGCCCAGGCCGATCTGGGCGCCTTCGACCGCTGGCTCGATGCCACCACCTCCGGGAACGCGGTGCGGGCGAACTTCGCCGAGCAGCGGTTCTCGCCGGAGCTCGACACCGCGTTCCGGGCCTGGCTCGCCCTCGATGCCCTGGTCGACGAGGACGCACCCGGCTCACCGCTCGAGATGGCCGAGTACGTCACGCCCGACGAGACCGCATCGACACGGCTCGAGGCCGAGGCCCAGCGCTACGAGACCGCGGCCGAGCTGGCGGGCGGGGCGGCCGGTGACTACGTGCTCGCCGTGGTGCTGCTCGCCGCCGCGCTGTTCCTGCTCGGGATCCAGTCCCGGATCGGGGTCTTCGAGCTGCGCGCCGCCATGGTCGGCGTCGCCGCACTGATCGTGGTCGTCACCGCGGTCTGGGCGCTGCGCCTCCCGACCTCGGTCCCACTCTGACCGGACGCACCGCCGGCTGGTCGGTTCACCCGCCGACGCGCTCGGCGGTCGGCCCCGGGGCCGCACCACCTCCGCTGGCGGCGGCCAGCACCGGCCGGTCCGGGAGCCCCGAGGTGAGGAACATGGCACCGACGACGATCAGCCCGGCGAGCAGCAACCCGATGCGGAGTCCCTGCAGCTGCGCCTGTCCGTAGGCGGCGACGAGGGCGTCCGCCTCGGCCGGAGGAACCCCGGCGGCGTCGACGGCCGATCGGACCTGGTCGATCGGGACGAACGCCACGCCGGACTCGAGCGCCACCCCGACCTGCGCCTCGACCTCGTCGCTGACCGCAGGATCCTGTGCGACGAGCGACCCGAGCGCCGATGCGAGTCCGCCGATGACCACCGCACCGATCAGCGCCGTGCCCAGCGCCCCGCCGAACTGCTGGGCCGTCCACTGGAGGCCGCCGGCCTCGCTGCGACCGGCCTCGTCGACCGACGACTGCACGACGTTGCCCAGCTGGGACGCGAGCAGGCCCATCCCGACACCGAGCACCGCCATGGCGGCCAGGAACGCCGGGCGCGCCAAGTCCGGGTCGACGAGTGCCATGAGCGCCAGGTCGGCGACGAGCAGGACGACCAGCCCCGCCCGGACGATCGTGCGGGGCGACCACCGGCGACCGAGCAGCGGACCGGACGCCGAGGTGAGGAACAGGGCGATCGACACGGGCAGCATGAGCACGCCCGTCTCGAGCGCGTCGAAGCCCTGCACCACCTGCAGGTAGAGCGGGATCGAGAAGAAGATCCCCATGAGGATCAGGTTCTGGGCACTGAACAGGGTGAGCCCGGCCCGAAGCGGGACGATCCGGAGGCGGTCCAGGTGCACCAGCGGCTCGCGGCCCACCGACTCCCGGTGACGTTCCCAGCGGACGAAGCCGCCGATGAGCACCAGGCCCGCCGTCACCACGAACGGGGTGAGGGCCAGACCGAACGGCTCGACCGGCGAGTTCTTCGGGGCGAACCACCCCCAGGTGCTGGACTGCAGCACCCCGTAGACGACCAGGCCCAGCCCTGCCGCCGACAGCACGGACCCGACCACATCGAGCTCGGGGGGTTCCCCGTCCCGTTCCGGCTCCGCGATCCACCGGACGAACAGCAGGATCATCACGGCGACCACGACCTCACCGGCGAAGACCACCCGCCAGGTGAGGTTCGTGGTGACCCACCCGCCCAGGATCGGGCCCACGGCGACGCCGGCGCCGGCGATCCCACCCATCACGCCATAGGCGGCGGCGCGATCGCGGCCCTCGAAGTTCCCGGCGACCAGCGCGACCATGGCCGGCATGACCAACGCCGCACCGATGCCCTCGATCACCGACCAGCCGAGCGTCAGCACGCCCACGTTCCACGAGACCGCGGTGATGGCCGAGCCGACGGCGTAGACGGCGAGCCCGATGGAGAAGGCCCGTCGTCGACCCCACCGGTCGCCGAGCTTGCCACCGGTGATCATGAGGGCAGCCATGACGAGCGCGTAGTAGGTGATGGCGGCCTGGATGCGGGTCACCTCGGTGTCGAAGTCCTCCACCAACTGGCTGATGGAGACGTTCATCACGGCCTGGTCCAGCACCATGAGGAACTGGGCGGCACCGAGGACCGCGAGGACCCGGCGGTTCACCACGTCACCACCGGGCGCTGGCCGGCCGGGATGCGGAGCGGGTGGACCGGGAACACCACGGTCCCACGCTAGGCCCGTCGCTGCGGTATCCCTCCGGTCGGGCCGGCGACGCCTGCGTCAGGGACAGCCGTGACTCGCAGCGCGGCCACGACCCGGGGCCAGGACCGCGGCCCGGATGGCCGGACCGGAGAGGTATCGAAGTGATACCATCCGGCGGTGGCCATGACCCTCCGACTGGACGACGACGAGCAACAGGCGCTCCGCGCTCAGGCGGCCGCCGAGGGGATCTCGATGCAGGATGTCGCCCGCCGGGCGATCCGCGAGTACGTCGCTCGCCGTGACCACCAACACCGGGTCGGGGCGGCAGCCGACCTCATTCTCGACGTCCACGCCGGGGCCATCGACCGCCTCGGCCGGTGAGCCAACGCGTCGAGTACCTCGATCTCGACGACGTCCTGGCCCTCGCATTGCGCCTCCTCGGCAGCCCACTTCCGCTCCGCGACATCGGACTCCTGGCTTCTGCGGTGGCGCGACCCCGGACCTCGATCGGCGGTGAGGACGCCTATCCCACCATCTGGCTCAAGGCCGCAGCGCTCCTGCACTCGATCGTGGGCAACCACGCCCTCGTCGACGGCAACAAACGTCTGGGGTGGCTCGCCACCGCCGTCTTTCTCGAACTCAACGACTGCAGCGTGGCCGGAGCGTCCAACGAGGACGTCTACCGACTCGTCCTCGACGTCGCTGCCGGGGCCACCACCGTTGAGGACATCGCCGGCCGACTCAGCGCGCTCGCACCAGACGCTCGCTGAGGTGGGGAGGAGTCGTCGGCTCATCGCCGACGCTCGACGGACGCAGCGAACTTCGCCGCGGCGCGGGCATGCAACTCGGCCAGCAGCGGCAGCAGCCGGCCGAACCCGGCCCGGGCGTTCGAGTCCCGGACCAGCCCGGTTGCCTCGGCGGTCAGCAGCACCTGGAACGGATGGATCCGCTCGACTTTGGACGTGACGGGGACGATGGTCATGACACCAGGACCGAGCCAGTTCGCCGAGGAGTTGGCCCCGTCGTTGCTCACGATCACGCCCGGTCACCGGTTGTCAGGCTCAGCTCCCCGGATCGGATCGAGGTCGGCCCAGCGGATCGCGACTCGAGTCCCTGCGTCCGCGCACAAGCATCGAGGTACTCGACGTCCTCGCCGGGGAGGCTCACGCCGACCTTCCTACCGTGATGCTGCCTCTGGTAGGACGCCTGAACCACCGGGGAAGCCCGTTGAGCGGACGGGCGTCGGCGCCGACGCGGGAATGTATGCAGCGCCACTCGAGTTCCCGATCCCGTGCAGCTTCCCGCAATGATCGGAGCCGGCGTGTCGGTCCTCGCCGGCCTACTCGGACTGATCTGGCCTCGACCGGTGAGCAAGGTCATCGGTCTCGAACTCCCGGGACGACTCGGAGTCTCCGAGTTCCGTGCCACCTACGGCGGGCTGTTCATCGGAGCAGGCGTCGCCGTGCTCGTCATCGGGTCCGCCGACGCTGCGCTCGTGCTCGGCGCAGCGTGGCTCGGGGCGTTCGCAGCCCGCGTGGTGTCGCTGGTCATCGACCGAAACGCATCCAGGGAGAACCTGGCTGGCTGCGCGATCGAGTTCGCCGTCGGAAGCCTGCTCGTCCTCGGCCGCTGAAACTCAGCGCAGGCTCGGATGCTCAGTCCTTGCGCGCGTAGCGATACACATTCGTCTACCAGAGAGAAGTAGAAGCGCGAACTGACGTCAGCCGGCTTCGAGGAGACGCACGAGGTCTGGCACCGACGACGTGGCGATGCTCCACACCTGCTCGACGTCCACACGGTGGTAGTGGTGCGCCAGGAGAACCCGCAGGGCGACGATGTCGCTCCACGGCACGTCCGGATGCGCTGCTCTGAACCCGTCGGACAACTGGTTGCTCGCCTCGCCGATGATCTCGAGCAGCCGCTCGGCGGCACGGACGCGGAGCGGACTCGTGACGAAGTCGTCATGTCCGACTGCGACGGCATCGGCCAGCTCCTGAGCAGCGTCCAGGATGTCGGCGGTCCGTTCGGCGTCGCTGCGGCTCACAGCAGGACGGCCTCACGACGGATGTCGTCGTCGCGGTCCTTCAACCCGCCGGCCGACACGACATCGACCGTGACCCCGAGCAGCTCTGTGAGCTCCTCGCTGATGTGCAACAGGTCGAACAGCGAACTGCCGTCCTCGAACTCGACGAGGAAGTCGATGTCGCTGTCGGGTCCGTCGTCGCCACGGGCGACCGAGCCGAACACCGCGACGGTGCAGCCCTTGTGCCGACGGACCACCTCCGTGATCTCGTCACGCCTGGACTCGACGAGTTCCCGCAGCGCGCTCATTCCGAAAGGCTACCCACGACTCCCCCGCTGCCGTCCACGACGATTGTCTCCCCGTGGGCCCTCCATCTGCGAGGGGGTCCTGCCCGAGCGGTGCCGGCGATCTGGGGCAGTCGAGGAGTTTCACGCCGGCGGGGGGTGAACCGGTCCTGCCGGTTCGACCACCGTGCGTCACTCCCCGACGAGGTTGTCACCGGGGACGCAGCCGGAGGCGGCGCGATACCTCTGTCCGATCTCCGGGGCTCCAGGAAGCTGGTCCTGCTCACTCGGGACCCGGCTTCGGTACTCGTTTCCCTCCGCCGTCACCTCGCATTCGCCGGGCGGGGTCGAGCCGCACGATGTGAGCAACAGGACAATCAGAGCGGACAGGACGGGTCGCACACCGCTAGGTCTACACGGTTCGGGCATTCGGAGGGAGTGCTGCTGGCTGATGGGCCGAACCGCGCCAGGTCACACCTGGAGACGGCGCGCGGGGCACGAGCCCCAGTCACCGTCGTGAGCCGACCTCACTCCGTTTCGAGAGTCCTCCGGTAGACGTTCGTCTCCCGCTGGACGAAGCCGATGCGTTGGTAGAGCCGGTTCGCGGCCTCCCGGCTCGGGCGGGAGGTCAGGTCGACCGTCGTCGCACCCAGCCCCTCGGCGATCTCGATCGCCCGCAGGTTGAGCGCCTCGCCGACGCCCTGCCCGCGGGCCGCCTCGTCCACCACGACGTCCTCGATCCAGGCCCGCACCCCGGTCGGGATCGGGAACACGACCAGCGTCATCGACCCGAGGATCCCGCCGTCCCCGTCACGGGCCACCAGCAGGTGGCAGGCCTCGTGAGCGACCACGCCGGCCACGATCTCGGCGGTGACCGGCGCCGCCGACCGCGACAACTGCGGCACCAGCCTCGCCATGGCCGTCACGAGGTCATCGGTGACCTCGGTGCACGTCTCCACCCGCACTCCGGAACCACCGTCGCCCTGTGTGTCGCTCACGGACCGCAGGGTACCGCTGCGGCCCGGTGGGACGGACAGGATCGGCCGATACGGTGGCACCCATGTCGTTGGAGTGGCGCTGGACCCCCGGAACGGAGCGCACCGGCCGTTCCCGCGGCCCCGTGATGGTGGCGGCGTTCGAGGGATGGAACGATGCCGGCGAGGCCGCCACCGCCGCGGTGGAGCACCTCCAGCAGGCCTGGGGGGCCCAGCCGTTCGCATCGATCGACTGCGAGGAGTTCCACGACTTCACGAGCACCCGTCCGCTCGTCCGCCTGATGGGCGACCACCGGGTCGTCGACTGGCCCGACCACACCTTCACCTGGGCCGAACCGCCCGGGAGCGACGGCGTCGTCCTGCTCCGAGCCGTGGAACCCCAGCTGCGGTGGCGCACCTACTGCGAGCACGTCCTCGACGTGGCCGCGGCGACCGGGTGCCGCCTCGTCGTCACGCTGGGGGCGTTGCTCGCCGACGTCCCGCACACCCGGCCCGCACCCGTGTTCGGTGCCGCCTACGACGACGAGGTCGTCGCCAGGCTCCAGCTCCAGCCCTCGCGCTACGAGGGGCCGACCGGCATCGTCGGAGTCCTCCATGCCGCCTGTCACGACGTCGGCGTCGACTCGGCATCGCTGTGGGCCGCGGTCCCGGCATACGTCCCCTCCACCCCGGCACCGCTCGCCGCACTGGCGCTGCTGGACCGGGCGCAGCCGCTGATCGGGTCCGTCGCCGAGGCGCCCGACCTGCGGGCGGCCGCCCACGGCTACGAGCAGGCGATCGACGAGCTCATCGAGGACGACGAGGGGACCATCGACTACGTCCGCCGGCTCGAGGAGCAGTTCGACGCCGAGCAGTCCGAGCACCCGTCGGCCGGCGAGGCGCTCAACCCCGACGGGCTGGTCGAGGAGGTCGAACGCTTCCTCCGGGAGCAGTGACCGGCCACCGGGCCCGGCCGCGCGACGTTCAGGACTCCCCCGCCTCTCCCCGCCAGACCCGGTCCCTCGGCAGGTCGTAGAGCACGTCGACGTCCTCGCCGCGGATCGCGGCGAACGCGTGGTCACCCCAGTGGTCGATGCCCGCCACGGGGTGGGGCAGCGAATCCGGATCGAACCAGCCCACGTCGAGCGTCTCGAGCGGGTGACCCCGCAGCTCGCCGCCCACCGCCCGGCACAGGAACACCAGCGAGTAGAGCGGCATGCGGGTGAAACCGAGACGCAACCCGTCGAAGACGCCGATCAGCCGCTCGACCCGGACCTCGATCCCAGTCTCCTCGTGGACCTCCTTCACCGCGACCTCGCTCGGCGAGTAGCCCACGTCGGCCCAGCCGGTCGGGTAGAGCCAGATCCCCGAGTCGCTGCGCTGGAGCAGCAGGATCTGGCCGGCGTCGTTGCCGACCACGGCCCCGACCGCCACCTTCGGGGTGACGTAGCCGACCGGGCCGTGCTCCACGCTGTCCATCCACTCGCGCACCACGGCCGGGAGCGACCCGTCCTCGTGGAGATCGGCCAACCGACGTGCGGCGGCACGGATCTCCGCCGCCACGTGGAGCACCTCCTCGTAGCGCTCCCGCTCGTAGAGGTTCTCGGAGAAGGCCAGGCCGGTGCGGCCGATCCCCGAAAGCGACTCGGCCCAGCGGATCAGGTCGAGCTCATCCACCGGTTCGTCCACACGCGCACCCTACCGCTGCACCCGGTGGGGTGGTCCCGGGGTCTCAGGCCGGGTCGTCGAGGGCGAAGAGCAGCGCCCGGCGGACCTCGTGCTGGACCTCGGCGTCGACGAGCTTCGCCCCCTCGCTGTCGAGCACGTAGAACGTGTCGACGACGTCATCGCCCAGGGTGGTGATCCGGGCCGACCGTACGTCCAGGTCCATCTCGGCGATCGCTCGGGTGATGCGGTAGAGCAGACCCGGCGTGTCGGGTCCCACGACCTCCAGGATCGTGGCCTCGTCGGACCCGTCGTTGTCGAAGCGGACCAGTGGGACCAGCTGGTGGACGCCGGGACGGTGGCGACGACTCGACTCGAGTCGTTCGGCGAGCCGGGACTGCAGCGCGAACCGACCCGCCAGGACCTTCTCGACGTCGACGACGACCCGGTCCCACGGGACGCCACGAGCAGCGTCCACGTTGACCCGGAACTCATCGACGACCATGTCCTGCTCGGAGTGGATGGTCGCCTGGACGACCTCCAGACCGTGGAGTGCCAACACGCCGGCGACCCGGGAGACGACACCGGGTCGATCCGGGCAGACCACGACGAGCGCGTCGTCGGAAGCCGCCACCCGGGTCGCTCCCGACTCGAGCAGTTCCCGCTGCTCGACCGAGGGGAACGGCGATGACGCGTCCACCGGCTGCTCCGAACCGGGCGCGCCCAGGTTCCGGCGGACCAGGGAGCTGAGCCGCTCCACCAGTTGGGCCCGCCACGGACCCCAAGCGGCCGGCCCGGTCGCCAGGGCGTCGGCCTCGGCCAGCGCCTGCAGCAGGGCCAGTTGCTCGGGAGTCCCCACCACCCGGGCCACCGAGGCGGCGGTCGCCGGGTCGTCCAGGTCCCGGCGGGTGGCGACATCAGGCAGCAGGAGGTGGTGACGAACCGCCGAGCACACGGTGGAGACGTCGACCGTGTCGAACCCCATGCGCGCCAGCACCGTACGGGCCAGCGTCTCCCCCACCTCACTGTGATCGCCCGGGTAGCCCTTGCCGATGTCGTGCAGGAGCGCAGCGAGCACCAGCAGATCGGGGCGGTCGACCCGGTGACGGAGGGCAGCCGCCTCGGCCGCCGCCTCGAGCAGGTGACGGTCCACCGTGAACCGGTGGAAGGCGTTGCGCTGCGGACGGCAGCGGTTCGGCTCCCACTCCGGGATGATCGGGACCCAGAGGCCCCACTGGTCGAGCGCCTCGACCACGGGCACGGCCGCCGGGCCGGTCAGGAGCAGGTCGCAGAACCGTGCGGTGGCCTCGGCGGACCACGGAGAACCCAGTGGCGGTGCCGCCCGCAGCCGCTCGAGCGTGCCGAGCTCGATCCGGACCTCGTGACGGGCCGCCGTGGAGGCCACCCGCAGCACCGTCTCGGGCTCGAGCGGCGCCGACGGATCGGCCAGCGCCACCCTGCCGTCTCGGATCACGAGGCCCTGGTCGACGCTCCGGTCGCGTCGACGGCGTCCTAGACGGGTCGTGACCTTGCGACCGATCTCGTACCAGGCCTCGTCGCTGGCCCAGGCGATGGCGCGACCGGCCTGCGCCACGCGGGCCATCAGCTCGTCGGCGTCGGCCAGGCCGAGCGCGTGGGCCACGGCGTCCTGCTCCTGGAGCAACAGCCGATCGCCCGGACGGGCGGTGGACCGGTGCAGCTCGACCCGGACCTCGAGCAGGACGTCGTGATCCCGCTGGAGGTCGGCGAGCACCCGGGGGTCGATCTCGGCGCCGGCCTCCCGGGCCCAGATCAGGGCGTGGACGTCCCGGAGGCCACCACGACCCTCCTTCAGGTCGGGCTCCAGGGCGAAGGCCACCTCACCGGCGCTGCGGTGCCGCTCGTCGACCGACTGCCGCAGCTCGTCGAGCCAGGTACGACCCTTCCGGCGCCAGTTGATCCGGGCCTTCTCGGCCAGTTCGGCACTCGGACGACGATCACCCGCCAGATGGCGAGCCGACAGCAGCGCCGTCGCGGTCTGCAGGTCGTCGCCGGCGAGCGACAGCGAGTCGCGCACCGTCCGGACGGCGTGCCCCAGCTTCAGGCCCGTGTCCCAGATCGGGTACCAGAGACCGTTGGCGATCGGATCGGGATCGACCCCCTTGTCGAACAACAGGAGCAGGTCCAGGTCCGACTGCGGGCAGAGCTCGGAACGGCCCTGCCCACCGACGGCGACCAGAGCCACGCCCTCGGCCGGACCGTGATCGGCGAGTCCCGCCAGCAGACAGGCCTCGTCGAACAGATCGACCAACCACGACTCGATCGTCGCCCCGAACGCCGAGCAGAAGGCGCGGCCCCGGAGGGAACGGTCGGCGAGCAGATCGCTTCGTAGGAGAGGAGGAGACACGGCCCGTGCGCCTCGGATCATCCGACCCGATGCCCCCCCGGCCAGGTCGGGCCTGTCCTGACCGGAGGGGCGCCCCGTGGGTCGGGGATCGGAGTACCGGAGATCAGATCGCGGCGGAACCGCGCTCGCCGGTACGGATACGGACCAGTTCGTCGACGGTGGTGACCCACACCTTGCCGTCGCCGATCTTGTCGGTGTTGGCGGCACCGGCGATGGCGTCGACCACGGCAGCGACGTCGCCGTCGTCCACGATCGCCTCGACCTTCACCTTGGGGAGGAAGTCCACCTGGTACTCCGTTCCCCGGTAGGTCTCGGTGTGTCCGCCCTGACGGCCGAACCCCTTGACCTCGGTGAGGGTCATGCCGGAGACCCCGGCCGCCTTCAGTGCTTCCTTGACGTCATCCACCTTGAAGGGCTTGATGACTGCGGTGACCAGCTTCATGGCTGTGTTCCTTTCTGTCCGGTTCCGCGGCGTCAGCCCCGGCCCATGGTGACTTCGCCGAAGTTGTAGGCGCTCTCTGCATGCTGCGTGAGGTCGAGTCCGACCTCCTCGTCCTCCTCGCTGACCCGGATCCCGATGACCGCCTTGATGGCGAGCAGGATCAGGCCGGTGACGATGAACGAGTAGATGATCGTGACGATGTTCGCCACGAGCTGTTCGACCAGCAGCGTGACGCCACCGCCGTTCAGCAGGCCGGCGGCGAACTCGCCACCGAAGAACGCGGGGTCGGCGAACAGGCCGATCAGGATCGAACCGATGAGGCCGCCCACGAAGTGGACGCCCACGACGTCGAGGGAGTCGTCGAACTTCCCCTTGAACTTGAGCTGTACGGCGAAGGAGCAGATCACGCCGGCGATCAGGCCGATCCAGATCGGCGACATGCCGCTCACGTAGCCCGCACCCGGTGTGATGGCGACCAGACCGGCCACGATGCCCGAGGCGACGCCCAGGTTGGTGAAGTGGCCGTCCCGGATCCGCTCCACGAACCCCCAGGCCAGGCCGGCGGCCGCCGCGGCGAGGAACGTGTTCATGAAGGCCTGGATGGCGGTGCCGTTGGCGTCGAAGGCCGAACCGGCGTTG
>SXGQ01542870.1_pt1 | contig 11949 bp, 6 predicted proteins | sample 3178371 | NCBI WGS metagenome assembly SXGQ01 (sample SAMN11356859, study PRJNA531348) | freshwater metagenome | isolation source: freshwater sample F1-20 | place: China: Fuxian Lake, Yuxi | collected 2017-12-25 | reverse complement strand
TTTTTTTATAAACTTCTTTTGTATTTTCACTAGAAAGATGTGGAAGAATAATATTTTTATACTTAGAAAAAACATATTCAATAAATCCATCGTAGTCTTTTTTGCTGATTAAATTTTTTAGTACAAGATTACCAGAAGCAATCTCTTTATTTAATGCAGAAAATATTTCTATTACTCTAGACTTTATTTCATCTGGTGAGTTAGCATATATTTCTGGTTTTTTATGTCCAAACTCTTCTTCACTAAACCCCCTAATATAATTCATTACATGGGAAAATTCGTGATTAAAATAATCTTTAAAAGAGGAATCTAGTTGAATTAATATGTGAAGCCAAGAGTAATTAGCTAAGGCATCTATATTGGCTTCTATTTTAGAAAACTGCAAAGCATTAGGGTATATTAATATTTTAGCACCATCATCAATTGGCTCAAACTCAGCATGAAATCCTTCCATCCATCGAAATGAATCATTATAAGTTTCCATAAAACTAAATATTTCTTTATTGCTGAATCCATATCTTGATAGTAAACCAGGATGAAGTGGTCTAAAGACAAATAATTCAATTTTATTTATTTGTCTTTTGGACTTAAAGCTCATCTTATTATAAATAAAATCAGAGGGGATATGGCAAACCTGAAGCATTGGCCCAATATCCGGATCTTCTTCGATGTATCCCTGTCTATTTTGTCCAGTTAAAGATTGAAATGCCTCTTCTGCTAGGGATAAATATTCAAAGTCTGAATCTCTTGCTATTCTTTTGATTAAAGATGATTCATCTTTAAGTCCAAGTTTATTTAAAACATTTGACAATTTATTTAATTTTTGCATATACTATAAGTATAGATTAGCATAATTTATCTTCTAATATTTCCAAGAAGCAATGCGGCATTTGATTCATCAATCATGTCAAAGTCACTTAATACTTTTCCAAGCTTAATTAGATTTTTATCTTTTACTGCAGATCTTAACATCATATTTGCAAATTTAATCATTATATGATTTCTCCTTGCTGCAGCAAAAGAAATCATATTTATATCAGGTACTTCAAAATTAGGTTTTGTTAGATCAAAAGAGTCATCCTCATCAAAATCTGTGTATCTTTCATCAACATTTTCTTCTTCTACTTCAAAATGCCTTGGATCATCTTCAAGTTTGGCTCTACCAAAATCACCTTCGTCTATAACATAAGTGAAGCTCTTGCCACACAAAACACCCTTGTATCCTTCTCTCAGCAATATTTTTGCCAGCATTGCATATGCTTCGCTAAATGTAACTCCAGTTATTTGTTTTATGCTTTGACTTGTAAAGTTTCCAGTTTTTGCTTCAATATTGTCCAATATAATATATTCAAGCTCTGGAACGTAATGAAAATATGATTGCGCAGCAAGAAACCAATCTGATTTATGATAAACCTCCATTATCATTACACCGGCTAATGGGTTTATAAATGAGTCAACTGCGGCAGCAGCACCTACTCCACCAACCCTTTGGCAGCAATCTGTCTCTGCACCAATGCTAAAATGACGAGGATCAAGATCCTCAAATGTTCTAAATCTTATTTTATTATTTCCAGTTAAAAAAGCATAATTATTATTTAAAACTTTTTCATCTTTTGGTTTTGCATATCCAATATAATCTCTTATGTCTTTCATTTGTTTTATCATTGAAAAAAGATTATCAACCACTGGAAGTATATTTGAATATTTTTCTGATGATACTGTTCTAAACTTATCAGCAAACCTGTCAAAGTCTGCGGCAGTTGGTTCTGCACTATCAATATCCAGAATTGATAATAATTCCATTTTTGATTCTGGAAATAATTTTTCTGTTTTTTCTGGTCCAAATTCAGGATCTTCTAAAAGATTCTTTTTAAATTCTAAAATACCATCTTTTAGTTCTTTTGGTGTTTTATAGATGTTACCTTCTCTATAGCCATATCTTTCAACAAGGCCTTTTGACATAAGTCTTAGTATAGTAAAATATATATTCATCAATGTTTGGTAGCTTTTTAAATATAATTTTGGAAAATGTTTTGATTCAATTATAATATTATGACCATAAGATGAATTATTATGATAAAAAGATAATATAGAAGATATATTTTTTAGAGTTTCTATTTTTGAATATTTTGTTATTTTAACAAATTCTGTTATGATAGATGTTGGTCTTCTATGTGATTGGCCATCTCCAAATATGCCTTCAGTTATTGCAGTTTCAAAAGTCCGATTATTACTAACTACTTCCAATATAATTGGTAAATTTTGAATAAAATTATCGATAGTTTCACTAATATCTTTTATGCTTGAATTTGTATCAAACTTTGATAATGTAAAAATCCAAAATAAGGCCATAGCCTCAACGGAAGCAAAATGAAAATTTGGACCATATGGTGATGCATATAGCATAGCAGCCTGCATAATGCTATTATAAAGTCCGGATTTATTGTAAGAGATGACTCCACCAAAATTTGGAATAGAATTTACAATTAATGCCAGTTCTGAAAAAGATCTTGTTGTTAGGTTTGTTTTTGTTTCTCCAACGGAATCTTCTTTAAGGTATTTTATTTCTATATTTTTTTGATCTGGTTTAGATATATTTTGACCTTCTGCCTTAAAAGAGCTAAGTGTTAGACTTGCCAATGCCTTAATTACATGATTTTTATCATTAAAGTTTGCAACAAGATCATCATCATAATGCTCTGAAACTCCATTTTCAATTAGTCTGTCTAAACTATCTACAAATTGATTGTATGTTCTATCTCCAATAAGATTTAGTCTAGAGCCTGCGCGCAAAACATTTAGCCTTTCCTCTATTGTAAAGGCATTTTTATTTGTTGTGCTGGTACCATCTGCACTAATCTCTTCTGGTCTTAACGTTCTCATTCCTACTTGAGAATAATATTTTAAATCATTAGAAGACTCTATTCTTGACAAAGATTCTTCTACATTTTGAAAATTAATAACAAAATCTTCATCATCTCTATTATTTAAATAAAATAAATGCTGACCTGCTCCGCTAGACATGTTGCTAGACAATGTTGACTCAATAGCACGTTGAGCCTTACTAAATATATTTGAGTTTAAATAAATTTGATTAACTTTTTCATTATATTTTTGTTTTAGTCCAAAAATTTCGCACTCATTTATCAAAATGTCTAGCAAATCTAAATTTAAATCATACTCTGCATTATTTAATGCATTTTGTATTACAGCAAAACATTCATCAATTGGAATTAATGAGATTATTAAATATGAAAAATCTTCTCTTTCTGGGTGATAATAATTATAATCAATCTCTTTAAGGTTATGGCTAAATAACAAAAAATTATTCTGAAGATGTCTTGCATTATAATCTGACATATATTTAAGAGTTCTTGAATTATATCCAGTTTTTCTATCGTCCTCTATATCGTCAAATATTTCAAAAAATATTTTATCCAACATTTCATCTGAAACTTTTAATATATTTTTATATTTCTTTTTTTCTAAATTTACTTTTTCTAAAAGTTGATCCAGCATCGCTGGTAAAAGTGCTCTATTGCTTTCAAGTATTATGTCATATAAATAAGAATTTAATATTTTTCTATCATCAAATTTCTGGCAAAATTTTCCAAGAATATTTTGTCTATTAAAACCAAGTCTTTCAAGTAATTTTTTTATATCTGTTGAGTCATTTAATGACGCAATTGTTTTATTTCCAGCAGAAAGAGTTATAGTTATTTTTTGAGCCGTAAGTTCTTTTAGAGAATTTATTGCAGATTCACTTAGCCAAATTCCGCCAGATGATAGGTTCTCAACAACATCCAAAAAAGGATGTTTTGGTGATGCTGATGCCTCAAGAGCAAGGGACCATATTCTTTCAATTAGAGAATTATATGTATCGAGAAGAAATAAACCCTCAAGCATCTCTATATAATTATCTTCTGTTTTAACTAACCCATTTATTTCTAATAATTTGTCATAATCTTTAATACTAAATGATTTAAATAAAATATGTATAGATTCTATCAAAGAGTCAAATGAAGAATACTTAAAAAACTCCTGCGAAAACTGATCTGGTGTACTTATTCTTCTTTCCTGTGACTCCAATTGATCTAGCGGAAATCTTTCTATCTCATTAAAATATGCAAAATTTTGATCAGAAATAAACTTTAACTGATTACCGTTAGGCCTGGTTATTGTTCTTATTTCATTTGGACCTAAATCTAAAATTACTCTTGATATAATATTAAATAGGTTAAGAGAATTAGCTCTTTTATCATAATGTCCATAATTAAATCTAACAATTGAACCAGGGTTAAAGTAAACTGGTCCAACCCTAATTCCATATGTCGATATTGCATTATAGAATGTATTAAACAGAGGAATAGAATATTCGCAATCAAGAAGTATTGGTTTTAGGGTTTGATTATAGTAATTTGCAACCTTGTTATATAAAGAGTTATATTCTTCGCGCAAGGTAACTTCCTGACCAGATCTTCTAAGTCCGCTTATTAATACGTTATCAAATTCTGGCCGATTAACTAAACTAAATGCTGCATTTGCATTTGGAAAAACTTTTTCGAATAATTCTTCTGTTATTTGCATGCCAAAATCCTAATATAAGCAATATTAATAAATATACTTACAAGATTAGCATAAAATTAAAAAAATCAACACCTAGTGCGTTTCTTTTATTCTTTGGTACCACCCATTTACAAGCTCTAAAAATTTTGACTTTATTGTTGATAAATCTATATCGGGAACCAGGGATTGGTATTTTTGTATCCTATCTGGACTGGAAAGATTAATGTAATTCATAACCTTATCTTTTGAGCCTTTTCTTGGATAGCGAGCATTTAAAAGGTCTTCTTCAGTTATTGTTTGTAGATCTTTATTTTGCTTCCAAAGAATTATTGCAACTTGATTTGAGTGCGTCATCATTTCGCCGGGATTTGCAAGATACCTGATTGTTCCCTCTGCTCCACCTTCTCCTGTTCCTGTTCCGCTTCTATCAAGATGTGCAATTTCATGATACATTTGCTCCATAAAGACTTCTAGTGCAGGCCAAAACTCTCTTTGTACAGAGTGATTTGTTCCTCCTTCTAGTATGTCTCTTAGAGAAACTTCTATTGAAGCACCGCCACCAGATGCCTCGGAGACATCATTAAGTGTTAGGACAACAAAGAAGTTTCTTCTTAAGCCTTTTTTGTTTATTAAAACAGACTTAACTTTATCGCTAAATACTTCAAAATTAAATGTGATATTTATCTCGGTTGGTGCGTCATCTTCGCCAATATAATTTACTGTGACTCCAGCAGGAGTATTTCTATTTATGTCATATCCAATTATACCAAGTCTCATCCTAAGATCTTCTTCGTCAGTTACCTTCCTAGATCTTGAAAATTGTGTATCGTAATACTCTATTGTTGGAGTTATAAATGCCATAATCTCTTTTGCCAGTAGAGATATTGCCTTCATATATTTATTATCATCATCAGAAACAGTGGCAAGTTTATGGATGTATCTCGCCTCTTTTTTGCTTCCAATTTTTAACAAAGTTTTAATTAGGTTATTTAGTCTTGCCTCAACAAATGGCTGCTTTACTTTAATTTTTTCAACAAATGGTGCCTCATAATCTTCCATTTCTGATTCTAATAATATTTTTGCATCATCAATATATTTTTGTTGTTTTTCTGTTAAAGCAAAGTCTGTTACATTTGAATAAGACCAAAGCAAAGCTTCTTCAAATGAATTTAGGGCAGACATATCAGAATTATATTTTTTTAATTCATCAAAAAATCTATCGCCAACTCCAATATCTGCAGCTTTAAAAAGAAATATTAAAATCCAAAAAGGAGAAACATTTGATAAAGATTTTAGTATATAATCTCTTGGTTTTAAGTTATCCCTAACGGAAAACAAAAGAGATCTTAGCGCAACCTTTTGGCCAACTCCTCCAAACTCCTCCCTATACTCAAAGTTTGTTGGAGATATATGTCCCCTTGTTGCATCCCTTAATGCATAGTCTGATACAATCATATCTTTTGGATTTATTAAGACTTGATTGACAGAAATATCTCTGCCGCTCATATAATATTCTAATGATGGAACTATTTCAAAATCTTCTTCTGCAACATCTCCTCTAAACATAGAGAGAAGATGTCTTTTTTTATCCTCACTATCTGAAAATGATTGCCATGAAGAATCTTCAATAAGAACAAGATCCAAGTCTCTTGGAGGCTCTGGCTCTCTTATAAATCCACCCCTCTGTTCTGATGTCATACTTAAAAGAGCATCGCGAGCTGCACCACCCTTAACCCAAAGGTTTGGATAATCTTGAAATACTTTTGAATATCTTGAAAAAAATGATTTTAATTCTGGCGATATTTGAAGCTTTTCTGTTTTAAAAATTTTCATAACATATGTTTATCAATTAGTAAGGTATTAGGCTCTAAACAACTGCACTTGTTGTATCAATGTCAATTTCATTAATTGCAACTGCAGACTTTTGCTTTACAGATTGAATTTCAGATGCAGAGATTCCTTTTCCATTTTTTGCATTTTCAATGATTGACTGTACGGCCTGAATTAATTGTGCTCCACCAGAAATCTTTTTTGATATGTTTCCGGCTAATTGTAAAAATGAAGAGCCGTAATCAACGATCATTTTTGGAGAAAGATCTTTTCCTGACTTAATAAACCCAGGAAGTACGCTGTCTATTCCTGGAACCAAAGATATTGCTGATAGTGCTGCCATGTAGTATTCACCCTCTGCAGCATACATTATTATATTTAAAACATCTGCTGCAGGACCAATTCCAGGAACCCTTCCTATATAACCAAGTATATTATGAATTAATTGAGATTTTTTTGCCCTAGGAAGATTTTTAAAATTTGCTATATCAATAATGTCATCTTTTACCTTTAGAGCCTGAGAGACAGTTGGTGCTGCAGACTTATTGATCAAAAATTCATTATGTAGCCTTAAAACAGAAGAAGCTTCTTTTTTTAGCCCCTTCTCTTTTAAGGTGTTTGATAAAATAATTAATTTATTCATAATATAGAAAATAAGATTAATATAAAGCTATCTATTATTTAAATCTTTTGCAATCTTTAATATTTCTTCGGCTTCATTATGACCAAGCGAACGAAGTGCTCTGCCTAAATCTTTTAGTTTTCTTGATATAAAGCCTTCCGTTGGTGTCTTTCTATAGCTTGAATAATAATCTTTATATACAATATCAAATTCTTTAGGGTCAATTTTTTCAAAAAATTGAGGATCTATCTCCATAACCTTTTTTACAAGATAATCACGATATGGAATGGCTGGTTTTGCACGATTAAAAAAATCAACGGAGCCTATTGGATCACGATCAATAACACCCTTTATTATTTTTTCTAAATAAGGTGCAGCATGTTTATCGTGAATTAGTTGATATAAAAATTTTCCGTATTCTTTTTTTCTTCCGGCAAATAGATAATTTTCTCTAGAATCTGGTTCACCTTTATATGGCACAACTTTTTTTGGATCTAGTGTCAAAAAGCTTTCAATAGACTGTTCTAAATATGGAAGATAATACTTTAGTTCATTTTCAAACTCATTTCCAACAATATTGCTTAAAATTTGAACAGGCTCTGTATCAAATGCTTTTTTTGCAGCTATTTTTAAATGAGCATCTAAAATTGGATATTTTGAATATCTTTCAATAAAATATATTGGTTCTTTTTCTTTTACCTTAAGATCAAAGGCATCTTTTATTAGGGGTAAGTATTCATCAGATTTTATATTTTCTAGCAACAAGTCTAAAAGTCTTTCTGATGAACCTATTTCTTTTTTATATTTTTTTATAAATTCAATATCCAATTCTTTTATTTTTAAATCTATTGTTCTGTGGTTTTGTCTACCAAGACTCTCGCCCCTTCTCTCTGCATCAGATGTAATTGCTGAAAAAATTTTGTCCTTATCCTCTCCAAGATGAGAGTATATTTCCACAATATCAATTGAATTATTTGCAGCATTTGTAATTGTTGACCTATCTTTTGATATTTCAAATTTTCCATCATTAGAATATTTTATTGCTATTGTAAATTTCCTCATTTTATCTGAAGATTTTGCAAATTTATCAATAATAAAATAAGGATCTATATTTTTATTAACCGCATAATCATTAAATAAATTATTTTCTATTGATGAAATGCAAAAGTCAGTATCACTTCCCCACCACTGACCAGCAACTGTAGACCCAATTAACACTACAGTCCAGCGCTCATCATCGTATATTACTTTTGACATATCACCAGATTGAGCCAACTCCCTAATTGACTCAATATAAGCTGGTTTAGAAATTCCTGAATTTTCATCTAAATAATTACTAACTTCAGAATATGTTTTAAACTCTGATATTTTTTTATTCAGCTTCATTTCAGAAGATCTAAATGTTCTTGCTAGAGAAATTATATCTTCAACCCTATGAACTTCAATTCCGGCTCTAGATATATCCAACACACCCTTTATCCATTCGATATAATCTTTTCCAAGTCCAGATAAATCTTTTCCTTCCAACTCCGGCGGAAGATCTGCTTTCTTTTTTTCTCCACGAAGAAGAGAGAAGAATTCATTTTTTGATTTTAGATCATTGACTCTTGATATAAAGATGTCGCTATTTAAATCTCCTATATATTTATGGAGATATTGCCTTCCCATATCTTGAGAAACATTTGCCGGAACTCCAAGCTGAGAAACTTTTGAAGAGACTTCCTCAACAGATTGCTCTGCTTTAGATACAAAAGACTCCATCTCTTCCCAAGTGGAGATTGAAGATAAGAGACTTCTGTATGCATCATAATCTTTCCAGATTCCAAATAAAGAATAGGCTCTATCTGCAAGAGACTTAACTTCAGATATTTCTTTATCTGCAAATTTTTCTGTAAATATTTTTGTATTTTCACTTTGAAGAAAGTTTGCAATCTTCAGCAGATGATGACGAAAAGATATAGAATTCATATCAGAGTCAAAAAGATTAGCAGAACTTTGACTACAAACATCCTAGATCTGCAATCTTTAAGGCACCAGACCGATCAATCATTATATTTTCTGGCGTTATATCATTTGCCCTAAACCCATTTTCTCTCAGCCACTTTATTGCTTCCCATAGAGAAGAAACATCCCTTGGAATATAATTTGGAGGAGTTTGAATTGGGCTGCCATCCTCATCGCTGCCCCACCTTGGAATTGATTTTGTAAAAGATTTTGATAAATCAGAGATAATATCGGATAGTTCAAAATAAAACATTCTGCCTTCACTAGAGGTCTCAGCGTAGTATTCGTTTATTTTTTTGTTAATAACCTCTTTGATATTACTTAAAATATTTTTTCCTGGAATAACTCCCTTCTTTATTGCAGCAGAAAACTCTGCCCTGCTTGGGGCTTGAAATCTGCGTTTTTCAAATTCATTCCAGATCTTTGGATAAAAATTATCCAACTCTTCTTCCCATAACCAAGCTGATTCTGGATTGTCCTGCCAATTTGATCCTTCAACAGAAAACTGAAGTTTTTTTGGTAATACCTGCAATTCTTCCATTACAGTTATCTGGTAGTTAAATTTATTGTTTTCTTCGCCACCCTGCTTTGTTTTGTCTATATTTGTATTAAATGAAATTATACCTAGGTAATCTCTCTCATACATCTTTAAAGCATAGTCATCAACAAAGAAGGATCCTTTCTTTGCCAAAAATACATTTGGAATATGTTTTTTTACAAAGTCAGGAACTGTATCCCAGATATTCATAATCTTTTCTATACTCTCTACATCTTTACCATATATTCTGCCATATTCATCATCGGCACGATAAATCTGAACCTTCACAACAGATGGCTTTCCGCTGTATATACAGCGATAAACAGAGCCATGAGCACCTTCTCCTAGCGGAGAGCCTGTCTCACCAAAAGAAATTGTAATACCAAGATCAGATAGTATCTTATTCATCTTTGACTCTACTGATCCGTCATATTTTTCAAATCTTGGACTTAGAGCAGTAGGCATAACATCCTCTGGGGAATAGTCTTTTGGCTCTTCCCATTCATCTTTCCAATCTGGGTGCTCTGCTGGCTGAAGGCTTAATACATCGGATGCTTCACTATAAAGATGATAGGCCCTCAAAAGACTTGCTAATTTAATTATCTTTTTCATGATTTAGTTAAAAAGATTAGCAGAAGGTTTTTTAAAAAAAATAAAATAAAGATTATTTTTTACCCCTAATACCCAAAACATAATTGTCTCTATCTATGGATTCTAATCTAATATCTTTCATTTTTTTATCAAATTTATCTAATTCTTTATCGACATCTTTTGCTGCCATTAAAATCTCAAGGCCCTTATCCTTAAAGCTTCTTATAGCATCTTTTTCACGATCATAACTCTCAACGGCGAATTCTCCAGCGATACTTCTTACATAATCATCGCTTGGTAGCTCCTGTATATTGTTATAAAAATAATCAACAAATTCTTGATATAGATCTAAATCTTCGTTTATTATTGATCCAAAAATTTTCTTTAAAAATATACGATATTCATGAAATAAATTTCGTAGACCATCATTTATTTCGCTACGTTTTTTTATTAAAAAGCTATACTCTGAATCTTCCTCTCTCGCACCATCATCAGGATAAAATATTGATTTTGGAATAGATGTAATATCTGATGTGGTAGTTATTTTAAATGCGCTATGAATATAATCAATATAACGGCTACGAATACCAGTAAGCAAAGAAATATTTAAACTCTTATATGGCGTAGAAAATAACTCCATAACCATAGAGATCTTTTCTTCAGATAATTCTATTCCATATTCTTCTTTAATCATACTTATTATATCTTCTTTTTCTTCTGCTTCAAAGATATAAAATAGATCACTACTTGGCTTAAAAATAACAATAACTGGAGTTTTTACTAAATTTTTTCCAAGCTTATTTAGAGTGTGATTCATTGCATCTTCAGAAATTATACTGCTAACAGAATTGCTTCCAATTCCATTAAATGCAATGCCCCCATTATTTTGAACCTGAGATATTACAGAGGTCAGAAGATCATTCATATATCCAAGGCCCTGATATGCTGACCTCATATTTCTATGAAACTCCCATGCCGAAGTGCCTGGGCTAGAATTTATTATCATTCTATCACTTAAATTTAGGGCATAACATCTTCCAAAGCTAACACTATTTCCGCTTTGAAGATCTCCAATTAAATCAGCGGAAATATTATATGCAGAAACTGAAATTTTAATTTTTGCATTATTTATAAATGCATTTTTTATAAAAAAAAGTTCAGATATCATATCTGCCTCTTTTTTTAAATTTAAATTATAAATAACATTTATTAAATTTTTTAATGCTTTAATTCTTTTGCTCATATTTTAGGCCCAAAGATTAGCAGATATTATTTTCCATAAATTAGGCGGGCGAACCCCCCGCCTAATATACAGATAATACGAGGTTGGCATAACTACCTAAAAAAATAAGCCGGGGATTGCCCGGCTAAAAATAGAGTGTAAATTATTATATTAGTACTCCTCTACCTCTTTCTCTATACCCATTTCACTATCACCCTCTGAATAGATGCTTAAGGCATCGGCATATTCCATTGGAATTTCTCCAAGATAGTTGCTTCCCGGCCAAGCATTATCATATACCTTTACAACACCATGCTTTGGAAATCTTTTAAACTTAATAACAAAGTCATTACCACCGTATGCGCTACGATCAAGTGCCATTGCAAGTCTTTTTGCGTCTGGATACATTTCTGAATCTTCTTCATATAGATTTATTAAGTCATTACAAAGAGCGCTCAATGTCATTAAGCTTGTAATTTCTGCCAACTTTCTAATCATATTGTCAATGGTATCTGCTTCTTTTTTTAATCCTAAAGAGTCTAAACCATTTGCAACTTTAATTAGGTCCCTTATCAT
>SXGQ01286634.1_pt1 | contig 11949 bp, 7 predicted proteins | sample 3178371 | NCBI WGS metagenome assembly SXGQ01 (sample SAMN11356859, study PRJNA531348) | freshwater metagenome | isolation source: freshwater sample F1-20 | place: China: Fuxian Lake, Yuxi | collected 2017-12-25 | reverse complement strand
CTAATAAAATTATCATGATTTAATACGTCTGACAAGAACATCTTATGCCTTAATCGATTACCTGAACAATTATCAAATACATCAGCAGACTGAAATAACGACTTGCATGTATTACCAATGATTGATTTGTTAACAAACGCTCTAAAAGTATCAAAATGTGTGATGTATTGATTGCTACCAGAAAAAGATTTAGGTGCTGCTCCAGGGATATGGTGTTTATTAAGCACAACATACTTCTGATCAGCGTACTTTACTTTGAAATGTTTACGATAATATGCTCGATCATACCATCGCAGGCTAGCATCATCTAGAAATATGTCAACAAACACAGATCGCTCATAATAAGCAGGAAAAAATGCCTTCATCCAAAAAACAGGAATATATTTGTCTGCTTTTTTTAGGTTAAAATAATGTTGATTACATGCTAACTCTGCGTTAGTAAATTCAATGTCTTTGAGATAATTGCCTCGTTCATAAAAACTAGAATATATTTCATTGACGCCCAACGAATATCTAACCGAAGGTTCGTTGGTTATCCAATTATCATAATCGGGTGCAAAGACATCTTTGAAATAAGATAACCAATTAACATCTGGTTTAGCTGCTTCTATTTCAGGCGACCAATGTCCTACACCTGTGCTGCATTGAAGACAAGATGCTACAAAATTACCAGCAGCACCAAAAGGAAATCGCATCACTAAAAATTTAGGATATATCATAGATTCTCATAAATTTGCATCAACAATTTAGAATCATAGAACTCGCTTTCAACCGAAGCAAGTTGTCCATGAACGATTTGATCAACGCTCTCAAACTTAATTTCGACCGAACTATCAAATACTGTTTCATCTTGTTTCTGCGGTATCAACGCTAGCTCTCGAGGTTGGTACTGCTTGTCAAATGTTTCACGGATGAAATTGGCTTCTTCATATGAGATCGGAATATCAATGTTGACCCTGAGATAGCTGCTGTGTGTGAGCTGTGTCTCAGGATCGTCTAGCAATTGGCTCAGCTTGATCGTCCTGTAACGTGGCGCTCCCGGCCAAGCATGATATTCCCTGGTGCCATCCCAGTCGAGGATAACAGCGCCACGCTCGTCGTCCCAAGCGTCAGCGTAGTTGTGCGGGAAAGCGTTACCTATGTAATTGATGTTGTTGCGCTGTTGTCGCTTATGGAAGTGTCCAGTCCATACGTTTTCGACCCCACCTAGATCTTCTGCTTGCACTTCGCCGTGATCCGGCATCTCTACCATGGCATTCATCTTGAAGTGAGGTAACTCAAAGTGCCCAAAGACGTGCTTGGCCTTTAGCTTCTTTAGCTGTTTATACTCATCACCCACTAGCCATGGCACCATGATCATGTCGCCTTCGCGATAAAGATTGTTGTGTACATGTATGTTTGGAATGTGTTTAGCCCACTCGATGCTGGCAACAGTGCGCTTGTCTCTGTAGTAGAGATCATGATTGCCTGGAATAAAATCAGCACGATCAAATCGACCACTGATCAATTCCAGGCCCTTTAAGCTAGCAGTTAGCGTGTAGACTGATATGCTGGCACGATTGTGATGCCAATCACCTGCGAAGATCACTCTGTCACAGCCTTTTTCTTGGCCAAGCTTCGTAGCCCAATCAACAAAATTAACGCAGTCTTGGTTATGCTGTTGGCTGTTTGATTTCATACCAAAATGTATGTCAGTGAACAGTAAGGCTCGTTTGAACGGATTTGTCATATCGTTATTATAGCACCGTTAGTTTTGATTAGCAATTAATCATCTGGACCTCGGCCGCCGCCCATGCCCCATTCAGTCTGGCGGGTATAGCTTGGTGTCATGCCGTTCATTTCGAGGATATCATCCCTCATGCCCTGGTTCTTTTTCTCGATGTTCAATACTCGAGTGAAGCTGTTGGTTATAGTTGCTGTGTAATAAGCAAAAGGATTCTGGCTTTTGGACTCATCAAACTGTAATCCAACTTGGCTGAGTTGCAGCAACGCTTGGCTACGCATCTCATCATTATAAGTGTATCCGCGCCAGTTACCTCGAGTACCATAACGTTCACAGAGCTTCATAAACATACGGGCTAACTCGTTGGTCATCTTACCATGATCTTTAGAGAAGTATCCGTTGTCTAATCCACCGATCCAATGGCTCTTGCCTACACAGTAAAGTGAATCATCTTCCTTGACCTTGTAGTGCTGGAAAGCTGGAAAGTTGATCTTAGTATGATTGTCTGCTCGGCTTTTGGGTGTTTTTTTCCTGCCAGGTTCTAGTGGGACGTGATCTAATGTCATGATTCGAAAAACTACTTCGGTCTTGTGGATCTTTTTTGGATCCAACTTAAACGAATCTAGTTTGACCTTAGGATCGATCTTAACCGCTGCGTCCCATGCAGCCCGAGCCAATCTTTCTGCCCTGTTTCTCTTTGCTTCGGCTATAGTATTCCTGTTGATCTTGGCTAAGCTAGGCAGGATCATATCATAGTTGCCATCTTCTGCTACTAGATAACTGCAATAGCTGTTCTTGCTCTTGTGGATCTCTTTTAGCATATCTCTATTGTTTAAGTAATTTACTTTAGCCAATGTATCTCTCCAAATAATAGCTTATTATACAACCGATAAATATCATGAGCAATATTCATGGATGGACGATGGCAACTTACTCACCTAGACAGCAGCAGATCTTAGAAAACCTAGGCAGGAACATGGGTTTTGCCTTGGAAGAAGTCACTGCTGTTAATTATGAATCAGATATACCAGTTGGAGTTACTTATCGTAACACGAGCGGTACCTTTACCCGACAAACTTACGATCAGTTAGGCTCAATACTAACCAACGTTGAACGTGACCAGATCAGACAGACTAGGTTCGATGAGAAAAGCACGCTAAGCACCGCGTTCCTTGCTAGCCAAGCATTGCAAGGATACAACTATCAACCCAGGGCTAGCGACTTCGCTTATAGCAACGGAAGAACAAGCACTACTGGAGCAATAACACAGATAGCTAGGAATTTTGATCCTAAATCAGCTAGATTAATAGCTGCTGGACTTGGAGCTTTTGGTGACACGCAATTAACCAATGCATCAGGGCAAGTTGTTAGTTTTACAGGAACCAATCAAGAGGATCGTGTGAGGATATCTGATCCTAGCAATATATTCATTAACGCCAACAATCCAATACTCAGACCATTAGCTGAAGTAGGGTATGTGCTATTTCCATATACACCAACCATATCGATCAATCATTCAGCTAGCTATGACTCAGTTAATCCGACCCATAGCAATTACAGTTACAATTTTTATCAAAACAGTGCAACAGCAACCATTGGTATCACAGCACAATTCACAGCCAAAGATCCTGACAGTGCAGCTTACGTGCTAGCAGTACAACACTTCTTCAGATCAGTTACAAAAATGTTCTATGGTAAAGATCCAGAAGCAGGCACTCCGCCACCAGTCTTGAGATTAGATGGTTACGGGGATTATCAGTTTAGTTCTGTTCCGATTGTGATAACAGATTTTGGTGTTACCTTGCCCACTGATGTGGATTACATATCAACTGGTTCCGGCACCACTGGTCGTGTTGGTAACTTTGGTTTCTTGGATGAAAACCTGGGTGGTCCAGGCATATCCAGCAGCACAAAAGTTCCAGTCATGCAAGAATTCAGTATTACCTGCATGCCAGTCTATAGCCGCAAGAGCATTAGCAATGATTTTGGTCTCAGGGAATTCGCTGCTGGCAAGTTACTAGGCAAAAAAGGCGGCAGGGGAGGCTTCATCTAATGGCATACGATCAATCCAGTGCTTATTTTAATACTCCGACGTTTGATGGATTCTTAGACATATTAGAACCGAGAGCAATACCCAAGCAACCCGACGATATCGTTTATACTATCAAGAGCATGCATGCACTTAGACCCGATATACTAGCGTTTGATCTCTATGGCGATCCTAAGCTATGGTGGGTATTTGCTTCTCGTAACCCCAACAGCATCGAAGATCCTATCTTTGATTTCCAAGCAGGTCGTACTATTTTCTTACCTAAACTATCTACACTTAAAGAGGTTTTAGGAATCTAACATGGCAGAGAAATTAATCGTAGGTCAGGGTAGCTCTGAGGTAGAACTGAGGGCTGCGGCTGCACAGCTCAGAGCAGCACAAGCAGAATATGCTGCTGCTATCAGAGCATTACCATCAGGATCTTCATATGATGCATATGTTAACGTTGGAAATCAGATATCATCCAAGTATGCTTATGTTGAATTCGCAGGACCCGCTTCGGGAATAGTAGACGGTGGAATTTCCCTTACTGTTGGCGGCGACAGGATGATCGTTCCTGGATTTGGCAATAATGAATCAGAGATAACGTCATATCTGAGCAGGACTCCAAGCACGAATGTGCAGCAAGATGATGCTTATCAGATTAGCGTAGTTGATAGGACAACTGCACAAAACAACCTTGCGGCTGCGCAAGCTAGAACAGACGCACTTCAAAAAGAAAATGATAGATTATTAAATGAAATTGGTAACACCGCAGATGCTTCTCCGGATCTCGCAGGCCAACCAACGGTAAAGGCTACTGGTGCTGATGCCACTGGCACTACGCCAGGATTTAGGCAAGGTGGCACTGACACAACAGATCCAGCAAACACTGTGCCAGTTACACAAAACGGTGATGCTGCTAGCACAGGATCACCTAGCCAATCTCCGGGATCGCAAGATCCACAGCAAAGAGCAGAAGCTGCCCAAGAAGCAAATTCTGGAAGCAATACCACAGATCCCGGATCAACCGCACCTAGCGATGATCAAGGCGATGCAGGAGGAACAGGAACTACAGCAAACGATCCAGGCGGTAGCACCGGCGGTAGCACTACTAATGATGGGACAGGCACAGGAAGTAACAATTCAGCAGTTTCGCTAGGACAAGGAGGATCTACTGATACCGGCAGCACAGGCAGCGGCGGGACTCCTAATAACACCAAGATCAAGCTGCGACCAAACAAGTTGCATGAATACGTTAATTGGACTTACCAAGTAGGATGGTATATACTAGATGCCGCGGCATATAACCAATTTACTGAGACCAATCAGGATTCGCCGGCTCTTAGATCCCATCCGTTGATGCGGTCAGGAGGTTATGTTAAGAATGGGCAAGGATTAGATTTTGATCTCAGCTTAATGGATCTTAGACTCAATGGAGTCATCGGTAACACCTCGTCATCTCCGAGCGCAAACGTATTTTCGATCGAGATGCAGGTCATGGAACCATACGGGGTTAGCTTAATATGGAAGCTAAAAGAACTAGCCGACAGGATGCCAAACGGTCCTCACAATCATTTCCAAATGCCCTATCTGTTAGAGATCAAGTGGTTGGGTTACAACGACAATGGCACGCCAATCAACAACATACCTGAGACTGGTCCTAAGCTGATACCAGTGCAGGTAATCAACATAACCTTTAAGGTCACGTCAGCTGGTACGGTTTATAACATAACCATGGTGCCTTACAGCCAACAAGGTATCAATAAGATTTACGGGGTGATACAACAGGATACTACCCTTTATGGCGACAGCCTAAATGCCCTGCTCAAAGACGGTTATTATAGTCTAAAAGAATCGTTGACCAGAAAATCACAAGGCGATGTTAACGAACAGAAAGCATTGTATCCTGACACGTATGATTTTGAGATAGTAAGCTTTGATGAGAATCGAGGTAAGAACGACAAACTAGCAACTGACCCTATAACATTCCCACAAGAGGGCGGTGCTGCGACGGTGATCATGCGCCGGGGCATGCCTAATGATCGAGATCGACAAAGTGGTAATGATCCTAACAAACAATATTTTGTGGCTAAAGGTGGATCTCAGATCAAAGATGTGGTCACTATGTTGGCTAAGAACAGCAAGTATTTCCAGGACAAGATCGTCTCAAAACCTAATTCAGATAAAGAACACCCGATGGAATTGATCAAAGTAGTGCCAATGGTCAGGAATCTAGGCAAGTACGATACTATCAGAGGTGTGTATCAGAAAGAAATCGTATACAAGGTCATGCCCTATTATGTCTACGCAGAGTTGCATCCTAATGTAGGGCAAGCACCTGTTGAGAAACGGGGTATGGTCAAGGAATACAACTGGATATTCACGGGTAAGAATTCTGACATCATTGATCTAGAATTAGATTACAATCTAACTTACTTCAAGATCTTTGAAAAATCTTCCACGCAAAAGGGTGCGGTAAACACGGGAGCTAATGTAGAAGCTCCATCAGACGAAGTGAGTCCATCGACCAATCCAACTTACCAACCTATCGCAGTGTCTAGCCAAACGGCAGGAACCAACACTAACAAGGGTTTCAAACCAAATACCATAGAAGAATATTTTGATCAACAGCTCAATAGCCCAGACAATGCTGATCTAGTCACATTAGACGTGACTATCATCGGCGATCCCGATTGGATACCACAAGATAGATCAGTTAGACCAAAAGGCCTGGATATCAACGCTATCAACAGTGGGTTTACTGATGATGATTACACTAAAGGTATAGCAACTGACGTGGATTCAGTATATGTGAAATTTTCGTTCCGTACACCACGCGATTACAACGACACCACTGGTCTCATGGAATTAACGCAGGATCAAACACTGATATCCGGAGTGTACAAGGTCACCACGGTAGAAAGCAATTTCAGTGGTGGTAGATTTACGCAGACTCTAAATCTTATTAGAGCCCCACAACAAAAAGAAAACGATCCAAAGACCGCTAAAGTGGTCAGCCCGGAACGTGTTGCAACTTCGGCCTTTCCTGACAGGCCAACCTTCGTTGGCAATAATACCAGCGGTGCTCCTGTGAACATCGACAAAAGTGACGGTTATTTACCAGTGTCACAGGGTGGATTTTCCCTACCAGGCATAGGTGATACACTAGAACAAGTACCTGCAGAACAGCAGAATTATTTTGAGGATCTGGGAACTGCCGAACCAGGTAGTACGTCTATTTTTGACTTAGGTAGATCAGAATCATGATCGATTATTTCAAGATGCACGACAGGATTACGTGGACAATTAAGAGGTTAATCAATGTCATATGATGTCAAACGAAAAGCAATAGATCGAACTAAAAACCTAGGCGTTAAGATCGATTATGGTCCTCATCTAGCATTAGTTGTCAACAATAATGACAGCCTCTATTCAGGACGATTGCAGGTATGGATACCTAATTTTGGTGGTGACAGTCTAGAACCCAGCAGCTGGCACACGGTATCTTATGCGAGTCCATTTTATGGCATATCATCGTACAGCGCCACGCAGAAAGTAACTGGCAAGATCACCGCTGGAGAATTCCGCCGCAATGAAGATAATCCTTTTACAGCAGGATATCAAGACACAGCACAGTTACAAGGTGATGTACGCAGCTTTGGCATGTGGACACAACCGCCAGCTGTTGGTACCCGTGTCTTAGTCGTATTTGCTGATGGTGATACCAATAAAGGATTTTGGATAGCAGTAGCACCAGAAGTAGCCCACGGCATGATACCGGCGATAGGCAAGGGAGCTAGTGGACAACCCGAAGCTGAATTTGATCCGGCTAGCATCGAAGTACAGACCGCAACTGATATCCGTACAGTACGTCGCCCCCCTTTAGCAGATGTAGCAGCAACCTATACAACACAGGGATTAACAAATGATCCGCAGAGAGGATATGTCAGTTCCAGCAGCTTCCGCGAAAGCCCTAGCAAGGTCATGGGATTCAGCACGCCATCTGGTCATAGCTTTGTCATGGATGACGGCAGTGAAGCAGGTGATAGCAAGCTAGTGCGTATAAGGACGGCTGGTGGAAATCAGATAACTCTCAATGATGACACGGGCATGATGTATTTTATCAATGCCAAAGGCACAGCCTGGATGGAACTCGGGGCAAGCGGCCAAGTTGATGTTTACGGTGAAGCTGGAATAAGTTTCGCTACAAAAGGTGACATCAATATGCACGCTGGTGGCAAGATTAACATGCATGCTAACGATTGCGTTAAGATCGTAGCTGACAACGGTACAAAGATACAAGGAACTAGAGAATTACAGCTTCATAGCAGCAAGACCTTTGTTGAAGGTGTTGACAGCATTGAAATGCATAGCTGCGGTGAGATTAAGATTACCAGCTTCAAAGATGTGTTCATCAAGAGTTTTAATTTTCTAGTGGCCCAAGCAAAATGTTTCCGCTGGAATTCAGGCACTGCTAAGGAAGCTGAACAAGTCCCACCGGAAAAAACAGCAACTGTCAGCGGATACGACACCACTGTTGCACGAGCACCTAGCCACGAACCTTATGATCAGCATGATCAAGGCGCTGCTGCACCAGGTAGTGCAGCAGCAGCGGCTATTGCAGCAGGAGCTACCCCGCAGCAAGCAGCGGCAATCCAAGCGGCAGCAGGCACCGGAGGTGCAGGCACACAACAAGCAGGCGCAGGCAATATTCCAGAAGGTGTATCATTTGTTGATCCAACGCAGCCTGCTGCGCCAACGATAAATGTCGCTACCAGAGAAGAAGCCATGGCACTAGCTAAGACCGCGCCAGTAGGCACAGTAATTAACTATGGTCAACAAGTAGTGTCAGCGAACAACCCTAACACAGCACTGACTTCTGGACCAAACAATGGTATTGCTGGTGCGGTTGTAGGAGGTTTAGTAGGCAGTAGGTTTGGACAGGGATCAGGAAACATCGCATCAACTCTAGCAGGCGCAGTCGTTGGAAGGCTAATAGCAGGTGGCGGCACATTCACTGAAGTAGATGCGGTGGGCATCGGTGGTATACTAGGCGGTCTCGCTGGCAGCAAGCTCGGCAATAAAAATCCGTTGTTGACGATAGCAGGAACTATAGTTGGTCAGTCGTTGGCTAAATCACTGTTTACAGGAGGCAATACTCAGACTACGATAGCACAGAGTGCTGCCAGATATGTTCCACTTCCAACTCCAAGAAGTGCTACTGTGCCTGCAACTAGTGTAGCCAGCGCTTCGAGTAGGCCATCTACATCAATGGGCACTGCGTCAGGTAATATGACTTCAGGTGGGCCCAAGACAAGTGAACCAGTTGTAGGTAATCAATATGGCGGATCGAATGCCAGCGCAAACTTTGGTAACAATCTGGCTAACACGCCTAACAATGTATCAGCTAGTGCAAACTTTGGTAACAACCAGGCTAATCTGCCTGACAATGCACCAGCTAGTGCAAATTTTAGTAACAACCTGGCTAACACAGATGGAACAAAAGCAAACCCAGCTATTGCATCACAGCAATTGGCAGGCGCTGAACCAGCTACTAGCATACCCGCAGCACCTGGCGGTGGTAACACAGGTTGTTTTGCCACAGGTGATAATTGTGGACGACCAAGTGGCCAAGGCGCAGCGGGAACAGGCACCGATCCATTAATGGGTAATACTGCTGATCCAGGTACAGGTAAAAATATTGTACCACCTGAAAGCCTCAAGAATGACCCAGAATTCCAATCTAAACTAAATGAAATGAAGGCGAAATATCCTGGATTGACTGATGACAAGATCTATCAAGTTATAAAAGGAGAAAGCGGGTTCAATTCTACCGCTGTAAACCGTGATAGTGGAGCAACTGGATTCTTCCAATTTATACCAAGCACCGCTAAAGGACTAGGATATACCACAGGCGAGATACAAGCCATGACTCCAGCACAACAGTTAGGTGTTTATGACAAATATTTGGCTAGCAGCGGCTATCGAGGTGGCTCTTTAGGTATAGTTCAAGCTGCACCAGCTTACGCTAACAGACCCCCTAATTTTGAAGTTTATGCACCAGGAACAAAAGCATACGCACAGAATCCTGGGTGGAGAGGTCCAGACGGACGTATCACTGTAAGTAGTATTAATACTTACTATGACAAGCAGAGAGGGTAACATTATCATGGCATTATATAAAGGTTACAGCACAGTTGGTAACATAGGAACTAAAGTACAGCTAGTAGATGCTGACTTGGTTAAGCAAGATCTCATCAATCATTTTAACATCCGCAGGGGTGAGAAGCTGATGAATCCTGATTTTGGTACGATAGTGTGGGACAGTCTCTTTGAACCATTCACTGAACAACTCAAAGATCAGATAATAGACGATGTGACCAGGATAGCAAGCTATGATCCGCGACTCAAGATTGATTCAGTCTTGGTAGATCAATTTGATAACGGATTGATATTAGAGTTGCGATTGCTTTATTCTAACACTAATGAGACAGAAAATCTAAGACTGACGTTTGACCGTAGTGCTGCTTCTGTTCGTTAAACACCAATATTTTTATCGAATAAATATCTAGAGAGGCAGCATCAATGGCAGTTACTACTAGACAAAGCAATTTATTTGCAGCAGAGGATTGGAAAAAGTTATACACAACTTTTCGCTCTGCTGATTTCCAGAGCTATGATTTTGAAACCCTGCGTAAAAGCATGGTTGATTATCTTAGGACTTATTATCCTGAGGATTTCAATGACTACATCGAAAGCAGTGAGTTTGTTGCACTCTTAGATCTCATGGCTTTCATGGGACAGAGCTTAGCTTTCCGAACAGATCTCAATGCCCGTGAAAACTTCCTCGAAACTGCTGAACGCCGCGACTCAGTTTATAGGCTAGCTGCCTTGCTAGGTTACAGTCCTAATCGCACACAGAGCGCTAGCGGACTATTGAAGATAGTCAGCATATCAACCACAGAGAATATCCGTGACAGCTCAGGAAGAAATTTAGCCAACGTTCCGGTTTCGTGGGATGATCCCACTAACCTCGATTGGTTTGAGCAGTTCTCAGCAGTGCTCAATGCAGCCATGCAACCTAGCCAAAAAGTTGGCAAACCAAGCAGTTCGTTATCGATAGGTAATCTAGTATATGATCTGTATCAGCTTCGACTCAGATCAAACATAGTCCCTGTGTTTCCTTTCTCAGCTACAGTCAATGGCACCAGCTATCCTTTTGAAGTGTATGATGCTAGTCTGGACAGCGTCGAAGGAATCAAAGAAAGCAGCCCTAAGCCCACTGATAGATTAGGTTTTGTTTATCGTAACGATGGTCGCGGCAACGGATCAGTTAATACTGGTTTCTTCCTAGCTTTTAAGCAAGGTTCGTTAACTAATCTCGATTTTACCATAACAGAAACACTGGCTAACAGGTTAGTAGGACTCAACATTAACAATATTAACAATTCTGATGTTTGGTTGTTTGAAACCAATGATGCTGGTTCTTATACTGAAGAATGGCAAAAAGTCGATAATCTTCGCAACAGCAACGTCATCTACAACAATATCGCAACGTCAAACAGAAAACTGTATTCAGTAAACTCGAGAGCAAGCGACCAGGTCGATCTGGTGTTTGGTGACGGTGTGTTCTCTGCTATACCTACTGGCACTTACAGAGCTGTGATACGAACAAGCAACGGAGCGACTTATAGCATCTCTCCGCAAGAGATGCGATCAATACCATTGACCATTGCTTATGTGAACAGATCCGGCAAGATCGAAACATTGACTGTTCGTTCTAGTCTACAATACACGGTCAGCAATGCTTCAACAAGGGAGAGCTTAGCTGATATCAAAGCTAAAGCACCGCAGTATAACTACACGCAAGATCGAATGGTCAACGGCGAAGATTATAATACACTACCTTTTACTAAGTTCACTGATATCGCTAAAGTCAAGAGCGTGAATCGTACTGCTAGCGGATTATCTAGATTTCTTGACATCACTGATCCTACAGCCAAATACAGCAGCACCAATTTCTTTGGTGATGACGGATTTGTTTACAAAGAATCAACCACTGACATAACTTCTTTTTCTTGGACTACAATTAGCGATATACAACGTTTCATACGCGGTGATCTAGCAGATATCATTAAGAGCAAAGAAAGTCTTCATCTTTACTATGATAGCTTTGCGGCTAATACGATCTCAT
>SXGQ01665320.1_pt1 | contig 11950 bp, 11 predicted proteins | sample 3178371 | NCBI WGS metagenome assembly SXGQ01 (sample SAMN11356859, study PRJNA531348) | freshwater metagenome | isolation source: freshwater sample F1-20 | place: China: Fuxian Lake, Yuxi | collected 2017-12-25 | reverse complement strand
CCAAGCCGCTGGAAGCCGTCGTCCGCAGCATCGACGGCGTCGAACACGTCTACACCCAGGTGCAGGACGATCAGGTGCTGGTTACCGCCCGTTTCGATGTGGGCGAGGATCCGGAGGACGCCGCGGTGCGGGTCCAGGAGAAGGTCCGCGCCAATTCCGACCAGATCCCGGTAGGGATCCCCGAACCGATGATCGTCACCCGGGGCATCAATGATGTCCCCGCCGTGGTGCTGACCCTGACGCCGACGCCGGAGATGGCCGACCGCTGGTCCGACCAGGCCCTGTACGACATTGCGGTCAAGCTGCGCACCGAGGTGGCCAAGGTCGAGGATGTGGGCCTGACCTTCATCGTGGGCGGCCGCCCCGACGAGATCCGCATTGAACCCGATCCCGAGCGTCTGGCCCTGCGCGGCGTGCCCCTGGGCGGGGTGATCGAGGCCGTGCGCCAGGCCAATCGCAGCTTCCCGGCCGGCGCCATCCGACAGGATGGCCTGTCCGTGGACGTGGCCGCGGGCCGGACCCTGGCCAGCGCCCAGGAGGTCGGCCTGCTCAGCGTCGCCTCGATCAGGGGCGAGCCGGTCTATGTCCGGGATGTGGCCACCGTGATCCAGGCTCCGCGGGAGGATCAGGCCAGGGACTGGCGTCACAGCCGCACCGCCGAAGGCTGGACCCAGGCGCCGGCCGTCAGCCTGGCCATCGCCAAGCTCAAGGCTGCCGGTTTGCTGACTGAAAACCCAATCACGGGCTCTGTGGCCGCGGTCAGCATGGGAGTTTTCGGGGGCGTGCCGCTTTTGGACCTCAACTATGTCGAAGATAAAGACGCGTCGGTGGACATGAATCTGGTCATGAATGACCGAGGGCAGTTCATTGAATTGCAGGCCGCCGGCGAAGAGGCCACGTTTTCGGACTCCGAGTTGGCCGCTTTGCTCGCGCTCGGGCGTCCGGGGATTCAACAACTCATCGCTGCCCAACGGCAGGCTCTGATCACGCCATGACTCGACTCTTTCTGTGCCGGCACGCCGAAGTGGAGGACCTGTACCACAAGAAGTTCGGGGGCACGATCGACATGGCCCTTTCGGCCCGCGGGCATACCCAGGCACAGGCTTTGGCCCAATGGCTCAGTCGGCACTCGTTCGACGCCGTGTATGCCAGCCCCATGCAGCGGGTCCAACTCACTCTGGAGCCTTTCCGCCGCCAATTTTCAGGCACTCCGGTGTTGATGGATGGTTTGCGCGAGGTGGACTTCGGTACGTGGACCGGTTGCGGGTGGGATGATGTGCAGAACCGCTTCGGAATGAGCGCTTACGACTGGCTAAAGCATCTGGAAACCGACGCCATTCCCGAAGGCGAGACCATGGATCACTTCCGGGACCGGATCGGGAAGGCCTTGGAGCAGATCCTTCGCGGATCGGCCGGTCAAAAGGTGGCAGTTTACGCGCACGGAGGCGTGATCCGCATGGCTCTGGCCATTTTGCTGGACCTACCGCTGAGCAAGTTCGAGCACTTCGAGATCGACTACGCATCGACCACCTGGCTGGACATCGGCGAAATCAAGGCAGGCAGGCCCCGCACCGAAATCCAACTCCTCAACTTCACCCCCTGGCGAGACGCATGAGTAAACTCCTCCGATCCATTTCCATCACCACTTCCCTGTCTGCCGAGGATGCCGTGGGCGTCCTGCTGGAACTCGAGCAGGGACAAACCCCCTCATCCTATGCCGACGCCCTCTCCCGACTGTCCACGGTTAGCGTTTACGGTGAGATCGAGACCCGGAATGTGGCGGGTATCAAGCGCCGCCTCCGCGAAGGACTCGAAGCACTGGCTGCTGATGGGATCGATGTCGGACCGGCCCGCATTCAGGTGAAGAAGGTGCCCGCAAGGGACTGGTCTGAATCGTGGAAGCGCCACTTCAAGCCTCTGGATCTTGGCCCGCGGTTGCTCGTCAAGCCGACCTGGAGCCGACGCGTGCCCAAGAAAAGTCAGGCCCTCGTAGTTCTCGATCCAGGCCTGAGCTTTGGCACCGGCCAGCATGCCACCACCCGCTTCTGCCTCGAGCAACTCGTCGCCCTCCGCGATCCCGCGGCATCTTCCCAGTCGATGCTCGATGTCGGGACCGGGTCCGGCATCCTGGCCATCGCGGCCGTCAAGCTGGGCTATCAACCTGTCAACGCCTTCGACTTTGATCCGGATTGCGTGCGGGTCGCCAACGAGAACACCGAACTCAACGAGGTCGCCGCAGTTCTGACCGTTACCCACGATGACATCACTCAGGTCCCCAAGAAGCCCAAACAGCGCTACTCGGTGGTCTGTGCCAACCTGATCTACGACCTGCTCATCGCCGAACGGGATCGACTGCTGGCCCGCGTGGCCCCCGGTGGTTCGCTGGTGCTGGCCGGAATCCTGGAAACCCAGTTCGGAGTGGTCCGTAAGGCTTTCGAGGAGGCGGGATGGAAACTGGTGGCGGCCACCACGGACAAGGAATGGCGCTCGGGCACCTTCATGGAGAAGAGCACGGCTCGAAAGTCCCGTTGAGCTACGGCGGTTCTCAGCATCGGGTCCGTCCGACTTTGGCGTGACTTCGGAATTGAGGGTTTGCTGCAGAAAGCAGACCCTGCCGCCCTTCAAACCATGAGCGCTGAATCCCAACTCGCCGCCCTTTCTCTCGTCCTTCCCCCAGCCCCGAAACCCGTGGCGGTTTACAAACCGCTGGTGGTCTTCGGCAACGCGGCCTATGTCTCGGGACATGGGCCTGTGCGGACCGACGGCACTCTCATCACCGGGGTCGTGGGCAAAGACCTCGACCTGGAGGCCGGCAAAGTCGCCGCCCGGCAGGTGGGTCTGGCCATTCTGGCCACGCTGCGCTCCCAATTGGGATCCCTCGACAAGGTGAAGCGCGTGGTGAAGACCCTGGGGATGGTCAATTCGGCGGCCGATTTCTACGATCACCCGAAGGTCATCAATGGCTGCAGCGAACTCTTCGCCGAGATCTGGGGTCCTGAGAATGGCATCGGCGCCCGCAGCGCCATCGGCATGGGACCGCTGCCCGGAAACATTCCCGTCGAGATCGAGGTGATCTTCGAACTCCACTGATCCTGGCCATCCGATGGACCCGATGCCCTGGTACCTCTTGGAGAATGCGGCGGAAATTCCGTCACCGGCGTTGCTCCTGCACCGGGACCGGATCGAGGCCAATATCCGACAAATGGTGGCCATCGCCGGAAACCCGCTCCGGCTGTGGCCCCATGTGAAGACCCACAAGTTGCCCGAGCTGGTCGCCTGGCAAGTGGGCAAGGGGATCGTTCAATTCAAATGCGCCACCATTGCCGAAGGCGAGATGGTGGCTGGGGTCGGCGGCGTCCGCAGGATCCTCTTGGCCGTCCAGCCCGTTGGCCCGCAGATCGAGCGTTGGGTTCGCTTGGCTTCCCGATTCCCAGAGATCGAGTGGTCGGCCATCGTCGATGATCCCGGGGTGGTGGAGTCCTTGTGCCGCGTGGCCTCGCAATCCCTCCAGACGCCTCTCGGAATCTGGATCGACCTCGACGTGGGCCAGCACCGAACCGGCATCGCACCAGAGCGGGTGCGGGGAGAGTTGCTCCGATCGGTGCAGGCTGCCGGCGCATCGCTGCGCCTCGAGGGCCTCCATGCCTACGACGGCCATTTGGGCATCAGCGACCTGGTCGAGCGGACCCGCCTTTGCGACGAGTCCTTCGCGCCCGTGGCCGCATTGCGAACTGGTCTCGAAGATGAAGTGGGACATCGATTGGCGGTCTTGGCCGGCGGCTCGCCGACCTTCGCCATCCACGCGGCACGCAACGAGGTCTCACTCAGCCCCGGCACCACCGTTCTTTGGGACGCTGGCTATGCCCACAAAATGCCGGATCTGCCCTTTCAACCCGCGGCGGTGCTGCTGTCGCGGGTCATCAGCCGACCTGCTCCCCGGCAATTGTGTCTGGACCTCGGGCACAAGGCCGTCGCTTCCGAGATGCCCCAACCGCGGACCCTCTTCCTGAACCTGCCGGACGCCATAGCCATTAGCCACAGTGAGGAACATCTGGTGGTCGAATCTCCAGCCGCCGACTCGTTTCGCGTGGGGGACATGATCTATTCGCTCCCTTGGCATGTCTGCCCCACGATGGCCTTGCATCAAGAGGTCTGGCTGGTCGAAAACGGCCGAGCCTCGGTGCGTTGGACGGTCCAGGCACGCAGCCGCCGCATTTCCATCTGAAACCCGCCCCGTCATCCCCGTCGCCTATGCTCGTTGTCCAGGTCTTGGTCCAGGTGAAGCCCGAATCGATCACCGACTTCATCGCCGCAACCCGAGCCAATGCCGAGGCATCGCTCCGGGAAGCCGGAGTGGCCCGGTTCGATGTCGTGCAGCAGCAGGACGATCCGTGTCGGTTTGTCCTCATCGAGGCCTACCGGACCGAGTCTGCTCCCGCCGAGCACAAGGCCACGGCCCACTACATAGCCTGGCGCGATGCCGTCGCCCCCATGATGGCCACCCCCCGGCAGAGCGTGCGCTACACCTCCATTCACCTCCCGGACTGATGCGTCTTCCGGCGAGTGGTTTCGAGTTCGCCGCGCCCGAACGGATTGTGTTCGGACCCGGAGTGGCCTCTCAGTCAGGGGCCTTGGCGGCCACGCTGGGCTCCACTGCGCTACTCGTCACCGGCCGGGATCTCCAGCGGGCGGAACCCGTGCGGGAATCCTTCCGCAGGGCCAGACTGGATTGGGTCGAATTTGCGGTGACGCAGGAGCCGTCGGTCTCGGACGCCCAGGCGGGCACGCGACAGGCCTGGGCCGCCAAGGCCGATTGCGTGGTGGCCTGTGGCGGAGGCGCTGTCGTGGACGCGGGCAAGGCCATTGCGGCCTTGGCCACCCACCCGGGCGATCCGTACCGGTTTCTGGAGATCATCGGGCAGGGACTTCCTCTCGAAAACGCACCACTGCCCTTTCTGGCATTGCCCACCACCGCCGGAACAGGGGCCGAGGCCACTCGGAATGCCGTCCTGACCTCGCCCGAGCACTCCCTGAAGGTAAGCCTGAGGAGCCCAAGAATGGTGCCTCGGGTGGCCCTCATCGACCCGGAACTCGCCCTGGGGCTACCCACCCATCTCACCGCCTGCACCGGCCTCGACGCACTCACCCAACTCCTGGAACCCTGGGTCGGCAGCAAGGCCAACGGCATGACCGATGCCTGCTGTCGCGAAGGGCTTCCTCGGATGGCCCGTTCTCTGGCCAAGGCCATCGCGGATGGACAGGACTTGGAGGCTCGCACTGACCTGGCCTACGCAGCTTTTCTGAGTGGATTGGCCCTGGCCCATTCAGGTCTGGGAGCCGTCCATGGCTTGGCCGGTCCGATCGGGGGACGTTTTTCAGCGCCCCATGGGGCCGTCTGTGCCGCGCTGCTGGGACCGGTCTGGCGAGCCAATGTCGAGACCCTCCGCCAGACGGATCCCAATCACCCCACTCTGGAGCGCTATCGACGGGCAGCCCGTTGGCTGACCGGCCATCCCCAGGCCTCGATCAACGACGGACATCGATGGATTCAAGAGTCCGTGCAGGGATGGCAAATCCCCCACTTGGCCCACCACGGAATCCTCGCCTCAGATTTCCCCGAACTGATCCGGGCCGCCCAAGCCGCCAGCAGCATGAAGGGCAACCCAATCCGCCTGTCCGACGAGGTCTTGAGTCAGGTCCTCGCCGAGGCTCACTGAAGCAGGCTCTTTGATGGCTCCTGAAAGACCCATGCAGGGAGCATTTCAGAAGCCCGAGAATCCCACTTGGCCCATTAACTCCGCGAGGCCAAGCGATCCAATTCCTCCGACACCCGGACGACCAAGGGACGAACCGTTTCGCGGCCGAAATCAAAACGGCATCCGGCCTTGGCAAACAGTTCCGGCAACGGGCGACTGCCCCCCAGAGCCAGGCCTGCCTGATAATCGGCCAGTGCGCGAACCGGATCCCGCTGGGCATTGACCCAGACTTGCAAGGCACCCAACTGTGCGATGCCATATTCGACGTAGTAGAAGGGGTACAAGAAGACGTGCAACTGCTTGTGCCAGAGGGTGGCCCGGGCTGATTCACACCCGGACCAGTCGATATCTCCGCCAAACCGATCCATAATTGCCAACCAGGCGGCCCGACGTTCGTCGCGGGTATGATTGGGGTGGGAGTAGATCCAATGCTGGAAGGCATCGATGGTGGCAATCCACGGAAAGACCCCGATCACTCCCTCCAGGTGAACCGTCCGAGCCCGCAACGCATCGGCCGGTGTGTAGAAAACATCCAAGTGCTCGGCTCCGAGGAGCTCCATCGCCATGGAGGCCACTTCACAGAATTCGATGGGTGCCTCCCGATACAGGGGCAAATCCTCCTCACGGCAAGCCAACGCATGGAAGGCATGCCCCGCCTCATGGAGGATAGTCTCCAGATCGCGCTGAAGGCCCACCGAGTTCATGAAAATGAACGGGAGGCGGGCCTCATTGAGCGTGTATTGGTAGCCGCCCGGGGCCTTGCCCTTGCGATTGTCCAAGTCGAGCAGTCGCTTCTCGCGCATGCCGCGAAATCCCGCCGCCAGTTGGGGATTCATGCGGTCGAACACGGTCTGAACCCCGGTTTCCATCTCCGCCGAGGTAGAAAACGGTCGCAGTGGCGGACGATTCAGGGGATCCACCTGCGTGTCCCACGGACGCAAGCGCTCGACCCCGAGCTTCTGGCGCCGTTGCGCCTGCAACTTCCGGAAGATGGGCATGACTTCCGTTTCGATGGCATCGTGGAATTTGCGGCAATCCTCCGGCCCATAGTCGAAGCGTCCCCGCATCCGGTAAGCATAGGCGACATAGTCTGGGAACCCAGCATTGCGAGCGATCTGATGACGGATCCGAATCAACTCATCGAAGAAGGCATCGAAGCGATCCGCTTCACGGATCCGCCGATCCGCCACCAACTTCCAGGCCTCCTCGCGCACGGCCCGATCGGGTTCTTCCTGGAAGCGCCCCATGGCCACGAGGGTTTTCTCCTCACCCCGAAATTCCACCGTCAAACTGCCGCTGAGCTTGTTGTATTCGTTGCCCACCTTGGCCTCTTCGGTCTCCAGGGGAATATTCTCCGGACGGTACAATTCGGACTGAAGCGCTGTGGCCCGGTCAAAGACCTCGTACTTGGCCCGAGGCAACTGGGACCGAAACGGGTGCTTCAGGAACAATTCCGCCATGGCGAATTGGCGGGGCTTGAGCGCCGGATCGATGACCTCCACGAAATGCAGGTAAGCCTTCTCGGCCTCGGAATTGTCGGTATGGCAGGTCTTGGCGATGTACCGACGGGCCCGCTCCTCATCGAGAGCAGCGGACAATTCGCCGGCATCCAACAACCACTGCTCCAGGTCGGCCACTGCGGTGCAACCGGCCGCCCGGGCCTCCAGTTGATCAAAGAACGGAGCGACGGCCTCCCAGTCTCCCAAAGCCAAGGTTGCCGGCACGAAGCGGCGGGGGCGAAACGGAGGCAATTCACCGAAGGGCAAGAGGCTCATGGTCCCAAACCATGGAAACCAACTCTCGGATTCGCAAGTCTCGCGGGATAATGGATTTTCCGCGTGCGCCTTGGCACGGGACTTTCTAGCCTGCGGGCATGCTTATCTGGGTCGTAGCAATCGCTTTGGTCGGCGGGTTTGGCCTGCTTGGTCATCAGTCTGGTGCCATTCGTTGGGGCATCGGGTTTATTGGCGCTGCGCTGGGCTTGATGCTGGCCGGTGTTGCCAGTGGCCCCGTCAGTGCCGGCCTCGCCCTGATGGGGATCAAGGACTTCGTCGACCTGACACTCCTCCCCGGGGTGATTGTCTTCAGCCTCTTGACCATCATCTTCTTGGTGATCGGAGTCGCGGCCCATCGGCCCATCGAGCTGTTCTTCAAATACCGCAGCGACGAGCCAACGCGGGCCGCCTTCGAACGAACCAACCAAGCCATTGGCCTATTCGTGGGCTTGGTGTCCGGCATTTGTGTTTTGTTCAGTGTGGGCAACTTCGTCTACCGGCAGGGCTACCTGATCACCCAGGTCACCAGTGACAGCGGCGAGGCCACACCGATTCGTTACATGGCCCAGTTGCGCTCGGAAATGGAGTCCACGGGTTGGGCTCGCACCTTCGCCGCGATGGACAATTCACCGGCCAAGTACTACGAGGTCTCAGACATCTTGGGCATTTTGCACGCCAACCCGTTGGTCCAAGGACGCGCTGAGAACTACCCTCCTTTCCTGGCTTTGGCCTCGCAGCCGGAATTTACCGAAATCGGCACGGACCCGGAATTCCTGAAACTGATCCAAAGCAAACCCGCCCTGTCGATGATGCTCAACCACCCCAAGGCGGCAGCAGTGCTCTTCAGCCCCACCCTGAGGGAAACCTTCGCGAAGGTGGACTTGAAGGACTTCCGCAAGTACCTCGAAACCGGTGTCTCCCCTCGATACGAGGACGAAAAGATTCTCGGCCGCTGGCGGATGGATCCGGGAACAGTGTTCACCCAGCTCAAGCGCGATCGCCTGAATCTGAGCCCGACAGAGATGCGGGCCGTTCGTGCCGCCGTGGGACCGATCCTTTCAGGCGCCACCCTGATTGCCTACACCGATGGCCGCTTCTCAATCAAGATCGACCCACCAGCCGCTCCGGTAGCCGCCGCCGTCCCCGAGGGAAGCGAAGCCACACCGAGCCCCACCTCGACTCAAAACGCCTATTTGGCCCGCTACGGACTTCGGCCGCCCCCCACTGGAACCCCGGCCGCGACCGCGACCGCTCCCCAACCCAAGGCCACTAAGGCATCGAAACTCCCGCCGGGGATCGAGTTCATTCAGGGACTGAAGTCGTTCGAAGGCACTTGGACGCGGACCGACGGCCGTTATGTGCTCGGGACCGAACTTCAAGGCTCCAAGCAATCGCTCGACGCCTTGGTCAATGACACCGGCCGCCTGACTTGGACCTTCGGTAACGGAGATCAAAAGTTCACCGTCTTCTTCGTCCGCACCAGCTAATCCGCGGCTCGGGTTGCACCATTCAAGAACCTGCCCACGGGCCGTCTGTGATCACGCAGACGGCCCGTTGGTTTTTCGAGGGCGGGCATTTTTGTCAGAAACTCTCACCCGCCGCCGCCCAGATCGACGGTCGCAAACTACTTCGAGACTTCGAAACTTCGAGACTTCGATAGAGCGCGAAATCACGGGAGCCCCCCCGGGAAAACGTCAGCCCACTATCGGGGACTGTTTCCGAAGCGGACTCGGTAAGCCTCAGAACCACCACTCGAGGCTCCAGGCAGCTGAAACAAACCGGAGGGTAACGGATTGGTTGAAGAAATCTCGGCTGAGGAACCCGACATGGACACCGTCACGGGACGGAATTGAACGCTTCGGGGTCCGACCCCTTCGGGCATTGATCGAGCCAACAGGACTGTGGAGGCCGCCGAAGAGACCGTCGATGGATTATCAGAACTGGCAGTCTGAAGCAGCGGCTCGCTCGACTTCCCCTCCGGATCGGTCTGATGCAAGGCCCAGTAGAGCCCCCCCACCATGGCCACCAGCGTCGAAAAACCGAGAGCGGAGTTCCAAACCCACATTGGCCAGAGACCGCTTTCAGGGGCCGAACCCTCGGAAGATTGGGGCCCGCGAGAAAACCAGCGTCGCCACCGCGGGACGGCTCGTTCGGATTCCAGAGCGCGGATGCGATCCAGGACACCGTCCGAGAACTCGTTGAAATAACCCGGAGGCGGCGTCTCGTGACGCTTCAAACGGAGCAACTGCTCAAGTCTCTTGGAGGATTCGTCGTCGGTCATGGCCTGCGTTGCACTTAAAAAATCGGTTATCTCATCCAATCCGCCAACCACCCTTGCAGCTGTTGGTGAGCATAGAAAAGCCGGGATCGCACGGTACCCGGGTTCACCCCGAGAATCTTGGCGATCTGATCGTGGGGCAGCCCTTGGATATCGTGGAGTGTCACCACCGATCGGTGATCTTCGGACAGCTTGAGAATGGCTTCGTTCAACCGACGCTGGAGTTCTGCCAGATTGGCTTCGCGCCGAGGAGTCTTGTCCGAAACCAGCGCCACCAAGTCGGGATCGTTCTCGGGTTGGACATCCAAGTCATTGAGGCTCAGATGCGGGGTCCGATTCCGTCGGAGCTTGAGGTGGTTGAGGCAGGTGTTGACCGCGATCCGGTAAATCCAAGTATAGAAACTCGAGTCGCCCTTGAAACTCTTCAGGGCCTGCCAGGCCTTGACAAACGTGTCCTGAGCCAAGTCATGAGCGTCCTCGTGATGGGAGGTCATGTGGTAGCAAAGGCCGTAGATCCGCTCTTGGAACTGATGAACCAGCTGGTCGTAAGCCGCCAGATCACCCGCCTGGGCTCGACGAACACGCTGGACCACCTCGGACGCCTCCTCGGCGTTCGGGATAGTTCGTGCCGACACAGTCGACTCGGCGATTGGATCCATCAATGCTGCAACGCTCACGGCTCAAGGGCCGGCGAGCAAGTCGGTTTGTCGCGCCAGAAAACGGCTGAGCGCATACAAGGCCTCGACCTGCGGACCGGACTTGAGTGTGGACAGTGCGGTGTCCGAGTCGTTCAAAATTTTCCCAATTACTTCCCGCGACCGCTCCAAGGCTTGGTTTTTCTCCAAGAGGCTTCGCACCGCCGGAAAGTATTCGGGCCGCCAATCTTCCAACCATCCGATCAAGGCTTGGCGTTCTTCCAGCGTGGAGTGATCCAGCCCCATGATCAGCGGCAGGGTCACCTTGCCGCTGGCAAGGTCCGTGCCCAGGGATTTTCCGGCGGAGGATTCGGCGCCGTAAAGATCCAGGCAGTCGTCGTAAATCTGGTACGCCGTCCCCAAAGACAACCCATAGCTTCGCAGCGCGGCAATCTCTTGCGGAGTGCCCCCGGAGAGTCGAGCCCCCAGATCGCACGACAGGGCAAACAATTCGGCCGTCTTCATCTCGATCACCTTGAAGTAATCGGCGCGCTCCACAGCCCACCGACGGCGCCGGTGGCTTTGCAGAATTTCGCCCGCGCAAACCCGACCGCTGGAAGAAGCCACCAACCGCGACACCTCAGCGCTGGGAAGACCGGCCGCCAATTTGAGTGCGTGGGCAAACAAACAATCACCCAAAAGAACGGCGACCTGGTTGCCCCACTTGGCGGCCAGGGTTGCTTTGCGACGGCGCATGCTCGCCTCGTCCATGATGTCGTCGTGGACCAAGGTGGCCAGGTGGATCATCTCGATGATCACCGCCACCGACACTGAATCGTCGGTCAATGGACCTACCGCCCCGCCGGCCAGAGCCACCAGTGTGGGACGCAATTGCTTGCCCTGGTTTTCCAACGCGTAACGGGCGTACTCGGCGATCTCCGAATCAAACTCGTCGACCTGAGCCTCCATCATGGCCGAGACCCGACCCAGAAATTCCCGAGCAGGGGCGATCACAGGCTCCCAATCGGCAACGGAAATTGCCTCAGGGATCCCAGACTGCGGTTCAAGTGCGACCAACATCGTTGGAAACACTATGGGTGCACTTCGACAGGGGTCAAACTCCGCAATGGAGCGAAGGTCTCGAGTTGGAAGAGAATCCGACCCACATCTCAGCGGTTGGACGCTGATTCGGGCAGCATTTTGAGTCACCGATTCCAACGGGTTGGGATTTTGGGATTGCCCCGCCCCAGCCAAAGGCGTTCAACAGCAGAAGATGTCCGCCTACGACCAATTCGTCTCCGTCGCCCGCAACCAGTTCGACCGTGTCGCCGACACTCAACGGACCCCCATCACCACCGCCGGAAACTGGCTCGCCGACTCATTGGCCACCGATGGTTTTCTGTATGCCTTCGGCACCGGTCACTCCCACATGGTCGCCGAGGAAATCTTCTACCGTGCCGGACACCTCGCCCGGGCCGTCCCGATCCTTGAGGAAACCCTGATGAT